>ERZ1035032.1678-NODE-1678-length-13283-cov-7.522679_pt1 | contig 13283 bp, 10 predicted proteins | sample MGYA00520693_ERZ1035032 | MGnify/ENA primary metagenome ERZ1035032 (study PRJEB33766, sample SAMN09781740) | gut metagenome | biome: gut microbiome | host: Homo sapiens | place: Madagascar | study: EMG produced TPA metagenomics assembly of the PRJNA485056 data...
ATATTAATCTTTTTTGCTTTAGTAATCTCAATACAATGATAAAATATAAAACAACACCTATAAATAATGTCAATCTTAACGTACTTGTCATTATTGTTTCCTCTTTCTGTGTGTTACTCTGCATAGGATAACTGCCAAAGATACCTTTATCATATAATACACGGATTTCAGCGCTGATATAGAACTTTTACCGCTTACACGTTCTTTCATGATCACCGGTACTTCTCCAATTCGTGCGCCCTCCAAGGCTGCCATTACAATAGCTTCCGGTTCAGGATAATCCACCGGATAATCCGATGCATACAATCGTATATATTCCCTATTCACTGCACGAAATCCGCTGGTCACGTCATAGATTTTAATTCCAGAGCACAATTGAATCAATGCACTTAAAAATGTAATTCCAACTCTACGCATTCCTGAGGACTGAAATCCCTCCTTTTTCAAGAACCGGGAACCAATTACAATATCCTTTTCTCCATCAATAATAGGTTGTATCACATCCTGTAAATAATTCGTATCATGCTGCCCATCACCATCAATTTGAATGGCAATATCGTAATCATTCAGCAACGCATATTTATATCCGGTCTGCACACCGCCACCAATTCCAAGATTCACCGGCAGGTTAAGATACGATGCCTCTGTCTCTTGTAATCGCTCTATAGTCGCATCCGTAGAGCAATCGTTGACCACTACATAATCTGCCTGTTCCATGTCCCGATTCAATTTTGTTATAACGTTCAAAATACTCTCTTCTTCGTTATAAGCCGGTATTATCACTAGTATTTTCATTACTTTGGGAATTCTCCATTTGCATTCAGCGCATTTTTCAAAGCTTCCAAATAACCATAACCATTTATATTATCCGGTTCCAACATAGACCCTTCCGCCCATTCATTCCATGCAGCCACAAAAATCATGTCCTTATGATAGACTTCTTTTGCCCTCTTAATTTGTTCCGTCATATATTTTTCGAACAGTTGAGGTGTCCCTCCCTCTACAACCAGGCCATTTTTTCCCTTTCTTGGTGTATTGTCCCAGTTGGTAAATGCCCCCGGAATCCTTTTTTCGTTCTTCGGTTTTCTGTCAAGAACACATTTCCATAACCTGTTATAATCCATTCTTTCCAGGCGGGTCATTTTATTCATATTGATCTTAATATGGAATTTCGTCTGAATAAATGACAGAAATTTATATCCATATTCCCTGACATATCGGATTGCGCCATTTCTATAATCCGCAAAAGCATATGCTGGCTGATGCTCCACTCCGTAATCAAATCTGGATTCATCGCAGTTTTTCTTCATTCCATAATAATAGTTCTGATAGGCAAACGAGATACCTGAAAGTCCCTCCTGTGTGGCTCTCTCCTGCCAGTAGTCCAGCATATCATTCAAATTCGGGATATCCTCCGGATTAAATATCAGTAAGATAGGCTTCCCCTTTACCGTTATATATCTCTCATCTTGGAAAAAAGGCAATAAGTATTTGAAATGGTTCTCCCAGTCTTCCTTTCCGCCATAAGTCTGTACGATCAGCGTCTTCCTCGTTCCTACCCAGGAGTCTGTCCAGCTGTGGTTTGCCCAGGAAATACAGTATTTCATATCTACTTCTTTATGCTTTAAGAGATTCTCCAAAGGTTTTTCAAGAAGTTTTCTGCCTTCTATCCAGTAATGATAGATGCACATCCCATATACACCATATTCTTTTGCCAGTTTTGCCTGCCATTTCATAACATTGATGTCTAATAAATTATAAAAGTTATTATCTATCGGAAGCACCGGTTGTTTATGACCTTCAAACTGGGGCACTGCATTTTTTACATTAACCCACTCCGTAAATCCTTTTCCCCAAAACTCATCGTTCTCCGGTATCTCATGAAACTGTGGCAGATAAAATGGTATGACCTTCATATTAGCATTCTCTCTTTCTCTTAAAGGAATTAATTGTATAATTAAAATACAGGTAATACATTACACAGTGGCTAAACATCGTAGCAAGATATGCCATAGTGGCCCCACGAATTCCAAACTTTGTTATTAGGATAGGTGAAACACTCACCGCAATAAATGAACTTATCAGATAAATTACAATCTGATAATTATTTTTCTGCATTACAATCAGACAATTTTGAAAAATATACGCCGATGCATAGAATACTGCTCCCAATATAATGAGTAACAAATCTACTTTATATTGGGTGATGCTTATTGCATATAACAGATTCAGTACAGGTATCCCCAACAGATATGCCAAGATCTCCGCCAGCACCCAAAATAGTAATAACAACTTTATTAACTTATAAGTACTATTTTTAAATTTCTGATATTCTTTATCTTTGAAAAATTCCACCAGTTGATTCAGCATAGGGTTCATAATATATTGTCCACACAAACTGATGAACGTAGCCGGCATAATAATAATGCCGAAGACTGCCTGCAATTCATCACTCAGGATTCCATTCATGGCATATTTCTGTGCATTTATAATATATACTGACAAAAATGAAATGATAAATATAGGAAATCCATCTTTATATAATGCCCATAAACGATTTACCCTTACTTTTTCGAGTATAATATATCTTCTTGCATAATACATGTCAAAAAACAGCGTTACTGCTCCGGACGCGGCAGCTATGGCAATGCATGCTGCAATCATATTATTTGTCAGCCAGTCTACAACGCAAAATATTACCATTTCAGTAGTTGCTTTTATAGTCAAAGAAATTCCCACAAGATATAGCCTATCTTTTTTCTGTATATAAGCATATGGGGTATCGCTGAAAGCTTCCATCATTTTAAGGCAGGTCAAAGCAATAATAGCACTTCTTTTTACCGGTTCCCTAATCAAAAAACAATACAGTATTCCAGCTATAAGCATCAAACCACATGTCGATATTTTATGCAATAAGTATTCTGAATCATTTAGTTTTTCCGTAGTATCCGCTACCTGATAGGTTCTCGTTGCATATCCACCTATAATAAACAGCAAACATGCCACAGAATAGGAGAAGCTAAAAATTCCACCATTTTCCGCACCATTGATTCGATTCACAATAACCAAATAGACTAATGATGTAAAGGCATTTAAAGTTACACCTATTGTATTCCAGCAGATATCTTTTTTTGAAGTCGTCACATGCTTTATCCTTCCATATTTTCTCTAGCCGCAACAGGCAGTATAGACAGCATATATCACCGGCAGATTCATAACAGCCATACATACATTCAACCATTTGCCCGATATCTGCGGACATTGCAATCTACTGTTCGTCAAAGTGATTCCCATAGAGACCGGTGCCATCATGGGAATAAAGTATCTGCCCTGTATTCCAATCACAGCCTGAAATTCCTCATTCACGTATCCTTCATGTATAAAAGTAAACAGCAACGCCGCAATCTCCAGGCATGCCAGTCCTAAAAAGGATAATCTGACGGGCAATGTCAATTCTTTCGTGTTCTTACTTTCTGCCAAAATGATATATACCAACAAGAGCACGAACAGCACTACGAGTAATTTGGACGGGTGAATGTCAAGATCCCCCAAGCTGTCTGCTGTTGCTGATGCAATAAATATCTTCCAATTATAGCTGACCGTTCCTGCCAGCACACGGAACAAATTTACCGAGCCGTCGGTAGTCCCCGCTGTCTGAGATATGCTACCTCCCAGTTTCACCACGTTTGTTGCAAACAGCCAAATTGCCATGGTCATACCGGTTGCAGTTACCAAAGTAACAGCATACCAAATTTTCCGTTTCATCCCCGCAAAACGCTCTTTTGGAATCCATAGATATATGGCACTTAAGAATACATAGATGTATTTGCACTGTCCCAGCATTATTGCCATCGCAAACATTGTAACAATTTCCTGCCACGTCATATGTGCTCCGGGCTGCTCTATTACCTGCTGTCTCTCATAGAATGTAAAGCTGATCATTGCAAGTGTTAATGCTATTACCAAGGAGTCAGAAGATACCGTCACAAATTCCTGAATACTGATGGGAAGCAATGTAATAGCAATTATAATATTTTTGCCAAACGGCATATACTTTACAGTTTTATACAGAATCAATAGCGTACAGATAAAACTGCAGATTCTTGCCACATACACCAAAATCAACAGATTTTCTGAAAAAAATCTTGCCACAAAGATGCCAATAGACGCTGGCAGATAGGAAACCGGAGAATAGCCGGATGCCACTGTGTTTTCCATCTTTGATCGGTTCTCCTGCATGTTAATATCTCTGTTATTCCAAACGGTGGAATATTTTGTCTCCCCTTCTGCCAACACTTCTGATCCTCTGGGTGACTCATTTTGAGATACAATCTGTCCCATCGTCACTTCATATGCACGGTTAAAATGTCTGTATTCATCCGATACCCGAAACGGCGGCATAAAAATCATATATAAGAATCCCAGCACCGCAAGAACAACGATATATACTTTTTCTATTGGCATTTCACTGATTTTCTTTTTCATTTGAATTCCTCATCCATTCTATCCATTAATGTTTTTTTTGCAAACTGCCTTGCACTATAGTTTTCTGCTGCCGTCCGCATCTTGTTTCTGTCTTCTACAGGTAATTCCATAAACCGCACAATAGCATCTGCCAGTGCCTGAGGCTCTCCAAGTTTACTGCAGATACCACATCCGGCCTCCTGCATAATGCGTGCTGTTTCTCCTCCGGCTGCTGCCAGGATCGGCATACCGCATGCCAGATATGACTGCAGCTTTGCCGGTATCGTCATCTGGAACAGTTCGTTATCCGCAAAGGAGATAAATGCAGCATCTCCATGTGCCAGATATTTTGGCACATCTTCCGCAGGCTTCCTTCCCAGCAATCGGAACATATCTTCCACCTGCTCCGTCCGGATCTCTTCCTCCAGTTTCTCTCGGTATCTTCCGTCACCCACTAATATAAAGCAGCATTCTCTTCCTCTGTCTTTCAGAATGTGTGCCGCTTTTGGCAGGATATCCAGTCCCTGCGCATACCCGATATTTCCGGTAAAAATGACCTGAAATCTATTATCCTCCAACGGCAGATCCGGCAATTCTTCCTTTTCCACCGGACGGTAGAACTCTTCCGCGTACTGTGGCCAATAGTTTACCTTGCTCTCACCGTCTGTATAGACGGATTCCCGCTCTTCCAGCCTTCTTACAAAGGAAGGCGATGTTGCATAGATTTTGTCACATTTTCGGTAGATACCGTCTACCATTCTATCTATCGCTCCCAGGATATGTTTGTTATGCAGTCCTGTTACGATCTCCACATTTTCCGGCCACAGATCCTGCACGTAGATGGAACAGGGGATCCTGCGGCGCTTCGCATACCATACTCCCGGCAACGCCTGCGTCATGGGCGATACTTCACAGATGAACACTCTGTCTGCTTTGAGTCCGGTGAATGTCTTCCAGAACCATCCGGAGATGACGAAGGAGACATAATTCAACATCAGCATCAATGCGTTGTGCCCTCTGGGAATCAGCGGAATGCGGATAATATCCATTCCTTCGTAAGTCTCTCTTCTTCCGCGGAACCAGCTATAGCCCTTATAGAAGCTTCCCTGTGGGTAATTGGGAATTCCCGTGAGGACAGTCACCTTATATCCTCGTTTTACCCATTCCTTACAGATATCATTAATGCGGAAGTTCTCCGGATAAAAATACTGGGAGACTACTAATATATGCTGTTTCATATGCTGCTTCATTGTTCTGTCCTCTGTATAGATTCTTCCAGAGAATACACCCTGTATTCCTGTGGATATACGCTCATCTGCATATCATAGGACATATTTCCGAAAGCCTTATCCGCCAATCGTCCAAATTTTCCACCAATTTTGCTCAAGAGAATCACCGCCGGATTAAACAGCTTTGTCAGATGTATTTTTTTATGATGAGCCATAGCGATCATCTGCACCAGATGACTGGTCTGTACATACTCCGCATTCTGAGGGAAGAAGGTTCCCTGCTCTTCGTTCTGAAGTAACAGACTGACACATTTGCAGAGATTTCCGACATACAGCATGCTTCTCTCGTTTTGAATATTCGGGAAGATCGGCAGCTTTGCAGCCATTTTCGCCAGGAGCGGGTAGTTGCCTTTAGAACCTTTTCCATATATCATTGGCGGGCGCAGAATAACTACTTTGAAAGTTTCATCGTTTAATACCCGGATGCCTTCTTCCGCTTTCAGTTTACTGTCACCGTAGAAATTCTCCGGATCAGGCTGGGTATCTGCTGTAATTCTTCTGCTTTTACCCAGTTTTCCACTGGCTCCGTAGACGATCATGCTGCTCATGAAGATGAACTGCCCCACACCGTCAGCCTTTGCTTTTTTCGCACAGGCAATCGTCAGGTCTGTGTTTACTCTGTAATATAATGCCTTCTGTTCTTCCGTAGCATTTCCCACATCGGCATGGGCAATACCTGCCACATGGAAGACTGCATCGTATCCGCGAAAGTCATATTCCTGCCAGGCATCTGACTTCATGTCCAGCGTATCTATGGAAAACCTCTGTCCCTGTTCATTATTCCATTCTTCAAAAGATGTACCGATATAGCTGTTTGCTCCGGTGATCAAAATCTTTTTCATAACCTGTTTCTAGTCTCTCCTACAATTTATCGCCATTCCAACATAAGGTAATATTTTTTCCAAATGCAATATTTTACCGGATTGAGTAACTACTTCGATTCCTACATACAAAATAAGGAGTGTTATAACCGGCCGGATTAACAAAATAGTTCCTGTTGATGGCATATGATTCATTACCCACCCTGCCATAACCATATGTGTAATATATATGAACAATGTATTCCTTCCGATTGTCTGCATCGGTTTGATATTCCTTGTCACGTAAGCAAGCTGCAGCAGCACATAGATTCCCGATATCTCAAAGGGAATAGAGAACCGGTTCCAATAAGTAACAGATTGATCCGCACGCAAATAGATTGCAGACCATACAATAAAAAACAGAAAGATCACATATTTCCATTTTCTTAAACCGGAAGTTATTTGTTCTTCGTATTTCTTCCACAACATCCCAAGCAGGAAAAAAATTGCCCAGTTAAATGGATTCATATCCGGTGTTACATAACTCTGATATCCGTATCCGCATATCACTAGGATATTAGAGGCAATGCTGACTATTGCTATGATAAACAATATTACCTTGTTTTTTGCAAATGTGAATATAATCAAAAGTTCCAGTAATACCGGTATGAAATATAACCACGTTCCTTTTCCAATCATCCATGTACAGTACTCTTGCCATTGAAAATTTGTGTCACTGATATGTAAGTACCACATTTTTACCAATGTCCCCAATACTATCCACGGTATGATCAGTTTTTGAATCTTGTTCTTCCAATAGTATAACGTCAGTGCTTTTTGCCTGTCGAAAAAATATCCGGAGCAAAGAAAAAAGCCTCCTACTCCCAATGTTCCATACATTGCAAGAATTCGATTCCACCAGATATCCATAGGACCTGTCATTTCGAATGATGGCATATGTGCACAACATACACTTAATATGGCAAATGCCCGGAACACCCATATCTGATTGCTTCGATCCTGCATACTGTCATTTTCCTGATGCATGTTCCTGCTCCTTATGTAGTTCCCCGGTTCCACCTTCTACGACACCGTCCTGTCTAGCTACGGATACCACAGTTCCAAGGATGCATCTTAAGTCCATCCCGAAGCTCATCTTCGCCACATAATCACCATCCAGCTTTGCCTTGACCGGGATTTCCAGTTCGTCTCTACCGTTGATCTGCGCCCATCCGGTTAATCCCGGGAGAATATCATTCGCTCCGTATTTGTCCCTCTCTTCGATCAGGTCATATTGGTTCCAAAGAGCAGGTCTCGGACCCACTATTGCCATATCGCCTTTCAGGATATTGATGATCTGAGGCAGCTCATCCAGACTTGTCTTACGTAAAAATCTACCGACTTTCGTAATATACTGATCCGGATTTTTTAGCATATGCGTCGGCATATCCTTCGGAGTATCCGTACGCATCGTCCGGAATTTGAGGATTTCGAAATGCGTCTTATGAATTCCCACTCTCTTCTGGCGGAAGAAGATAGGTCCCGGTGAATCTAATTTTATCGCTATAATAAGAATCAGGAACAGAGGTGAGAGTACGATCAATCCTATAAATGCAAGAAACCTATCTATTATTTTCTTCACTGCTACATACATCTTCCATTCCTCCATCACAGAGAACATTTCTCGTCAGAACAAAAAGCACCGGAATCGTCAGACTTCCCACTCCCCAACAGTATTCTACAATTCCGAAAACACAAGGAACTAAAAATAAAAACAAACTCCCTGCTGCCTTGGTATTATCATCTCTCCAAAACTTTCGTATTGCAATAACGGCTCCCCATCCCATCAGGATAATAAGCAGTATCATTGCAACGATACCGAAGTCCGTGCCAAACTGCAGATATATGTCATGCGCATGACCAATCCAGTAATCAAAAGTTAGTTGGAACCCTTGTTCCGAATAAGGGTGTCCAAATAGATTCAAATGTTCAAAGTAATATTGATAAATTGCCTTTCGTATTTCTAATCCCGTGGGAACCCTATTAAACATAGGAACCTTATTCGTTTCCGCAGCATATGCTCTAAGGGCAAACGGAGATCTGCTGAAGAGATCCGAAACACTTGTGGCAATCCTCCCCAGCGCTGCTTCCATAAATTCATTCAGATCGACATATTTCCAGGAATTCCAGGGATCCCATGCATGAACTCTGTTATTGTCCCATTCTCCCCAAAACCATACCGGATGATGGAATAATGCCGGAGTATATCTCACAATACTGAATACCGGTACGAACAGAATGCAGGTACATAATAGCAATGCGATTCCATTTCGAATAAAATTCTTCTTATGCGTAAGGTGCACAATGAACATAAGTACCAAAATCCCCGTAAGGAATCCAACGATCCAGCCAACACGACCGATGGTCATGAACAGCAGGCTATACACTGCTGCCGCAAAAATGAGATACCATGCTTTCCAGATCCAGTGTGTTTTTTTCTTATATACCTGCATAATTTTTGCACCAATCACAGCTAACACCATACAATAAAAAAGTGCCGCATGATTGGAGTTATTAAAGATTGCTTTGTAACGGTTATCCCAGGTATCAAACGGCCGGAACATGCAACAGTATGACTGGAATACAAAGAAACTTAATATGATTCCATCCAGCATTCCCTGATAGATATCATCCTGTTCCTGCTTCGTATAATCCGTCAGATAAAAGCATCCGAACATTATAAGAAATGCCAACGGCCAGATATACGTACTTCTGGACACCACCATCAAAAGCATCATTACTAGCCACAGGATCGCATATTTCTTATTCAGCTTTGGATACTTTTTCTCTATAACTACGCTAATGAAAGTATGGATCACAATATATCCATACAGAAAAAACTCCAGTATTACAGTAATCCTGTCATTTGCGAAATAGATCATATCTCCGGAGAGATTCCAGAACAAAATTCCACCCAGAATTCCCACACCGGTCCAGATCAGATACGAAATCTTGTATTTCCGAAAATCTTCCCACTTATAATGAATCACAATCATCACAGCAATCGGCACTCCCAACAGATCACGGAATGTCTCTACGATTCCATCCAGTCCGGAGCCGGTATGATATCTTTGGTTAATGATATTGATCATTAAAAAGCAAAGTGCCACGATTACCCGCTTCCAGGGTACCTGGATTTTTTTTATTCCGTTTATTGCCATCTGATCGCTCCTTTTATATCTTTTATACCTTTTATATCTTTTCTATACTGTTTCCTGATAAGTAGGCACAATGTCTTTGATCTCTTTGCGGATATCCTTATCTTCCTGCTTTGCGTGGAGGATAAGTTCTTCAAGTTGTTTTTCAAATACTTCTGTGTCAAAATCAATCGGCTTACCGATGAAGATCATCTTGTTAGCAGTCTTTTTCAGGCCTTCTTCGTCCATGAGAAGCTCCTCATACATCTTCTCTCCCGGACGCAATCCCGTGAATTTGATCTCGATGTCTTCTCCTACTTTATAACCTGACAATTTGATCAGATTCGTTGCCAGATCCAGTATCTTCACCGGTTTACCCATATCCAGTACGAAGATCTCTCCGCCGTGGGCATAAGCTCCCGCCTGAAGTACCAGAGACACCGCTTCCGGAATTGTCATAAAGTATCGAATAATCCTCGGATCCGTCACCGTGACCGGTCCACCCTCTGCGATCTGTTTTTTAAACAGAGGAATTACGCTGCCGTTACTTCCCAGTACATTTCCGAACCGGACCGCCACGAAATTAGTCTCTGACTTCTGGTTCATCATCTGGATCACCATTTCACAGATTCGTTTGGAGGCTCCCATAACGTTCGTCGGGTTCACCGCCTTATCTGTGGAGATCAGTACGAATTTCTCTGCTCCGTATTTATCTGCGGCTTTGGCAGTCTTGTAAGTGCCCATGACATTATTCTTGATCGCTTCATTAGGGCTTACTTCCATTAGGGGCACATGCTTATGTGCTGCAGCATGGAATACGATATTCGGTCGGTACGTTGCAAAGATATCATTGATCCGGGCTGTATTACGCACCGATGCGATCAGCACCTGCAGATTCAGTTCCGGATGCTTGCGAATGAGCTCCTGCTGTATATCATAGGCATTATTTTCATAAATATCCACGATAACCAGCTGTTTCGGATGATGTCCGGCAATCTGTCTACACAGTTCGCTGCCGATAGATCCGCCTCCACCGGTGACAAGGACCACTTTCCCACTGACATAATTCAATACTTCTTCGGTATTGATCTCGATGGGATCTCTTCCCAACAGATCTTCGATCTCTACTTCCTTCAGCTTGGATACGGAGACATCTCCGTTGATCAACTGGTAGATACCAGGCAGAGTACGCAGTTTACATCCGGATTCTTTACAGATATCCAGAATCTCTTTCCTCGTCTGTGTGTTGGCAGAAGGAATTGCAAATATAATCTCGTCTACCGCATATTGTCCTACAGCATCAATGATCTTGTCCCGACCGCCTACGATAGGTACTCCGCGTAAGAATTTACCGTGGCATCCGGGATTATCATCAATGATACATTTCACATTCAGGTTCAGGTAACTGCTGCTTTCAATTTCTTTTAAAATAGCATTTGCCGCTGCCCCGGCACCGATCAGCATGACATTGTTGCGTTTTTCCTTCTCCGCACGGTCTATGCGCTTAGAGTTGATCAGGCGTAAGATCCGGTAACTGAAACGGATCACACAGCACATACCGAACAGCAGGAACCAGTAGATCATATAATAGCTGCGGGGCATCTTCTGGTTCATGACATTGCAGAGTATGATCTGCGCGATCGCCGCACAGGTAGTTGCAAATACAATATTCAAAAGCTCCGTGGCACTGGCATAACGCCACACACTCTTATACAGCTTCCACAATGCGAAAAACAATAATGTCAGTAAAATATTAAACGGAATAATACGTTCAAATTTCATCAGGTATTCTGCCGGAATCCCCGCAAAACTGAAATCGAACCTGACATACAGCGCGGCAAATGATGCCACCACGATGGACATAATATCTAACAGGATCAACGCAATAATGCGATTGATCGGTATTTTTAAGAACGGTGTTTTTTGTTTCATTCTCTGTTGTCCTTCCGAGCATGCCGCTTTTGGGCATAATTGATTATATTTTACCATGCATGCATAGAAAAAGCAAATTTCCGTTCTGCAGAAATTTGCTTTTTTATTACTTTATGGATTAATTACCGTTATGGATTCTTTTCCATAGTAATCCGCACATACAACATTCACCCACGTATACCCATCCTCCGGCTGGAGATCTGCGTACATGATCAGTTCCACCGGATATAACGGTGTAAACACTACATCCTTCATGGAATCATCCTTGAGCACCCTGAATCTCTCTTCCCAGCCTTCGCCATACGCCTGTGCCCAGCCGTTCTTCCACATGCGGTAAGCGCGATAGCTGCTGGTCTGCTGTACATTTCCGAAGAATACTGCTGCCGCCAGGAGCACTCCTACAACGCCACAATACCTAAGCAGGTACTTCTGTGCCAGTCCATCCACCTTCTCGCTCTTTTCCGGTTTCAGGATTCTCCCAGCGGCCCATCCGCACCAGTAGATCTCATTTGCCACGATCCACAGCACATAGAAATACCACAGAATTGCGCTCTGTCTGCCGCCGCCCATGTTGTTATCAACATATAGGGTAGCTGTTGCCTGTGAAGAATATACACCAAAGGATAACGCGGTAAATACTATCGGCATCCGGAAAGAATAGTTCATTCTTCTGACCGCTTTCCATATAAACGGAAATACCAGTACCAGTAGCAGAAGCATCTTAATATCTGTCCAACTGATAATATTCAGAAAAGTTCTTTCAAAGGACAACCATATTGCCATCAACGGAGTATTGGCTGTAGTCCCTCCAAAATTCGCGTTAATCCGAGTAGTTGTAAGCGGCGATGTCACGCACATAAGTACGCTGATCGTCTCCAGTAAAGTTACAATCCAGGTTCTTCGAAATGCATCCTTATGATATATCAGGAATATAATCTGCAGGCAGATCAATGTACACATCATAGATACGCTAGTGGAGAAATTATTCCCTCCTACCAACACAGCCAACATGCACGCAAAAACTGTAGCTGCAATCCTTTTTTTCTTGTTCATCTCTTTTAGCGCTATTCTTAAATATAGTGCTAAAAGTATCAGTGACAAGCTATATACAAAAGTGTAATTTACAGATCCATTGTACCAATAAAAGCTTTCCGTCGGATATGGGCAATAAAGTATCTGCAGAATTGTTAAGGGAACACAGATTGGGACCACAAACCATTTATTTTCCTCATTTTGACCGGCAATACATTCTTTTACAAGCAATAGTTGTGATAATATCACTGAGCCAATCATTAAATATGGTGTTATCCGATAAAACTGTTCTCCGAATGCTGCTGGCTGAAGTGCTGACAAAATCAAAATAGAAAATCTAGCTTCCCATACATTCTCAGATATCGTCTGCCATATTGCATGAAACACCCCGGGAATTCCCTCTCCCACCTGCATTGCACGATACATGTATATTCCAAATGACCAGTCATCAGCCGATGGATAATCATATTTTGCAATTATCAGTAGCGGCCACAGGATTACAGCCAGTGCGATTACACATGCAGCGCTGATCAGCATAAGTTTCTTTTTCTCTGTCAGTTTGGTCAGTT
>ERZ1035032.1679-NODE-1679-length-13272-cov-39.840660_pt1 | contig 13272 bp, 26 predicted proteins | sample MGYA00520693_ERZ1035032 | MGnify/ENA primary metagenome ERZ1035032 (study PRJEB33766, sample SAMN09781740) | gut metagenome | biome: gut microbiome | host: Homo sapiens | place: Madagascar | study: EMG produced TPA metagenomics assembly of the PRJNA485056 data...
GGGACTTCAATATGGAGGTCAAGGTCACTTCTTTCTCCTCGGAAATATCTTCCATCTTTATTCAATCGGTAGTCTCTCTCTATATTAAAATCTTTATCCTTATACAGTGCGAGGAATGTTGTTTCAGTAAAAGACTCGTTGTCGATGTAAATAATGCGAACCTTACGACCATCTTCTGATACTATCCTTCCTTTTACCTCCTTGTTCATTATTTTCTTCGCAAGTTCAAGGTCAAACGGAATTTTCTTAAATTTTGTTCGTGTCATATTGTCTCTTGTTTAATGATTTAACTCTTATCCAATGAGTTACATCATCTTCAATACTTTTACCGAAGCCATTGATATCGGTACGTGCATGCAGGCTGCTACGAGATGCAAACCAAACATCACAAGGGGCTTTTTCGTTGCAAACAAGCACAACCTCTCCATAATCTGGTAGTTTTTCCTTAACGCTTACCCACTTGTTGTATTGCTTCTTTCCCATATTGTTTTTAGTTATGTTACGCTTTACTTTGATTCAGTAGTACTGAAAGAACAAATCTTCAAACTGATGGGCGGCGTAGAGGGCGGCTTCCTCGCTGTTAAAGCACAATGGAAAACCATAAAGCGTACATGCATCTGCACCACGAGCATAAGCACCCGCACAGCGAACACCCGTATGCTCCGTATTATTCGCATTAGCACAGGAGAGGAGCTGCTTAATACCCTTTCTCTGTTTCTCCTCCTCACTCATGCGCTCCATTTCTTCCTTCGAGTAGAACACCCAGTAAGGATAATAGCTCCAGCCATTCTTATCACTCCAAGCTCCATTGTTCATAGCCTTTTGGATAATCAGCAACTTGTAGAGTGCTTGCGCTTGTCTTTGCGCCTCTCTATCTCCTCCCTCACTGCCAGTAAGCAGGTGTTCTTTCATGCCCAGCTTCTCACAAGCATCTGCAAAAGTTTTGATTTTGTGAAAGTCAAATCCTTCGTTTTCCATTGTTATTCGGGTTTGTTTGTTGTTCCTAAAAGATGCTCGTTCCCTTCGTAGGGAATGCACTGATGCGCAAATCCTCTTAAACACGAATACTCATATTCACTCGATGTAGATATTCCCTCGAAGAAATCACAAATCCATTTACTATCATCGCTATCGCGTACAAGCACTTCATCGAAAGGCTTTAATTGACGCTCTGCTTTATTTTGGTCGGGTATATCAAACTTACCCCAGTCGCGATTGTCGCAAGATGGAAATAGCGTAGGCTCGGCATCTGTCTCATTCCACCTACCTTCTCTTGTGAAAGCGACTATATTATCGTTTATTTTTTTGCGACAATAAATTTGATATGGTTCGGTATCTGCCTTAACGAATAATAATTCCAAATTGCCAAAAATTGGGTGATAAAGTTTCGTACCGCTTGGGCACTTTTCCAATATTTCCGCTATGTTCATTGTTTTATTTATTTTTAGTAATCGTATATCCACGCGACTTTAATTCTTCAACAAGGTAAGAATCTTCAAGACCGTGAATAAATTCTCTTCTACTCTCTTCGGCACACTCATAGAAGATATTGTCAATTACCTTAGCCTGTTTTTTCTCTGATACGTAAGCGAGAATATCGTAATCCTCAATCATTGCGCTTATTTCTACCTGCATATTGTTTGGTTTTTGGTGTTAATAATGTTATCTGATAAAACACGGGACAGAAACGATAAACCCGTCCTTGCGCAGACAATCAGGGTGGCCCGTAGCTGGCGCGACACAATCCGTTCTGCCAGCCGCCTTAGCTGCCGCAAGTACCAAGGCACTCACGATGTATATGCAGCCGTCTTTAGGCTTGGGCAATCCCGTTATGTCGCCATAGCTCACTGAGCAAATGCCGTTATCGTCAACTTCGCTAAAGGTATTGCTAACTCGTGCCACTCCGACACTGTCATACTTCTCTCCGCAGTTAAGCGTTATCGAGTGGGGTGTGTAATTGTATAATGTTGTTGTCATAGTTTTTATAAATTTTTATTAGTCTGCAAGAATGCTCTCCACATATCTCACTACTCGTTCATATTCTTTTCCGCTATCTTTACTATCCGCATAGGCTTTCTTGATAAGTTCTTTACCAGTGCCATAGAAACAACCAACGTTCCACATATTGTTGTTTCGTGTCCATGTAAAATAGCGGTCACTGCTCCACCAATTTTTGAAAACTATATAATCTCGGCCTGTTTCAATTATAGCGTCGCCTTTAACAAAAGGCGTTACCATAGACTGCTGCCACGCCAAAGACTTCTGCTTTATCATAGACTTCTGCGTCACCATGTACAAAAGCGTTACCATAGACTTTAGCATCGCCAAATACTTGTGCTTTCCCATAGACTTTAGCCCGGCCATAGACTTTAGCCCGGCCATAAACTTCGGCTCCACCAAAGACAAAAGCTTTACCATAAACTTTTGCTGTGCCAAAGACAAAAGCGTCGCCTTTGACAAAAGCGTCGCCACAGACTTCTGCTCTGCCAGATACTTGTGCATTCCCATAGACTTTAGCGTTACCAAAGACCTTAGCTTCGCCATGAATCCAGCATTCTCCTTCTTGTGATAGATTATGATATGATTGCACAAATCCACCTTTGTCACCAGCTTTTATAGAACCAAAGTCCCTAAGAGCTTCGATTCTATATAGAATCACACCATTATGCTTTATGGCCTCATCAGTTAATCTGTATTTTTTCATGGAGCTAAATATTAAATTTGAATTGCTTGCGCAGCTGTGCTTCCAGTGCCTCCCTCAGCGCATCAAACGTCTTTGCGACATTCGGGTCTGTCAGCCTGTTCTCAACGAACGTGCAGCTGCACTTGTAGTCCATGCCCATGCTTGCAATCTGGTTGCGCATTTTGAGCAGCATTCTAATCTTTTCTTTTTCCGTCATATTCTGTCATTCGTTTTGCCCGTTTACTCCATAAGCCTGCGGCAGCCTACGAATAGTTTCTGACCCATAGCTATCGTTTGTCAGAGAAACGAAATCGCGGACTGTGGTGCTGCCATCAAGGTTTATGCCCTTATCCTTGCAAAAGCCCTCTCTACCCTTGCGGCATGAGCCAGTGAGAACGTTGTGATAATCGAAAAGGTCACGGTTTGGATAGGGCGTGTCGTAGTTTGGAAATTTCTTAACAAACGCCTCTATTCGCTCCTCTTCGGTGCTCTCGTCATAGAGTCTCTCGAGTTTCTCTTGCAGAGATGTGAAAGCATCGTGCAAGGTGTCGCCATGAGCGAAATAATTTTGTTCCTTGACAATGTAGCAAGGCTGCAAAGTAAGGTCGCTTTTTAAGATAAAACCTTGCGCAATATTACCGTGAACTGATTTTATAATGGTTTGCAAACCATCTACGAGATGGACATTGTCTCCATTCAGTTCCTTTACACCATTACCAACACCACAGCCTATACCAGCACCATCGCCAGAGCCGTAGCCATCGCCAGCACCAAGACCATATCCACAGCTATCGCCATCGCCATCGCCAGAGCTATATCCTTTGCCAGGGGCATCGCCTTTGCCATTGACACAGTCATAGCCATAGGTCGTGCTCGAAAAGGCTTTGATACGAATTTCTAAAGTTTCCATACCTCCACTCCTTCTATTGATTTAATTGCTTTCTCTGAACAAGGAATTATCTCCACCGCGTCAAGAATGGTAATACTCTCTACCGCGACAGTAAACTTGCATTCACTTGGGTTGGACGTACCATCTACTGCAAGCTGAGAGAGAGAAGCCGCTCCGTCCCAGTACCATATTCTACGAGCGTTGTGAAGCGTAACCTCTTGACCGTCGTGTGCGACCAATGTTCCAAACTCTACTCCGCTGCGGCCGCCGCGGATAATGACTTTCTTTCCAATGTTTGTTTCCATTTCTTTATTTGTTTTTTTTGTTGTTACCACTTATTATCTTGTCGTTGTGTTCGCAATCATCAATGCAGTTGCCCCACTTGTGAGCATAAGGTTTGAAGGCATACTTGCAATAATATCCGTCTGACAGATAGAGCAAGTTCGTCTTCCACACATAGTATTTGCATTTCTTGCACACTGGCCTATTCATCGCATAATACCTCTCTTAATGTTATTCAATTCTGTTGCGCTTATCGCCCAAGGCGCATAAAGCATAATCTCGTCAATGTGCGCTCTCACGCAATGAGGAAATATCAATCTCCCGTAGGAGTTTCTTCGTGTGTAGTGTAAAACTCTTTCTTCTATCGTCATGTTGTTTGTCAATTTATTTCTTACTATCGCGATATTCAAAGTAATCTTGTAGCCAGCCCTTCATCTGCTCCGTGTTGCTCAATGCGTTAAGCAGATTGACGCCAGCAGTGTTGACGTTGTTGTCGGCATTAAGGTCAATCTCCTCGTCCTTGCCAGTCACAATGCCAGCCAACCGTGTGCGGAGCTTGTCCGTCATGCGGTAAATATCCTCCTCCACCATCACGCCAAGCAGCTTTGTGGCAGGGCAGTCCATTGCAGTCTGTGCAATGTCCATCAGCAATCGGCCGTTGGCATACTCATACAAAGGCAGCGCACATTCAAGAGCCGCCATCACGGGAGCGTCCTTAACGCCATTCCGAGTAAGCACCTGCATCACGGAGTAATAGAACGGTTGCCACAAGTGTTCAAAGTGTTGGCTGGTCCACTCCGCAAGTCCGTCATACATGTCAATCAGGCTGTCGGTAGCTATGCAGCGAGCTATATCACTATCCCACCTTGCTATCTTAATCTGAAGTTCCTTCACGCTCTTTTTAATGTCGTGTCGGTAGTACTTGCTCTGACTGATAGCGCACAGCGCGCTGCGCAGCTTCTCGTTAGCAAGTTCCTTACGCATCATGTTCAAGTAGAACACATCACCAAATATGCGGCTCTCCTTGCTCGATGGCTCTTCTCGGCATCTCCTGTCGCGCTCCTCCAGCTCGTTAATGCCATTCTTGTAGGTGGTGTAGAGAGGTGAGCCAATGCGTCTTTTCAGACTTTTGCCGAAAAAAGGGTTAGAGAATTGTGATGTGATGTGGTTTATTGGTTGTTTTGTCATTTTCTAAATTTTGCGTTTAAGGCTTTATTTTGTCTCTGTGTGATAATCTATACAATTTACGCATGAAATGCCGTCAGAACGAAAATAAATAACCATTCCGAGGTTGTTTTGACGTACGAAACGATGTCATCTTCTATGTTTTGTGCCGAATTTTGAAAAATCCGCGTTTCGATGTCTCTTTGAATAGCTCCCAATCTGCGTCATGCACCGTGCATTCTGTTTCTCCATTGACAGAAGTGTGCTCAATGAGATTGAAACGTTTTTGGATTTTGCGTTTTGCAATGCGGTTGCAAGTCCAATAGACCAAGACTTTCCTCATTTGATTTTCCCGTCCTTTCCGCGTTCGTAGCCCATGTTGAACAACCACCGCAATTCTTGCCATTCTGCCCATGTGCAGCAATCTGGGTCGTTTGCTGGTTTCGCGTTCCGCTTTTCCCGTTCTGCCGCCTCATGTACTCTGTTCATGGCATCGAACCGCCATAGTTTGAACTTTTGCAAGGCTTCTGTTATCACGAGTGGGTCGACGCTGCCGTAGAACTTGCCATACCGCCCAGCCTTGAAATGGGCGAAGAACAACATGAACTCTGAAAGTTTGAGGTAGTAGAACTCGCCTGCTATGACCCTTGCGGTTTCCTCGATTTGCAGCGTGTCGGGTTTCTCTTTTGCCCCTGCATACTCCGAGAGGTCTTTCAGCTGGCACTCCAGCCACAACTCTGCGAACCGTCCGCCCCAGATGCAGCGGACATCAACCAGTGTGGGGCAGTTGCCGACGAGGCATTTCTGCGGATAGCGTGCAAAATTCACTTGCTTGTCTGGCGAAAATGATGCTATCACGTTTTCAGCAGTCGCGTAGCGCAAAAGGTATGTCGCTTGCTTCTTCGTCAGTGCGCGACATTTTTTCTCTGACATGGGCAAGGAACTCTGCATCTCGCTCTGCGCGAGTGCTGCCCGACTGACCAATTCTTGTGTTATCTCTGTTTGCATAGCTTAAATCATGTTTCTGCCATGTGGCAAGACGTTTTGAGATTTCAAATGCTTGTTGCTTCTCGAACCGCATTTTTCGTCCTCCATACGTTTTTTCCGTCCAATAGTCGTAGAAAGCCCGAACCATGTCCTTGCCATACTTTGCGACGTAAGGCACTAAAGACTGATAAAATTTTTCTTTCCGAAGTTCCATATCGTCTGTTGTGGTTGAAGCGACGACAGGAGCGTCCGTAGCTTTCTCATCTATACGAACGTTAGTGAGTATAGATTCTTTCTTATTATTTCTTATATTCTTATTATTCTTTAGTTGTTGTTGTTTGTTTGTTATCTGTTTGTTATTTGTTTGTTGAAGTGCTTGTTGTTTTGTTTGTTGCTCTACCTCCTCGTAAAGTTGGTAACTCTCGTATTTACAGACAGTTACGAGCGTAAATCTGTTTGTTGTTTTGCTTGTTATTTCGTTTGTTGATTTTAGGCGATTGAGCGAACTGCGTACTTGTTGCGTGCTTAATTTGGTTTCTTCGCTAATGGTGGCTACCGAGGTGACGAGCTGCCCCCTTTTTATTAGTATGCCTCGCCATTTTTTATCCTCCTTGTTTGCCCTTAACAACAAGTAAATGAACAGTTGCAGGGTGCTTGGTGAAGTGAACCATTCCCAATCAACAATTTTTCGGTGTAGCTTTATCCATCCATTGCACATTGTCTTTCGGTTTTGATGCGTGTGACCACTTTGCGCACACCGCTGACCGAATAGCCAAGCTTTACCGCAATGTGGCTGTATATCTGATTGTTCGACAAATCTGTGCTGTCTTGCAGCTTGCAGTACAATCTGAATATCTTGGAATGTTCCCTTTGTCGTTTCTTTTCTGTCGGTGTCTGGTATAGTTTCATTTTTCTTCTAACATTTTGTCAACAAGTGCCGAGTAGTACTTGATTAGTTGCTGCAACTCGAACTCTGACCACTTCTTTACTTGGTTGGAGTGTGACCGCAACAAGTCGAATCTGCTTTGGCCTATCTTGCGTATCAAGTTCTCTCTGTAACCGTCCAGATGGTCTGATTTGAATCTGTTGCAAAAATTGCATTCGCTATGACAATTATCCTCGTCGTACCTTGTGGACATTTTGGAGCGTGAGTAGTAGTGGCCGCAGTCTGCCTTGGCGAAAGGCTTTATTTGTCCGCATGATATGCACTTGAAAGCCTTGTAGCCAAATGGCTTGCTATCCCTCAACCTTATGTAGAGGCTGAAAATCTTGTCAAGTTTGTTGATGAGTGTGCGTGTTCCGCTCTTGCGTGGTTTCTTTTTCACGCTTTCTTTCTTGATGTAGTATGGCATATCAACGCATTTTGTATTTTATGATGGTGTTGCGTATTTCGGAAAGTTCGTCTACAACTCCAGTCCGCAGGTCCTCCGTGTCTATCATTGGCACTCCATCGACCGCTATGTACATACGGCCTTGGAACTCCTTTACCTGAATGCGTTCAGAGAGTTGGCCGCACAGCATTTCGGACTGCTTGGCCTTGCTTTGCGCTCTCCGCTCTCGGAACAGAATAAATATTTTGTCAATATATTTCATACTAAAAATCGCTTAATACTTTGATTGCTTGTTTTACGTTCCAGTTGTTGTCAACAAGTGCCGAGATGAAGCGTTTACCCCGTTCGTTCCATACGGTGTACTGGCTTGTGCCTATTGAGCCATCGGCATGAGTGTATGTTTGTGTGCGTACTGCGTGCAGCCCGAAGTCGGTGTATGGCGAGCGCAACAACCATTGTCCGCTTTGCTTGTACTGAATGCCAGCATCTCGCAGCAGCTTGTTAAGCCTGTGGCATGGCATTCCGAGTCCGTTAGCAATTTGAGTGGTTGTCATGGTGCAGTTGGACTGCATCACCTTGTCGTAATACTCTACCTTTGGAGCAGCTTTTCTAATCTCTGCGTCCTGAATGCCTAATTGTATGCGTTGGTTTTCGTTGGTGCTGGCGAGTTGCTTTTCTCTTTCTTGTGAAGCTTTAAGCCGTTCTGAAAGCACGTTCATAGCATAAGCTATTGCTTCGTCATCATTACGCACCGTTGATACACCATGTTGCAACAATTCCTTTATTCGGTCATTGCACCAAATTGAGAAAGTTGGTGACAGTCATCTCGCAAATTCCAAGGCCACATCTTCATGAAACCATGTTCCAACTCCATTTATGGTACTTACCAACCTGTCCGATTTTCGGATAGCTCCCAATTCCGAGAGAAATTCTTGTGTTGATGGTAGCTCTAACCATTTTGAAGGTCGCTTGCCAAAAGCCTTAGCCATTTCGGTTGCATTAACCATTACTCCTTTGTCACTATTGAATGAAATAGGAGTGCCGTTATACATAAAGCTTTGTATCATAACAATTCGTTTTTTTTGCGGATTTCTGGTAGGACTTCGCTTGTAACCAAGCGTTTGAACTGTTTTGCGTTCTCCAACTTACTGCCGAAGATGAGGGAGTAAAGTCCGCTCTCGTTGACGAAAGTCATTTGTTGAATGCCGCCTTGTGTAGGGGTGCCCCGTTTCAGGGCATCGGGTGCATCAACGTGTTGTGATACAGCGTTTTGTGGTTTTGCATATCCGAGAGCCTTGCACACATCAGCTGCACAGAACAAAGGCTCGTTGTTGTCGTCAGTTGCGGTGCGTATCTCGCCAAATTGTGGGCTGTTGAAAATTTGTATCTCGTTCATGGGAAATTCTTGTTTCTGCTTATTTCTATTTCTGCAAGTTCAAGCAGTCGGTGCTCGTCTGCCGATGGGAGGTAAATGCCTGCGTTAATGCTTGACCAATTACGGAAACGTTCTATTGCTATCTGCATTTCCCCCTTGTCAAGGTCGAGTGTGGAGCGCAGGTAGGAAACGCGGCCAGCCAACTTGTCATCTCGTTCTCTCACGAATATTGAACGGTTGGCAGCGAGCTTGAAGTATTGCTCTTTTACGTAGTCTATTGTTTCACCATATTCGGAAGCGAAAAATCCTAACAGCAAGTGCAGGTACTTGTTTTGCTTGATACTGCGCTGTGGTTTGACCTCCGACAATTCTATGGTGCCATGCTCCTTGCTGAGCAATGCTTCAAGTCGCTCCCTCGCCTGTTCCCTATGCAATGGGTTGCTTACATCGTACTTCATCAATCGTACTTCATCAGAATGGGAGCCCGTCACTTTGCTGGCTCGTAGGGAACGGATTGCTTGGCGTTTGTGCCTGGACTGCCATTTGCTGCGGTGCTTGTGTTGTGTTTGAACTGCTTACAAGTTCAAGCTCGAAAACAGATAAGTCAAGAGATGCGCGCGGCTGGCCCTGGTTGTCGGTGTAGGCATGGCACGACACTCTGCCGCAGACGGCCACCTTTTTGCCTTTCTGCAAGTATGGGAGGAGATTTGCGTTATCACCATTTTTAATGCACTCCACGAACATGACGGTTTCCTTGTCCTTGTACTTTCTGTTCACTGCAATGGTGAAAGTGATAAAGAAGTTGCCGTTAGCATTCTTCTGCGCGGCGTTGGCAACGAGGTTGCCGATAAAAAAGCATTGGTTCATAATTGTAGGTTTATTAAGGAAGCACCCCACCCGAAAGAAATTGTCGCCAAACTAAAATCTTATGGGAATGGGCGAGGTGCTGTTTTTATACGTTCATAGTTCTCTTTTTCTTAGCAGTCGCTCAACGTCAGACTTCAACACCAACACATTGCGCCCTACCTGCGAACACTTCACTTTGAATTTCTTTCGGTAGTTTATCCATGTGTTTGGTGTGATGCCAAGCATATCACAAGCCTCTTTCGTGCCTATCCACTTATCTTCTGGCTTCAAGCGTTCTTCCAGTTTTTCAAGTATTGACACCATGCGTTGCCAATCCTCCAGCGGAATGCTTACAAATGTCTGTGTCATATTGCCTTGACTGTTATGCCACCTTTCGTTATGGCGGTTTTAAGATATTCCGCATATAGCTCTGGGTGGTCGGTATTAAACTTCTTGGTGTCGAATGTTTTGCGCTCGCTGTCATCCCTTCGTGTTATCATCAGGTGCGAGCCGCGTATATTCTTCATTCCTTTCTTCGTGAGCAGTGCAAGAGCCTCTTGCTTTGCTTGCTCGTACTTTGCTGTGGCTTCTTCTGCTTCGTTCTTTAACTGAAGCAAGTAATCCTCTGTAAAAGACAGCTCACCGAAGCCACAATCAGTTTTGGGTGCTTCGCCTCCATATAACAAATTGAGCACATCTTCCACAGGGCGCAGCGGAACTTCCACAACCTTATGTTTGTCATGTCTTAGCCAGATGGCATAAGCACCGCTTACAGGAATGCCAGGGTTGAGCATACTGAAGAAATAGGCATACACAGACAGCTGCCACGACACATAATCCGTGTTAAGTTTGTAAGTTGTCTTGATGTCTGCCAATATCACGCCGCCCATGCCGTCGGCATAAACCTTGTCAATGGCACTGGCATACTTTTCATTGTCGCTCACCACATATTCGCTTGCCATGTGTCGGCCAATAAAGTCGTGTGAGAAGATTTCTTTAATGTAGCCTTTTAGCTCATCGCAATCTTCGGTTGAAATGTCGCACGTGTCAAAGAGTTCGATTGCTGTGTGTATGCGGTTGCCGCGTTCTGCGGCTTTGTTCAACACGACCTTTGGAACGTCCTTGTAATAGGACGGGAACAACTTGTTCCTGATTACACCCGTAATGCCACTTAGTCGTTTCCCGTCCAGTGTGTAGGTGTGGCTAACGGGGTCGTAATCAACTCTTGAATGTTTCAGTATCATAGCTTGGGGTAGTTTTTACTTGCATTTGCAACCGCTTGTGAAAAGCGTGCGTCAGACTGCAAGTCAGAATGATTGTTCCAAATGTCCGTGAGTGACTTTCGGCTCTTTGCATTGTCAACCTCTTGGATTGCCAGCTGCACGCGCTCCTCATGTTGGTTGTTGTTGGCTTGTGCCGTGCCGTCATTTGTTGCGTCTGCGTCCTTGGTGTCGTCAATGCAGAACAGCCCGTTAAGGGCGTACTTTCGTGCGTATGAGCTTGCCGCGCCTGTGATTTGCGCGCCATCGCTGCCCTTGTGCTGTTCGTCCTCGCGCGCATAGGCACTCTTTACCAGGTTTTGTGTGCCGTCTGTCAGCACTGCGGTTGCCTTTATGTAATATCTTGCGCCAATCAGGCAGACTTCATCTTCGAGCGTCAGCACAAGGCCCACACTCGCAAGGAGAGGTTTTACCGAATTCAGAATATCCTCGGCAGAACGGTATCGGTATTTGCCGAACTTGTTATATTGTCCCTTGGGGGCTTTCAAATCTCGTTGCACAGATACGACCTTTTCAATAAAGGTCATTGGTTTTGCATCTTTCTTTTCCATGATTTTTTCTATTTATTTCTCTTTCTTTTATTTGGTGCAGGTGGCTGGAGTCGAACCAGCTAATGTCCTAACGTTTTGCAAAAAAAAGAACGCGCTACCAATGGCTATCCAGCATCATAATGGTAGCGAGTTCAATGTACTATCTTCTGCCGTCTATCCGATTAACTGCCTATCACCTGCTTGTGAGGCCGCATAGTAGCGGCCTGTTACACTAAAAACAAAGGGCGTGCAATCTCGCGACTGGGGTAATTGCCCATAACCTTAAAGAACTCAGTATATGTTACCTATCATTGTCATCAAATGTTTCTATTATGTATTGGAGGGAGTCAACTACATTGCATGATGTGTTGCGCGCAGTTATCAACTCTTCAATTTCTTCATAGTCTGCCTTTTCTCTTTGCAGCTGCCCTACGAGAGCGTCTATCTCATTGTAGACTTCGTAAGCCTTGCGCATTATTTTTTTTGCTTTGTCTGTTTGTTTTTTGTCCATGTCAGCAATCTTCAAAAGATTTCTTTATTAGTTTTTGTATAGTATTCGGTAGCATTCCAGTTTGATATAAGCACACCGCCATAACAGCGGTGGCTAAAAAGAGCGAAATACCACAAAAAGGTATAAGGTCGTAAATTGTAAAACTACTGTGTCCTGCGGACACGCTCATCATTGTGCAAGCTATGAAGTCAAGCACTACTATGAGCGAAAAGCATAACCATTTCATAATATTTATTTTTTATTGTTCTGGTGGCGAGAATCGAACTCGCTAATGCCCGACAAGGATATTCGGCCTATCCATTTAACCTGCTATCACCAGAATGAGAGGGGCGTATAGAAAACAATTAGTACAGATTGCAGCTTTATTTCTCATGCAACGCTTTGCACGATGACGCCCCTCTTATGATTATTTCAAAAAGCTTTCAGCCCTTATTATTCTTCCGTTGTAGTATTTCAATGCGGCTTCCCGAATTGCTTTGGAGATTGCGCTGTTACTTTGGAAGTGCAGTGCCGCACAAACCTTTGATTTAGAGCAGCCAAACTGATTTGCAATTTGGCTGGCAACTCCACGGGCCACCTTAACTTTCATTTTTGCCTTGTTCTTCCTAATCTGTTTTTTTTCTTCGGCAGACAGGTTAAGATAGTAGTTGTCACCGAATGTGCTTCTGAGTTTCTGAATAGCAATATAGGCATCTTCCAATTTGTCCAATGCGTCTTTTGCTAATTCAGACTCTTGCGTAGGCTTGCCGTCAATCGTGAGTCTGTTCACGTCGGCAAAGAAGCCTTCCATTTCTTTGTAATCCTCGAGCACTCGTAGCTCGAGTTCTTTGATTTGTTCGGTTTGTTCCTTGGTCATAATCGTTGTTTTAGTGTGATTTATAAAGTCAGTGTTCTTTATTGATATAGTCCTCAATAGCTTCTATGTCCACGCTTACTTCGTTATCGTTTTCGTCGTAGGCGGTTATATCATCGACCCTAAAGTCGTAAAAAGTTTCTACGAACGCGCCTGTGCCGTTGAAGTAGTCATCTTCGTAGTAGCCTTCGCTCTGAATACTGAAGTGGCAACTTATGTATATGTTGCCGTATTCAGCTTCGACACAGCCGCTATAATCGGATTGGTAATCTTCATTTCTTTCAATACACTCGGTGATATATTTCTCTAAATCTGTCATGTTCTTAGAGGTTTAGTTAATATTAGTGGCACACGGGGCATCGAACCCCAGCACTATTGCAAAGCCCTGACCTTGCGGCCATTACCTAATGTGCCATCGTTTTATAAAGTTCTCTTCTCTTTTCTTGTCCAATATGTCAAATACCACTTGCAACATAACAAGTTTGTTCGTACCTTTGCGGCAACTTTTATCGTTACTTGTTTCGTTACGAGTGCAAAGATA
>ERZ1035032.1689-NODE-1689-length-13250-cov-5.978780_pt1 | contig 13250 bp, 20 predicted proteins | sample MGYA00520693_ERZ1035032 | MGnify/ENA primary metagenome ERZ1035032 (study PRJEB33766, sample SAMN09781740) | gut metagenome | biome: gut microbiome | host: Homo sapiens | place: Madagascar | study: EMG produced TPA metagenomics assembly of the PRJNA485056 data...
TTAAAATAAAATTCCATATATAGAAATAAAAATAGTAGTTTTGCCGCTATTTTATACAAAGATGGAAGGTGATAATTATGAATAAAATCCGGTATTTACAGGGTTTCTGGCGTTTTATAATAAAAATGTCGTATCGCTGCGTTGTGGCTTTTATGAAAAATGAACGATTTCAGGGGTAATTTTCGGTTTCCATAATGAGTGTTATGGAAACATAACAGAACAGTTGCGAAAAAGCCACTTGGAATCTGGTATAAGTTTCCAATCCGTTTTCGCCCCGTCCGTATCCCGTCAATGTCCCGTCCATGCACCCTCTACGTATCTAACCATACCAGTCCACGCAATCCGCGAGCCGTTCCTCGATTTTTCTCCGCGCAAAACCGCTTCGAGAAGCAGTCCGCGTAAAACAATCCGCCGTCCATGCCCCATCTACGAACCTCACTATCATAAGCCAAAACGTTCACCGATCATTTCCCTACGTTTCCCTTGCTCGAAGCCATACGCGTATATTTCCGAAAACGGAAAACGAAGAGGAACGCCGATAATCTGCCGTTTTCGCATCTTATCGCAGTTTCCTCCATCAAATCGTCCAGCTCATTCCCGTATCGTTTCCCGACTATTCCCATTACTCCGCAGGAATCCGCGTAAATTTCGATAACGGCACATTACCGGATCCTTTAGCGATGGTTGCCCTTCCGGATAAATAATAGCGGAAAAGCAATGGAATACCTGGTATAGGATTCCATAGTTCCGTTCGTTTTCCGCCTATTTTCCCAACGCATACATCATTCACATATCAAATGAGCGTACCCATTCCGCCTATTCTCCAAACGTATACATCATTTCTATGTCAAATATCATCTGCATTTCCTGTGCGTTTCCCGGCATTTCCGCATAAAAGGAGCAATACATTATCCTGTCCGCAACGAAAAAAGAGGGCTAAAACCACGAAAGGAACACTATATTGTCCCGTTCATTCGCTGTCCGTATACACAAAGGGACCAATATGTTGCCCCCAAATCCGCTTTCTGCGCATAAACGGTGCAAAGAAAGGGATAACAATATGTCCCTCTTATTATGTCTCCGTATCCGAAAGAGACAATATATTATCCCCCTTATGCACTGTTTACCTGCGCGAAAGGGACAATATTATGTCCCCTTATTTTTACTGCGTTTCCCAGCGTATTTCACAAGAGGAACAATAATATTGCCCCTTTAATACATTTCCCGTCATTTATCTGAAAGGGACATAATATTGCCCCCCTAATGCACGATTCGCACAAAAACGGCGTAATAAGAGGGACAATATAATGTCCCTCTTACGCACATATTCCGCGAAATGGACAATAATATTGTCCCCTTTATACGCCTTTCTTTCACTGAAAGGGACATAATATTGTCCCTTTCAGCGTATCCTTTTTCCGTCTTTTCCCCACGCGACCGCATAAAAAGAGGGATAATATATTGTCCCTCTTATACGCAGACCACATAAAAACGGCGTAACAAAAGAACAATGATATACCCTTTTATACGCATTTCTTTTCATAAGCGGGATAATATATTGTCCCTTTTATACGCAGTTTCCGCCCACGTTCCCCTCGCATATTCTTCGAAAGGAACTATATATTGTCCCTCTCGTCAAAAAAGGCAGAACAAAAAGGACAACTTATTGTCCCCTTCATAAAACGTTTTTCGATATATGCGCCGTATATTGTCCCGTTCATCTGCCGTTTTTGCCCCAAACGCATACACCACGGCATCGAATAACTTTTTCGCAACGTTTATCCTTTAGTATACGCGATTAGGATATAAGCGGGACATATCCGGAAAACACCTGCGGAATGGTACTACTATTCCAATCGATCATAGTATATGAAAAACAACTAGACGAACATATGTGCGAGAGCAATGAGCAAAATCTTTCAAATGCGAAAATCTGTCATAATAAGGATATCTAAGATAAAAGGAGGACAGCAATAAATGAAAATCGGTATAACAGAATACGGCGACGCCGGAATCGACCTTCGCTGGAAAGACAGATTGACAGACATGGACGGTGCAATTCTCATCACGAAAAATATCACAAACGCGTTCACGCAGGCTGTGTTTGATGTGGCGAAAAATAAACCGATTATCTTACACGCAACTTGCACAGGCTGGGGCGGAACCGTCATGGAACCAAATGTGCCTGACTACAAGACGCAGCTTGAAAACACAAAGCATCTCATCGACATCTGCCCTGACCTTTGCGACGTAGTGCTGCGTGTCGATCCTGTGTTTCCGACACAGAAAGGAGTCGACAGAGTCCTGCACATGCTCGATTACTTCCAGTCACTTAAAACCGGCATCACAAGTCATCGCATGAGCATCGTAGATGAATATCCACACGTCAGAGAACGCTACAGAGCCAAAGGATTTGAACCGATGTATGGCGGAAGATTTTCCCCAAATGATGACCAGATTGAATTGGCCGGAAAAGCACTTGCCAAGACAGGCATGCGTTTTGCCACATGCGCAGAAGACAAACTTGCAGAATGGTTTCCTGAAACCTTCTACATCCAGGGCTGCGTCAGTCATGAAGACATTTACAAAATGGGACTCGACTATGAAGCCGATATGACTGTAAACCCTCAGAAAAGAAACGGCTGTCACTGTCTGTCCTGTAAGACAGAGCTCTTGAACAGACCGCGACAGAAATGTCCACACAACTGTCTGTACTGTTTCTGGAAAGACTGACACACAAGATTATCTAAAGAAAATTTTATCAGAATATTCCGAAGAGGAATGAAATTAGTAAAAAGAATTTCGAACCTCCTGGTTCGGATTTTTTTGTACAGAACTTTACAAAATGAGTCCAACTGATGTCCGGAAGAATCCGGTGTACGACTAAACGAACACATGTACAATATAAAATCTTTCAAATGCGGAAATCGTTCATAATAAGAGTATTCAAGATAGAAGGAGGGACAAAAGCAAAAATAATTTTATCAACCCCGCATAGTTGTGGTATAATAAGAAAGGAAACTGAAGATGGATTCAAAAACAAAAGTTGAAATTGTCGGAGATCTCAGGCTAATCGATGATGTATTTTTCGAAGTATTCGCCAAAGATGTTCCGGCATGTCAGGAAATTTTGAGGACAATCCTCGAAGATCCGAATCTTGTTGTAAATGATGTCATTGTGCAAAGCAGCATTCATAATTTTTACGGACGATCTGTAAGATTAGATGCTTTATGTACACTCGGTGATGGATCAAAATGTAATATCGAAATCCAAAGAGCAGATAATGATGATCATTTGCGCAGAGCCAGATTCAATGCAGCCAACATTACCGTAAAAGAATCCAATGTCGGAGATAAATTTAAAAATATAACAGATGTTTATATCGTTTATATTTCACAGTTTGATTTTCTCGGCTACGGATATACGACGTATCACATTGACAAAACGATACGCGAAAACGGCGTAATGGTTGACGATGGACTTCACGAAATTTTTGTCAACACAGTTGTCAAAGATGGAACCGATACATCAGAATTGATGGATTGTTTCCTCAAGAAAGAATTCAGTTCACCAAAATTCCCTGAAGTATCAAGAAGATTTGCACAGCTGAAAACCGAAGGAGGTGCATCTGAAGTGTGTGAGGTTATGGAAAGATATCTTTCTAAAGAAAGAATTGAAGCTATCTGTAATATGATAAAATACGGTGTGCCGAAAGAAAAAATTCTTGAAGATTATTCCGTCGATGATTATAACGCAGCATTAGCAGAAATGGAGAAAGTGAATAATTGACGAAAGAAGTTCGGGAACCGTCTGGTTCCTGAAATATTCCATTCATCTGCCGTTTTTGCCCCAAACGCATATACCTCATATCCTCACCGTTTATCATTTATTTCACAGTTTTTATTCGCGAACGCAATAATGCTGTATCAAAAATCATTCCACTGCTACTTCTGCAAACGATACCGGGAGGGAAATTGACGGGATACGGACGGAAGAATATCTTGAGAACAACTAATCGAACGTATGGTCTGTAACTGTATAAGAATTATTTTATTTACTTTTTCACTCATAATAATAACACCAGACAAAGAAAGAAGGAGAAAATTATGTTTAATCAGAATTGGTTCGATGAAAAGAACTACACAATGTTTATCGATGAAACGGAGTGTCGCGCTTATTACGACATCAATACCAGAAACATCTATGTAGTGACGGAACATCACGACGGCTCAAATATCAAAGAGCTTATGCCAGGTGCTAAAAACTACGGGGAGTTGATAATGCTGTACGAAAACCGCCAAAATAGCAGCGAAAAAACGTACACTGTTACATTTTCCACTCGAATTGACATTCCAGTCAAGGCATCTTCAGTAGAAGAAGCAAAAGAAAAAGCTGTCGAAATGTTTGAAAATTACAGTGCCGCGGTTCATCCTTATCACATTCATGTTGGCGATATCGTGGATATAATTAATAGAAGTGAAAATGAGTAAAAATAATCCGGGTCAGATGGCCCGGATTATTTTTATCTGAAAACGAAGAGGTGTATGTGTGATGAGAAGAAACGGGACACGGACGGAACATTTCGCAGCGCTTCGGCATATGAAATTTTTATGCAGAAGTTATGCGGCGCGGATCAAATCTGTCATAATAAAGATATAAAGAATCTTGTAGGAGGAATTTTGTATGGAAATTTATATATTGTTATCAGAAGGCAAAGAAAGCTGCGACGTTGTCTGCGTCAGTACAGATCTTATGGATATCAGACTTGCTATTAAGCAGGTTTTGGAATCTCCGAATTATCCGACTTTGCAAATATGGGAAAATGGAAAAATGAAAACCTGGCTGGCAGGAGACGATGTTCTGCACAAGATCGTATTCGTGCTTGATAAACCGCTTCCAAAAGAAATCGCAGATAAATGGAATCAATTATACGATTCTTATTTGCGAGCAGTCACTGTAAAACGTTATGCAGAAACAAAAGAAGCGACCAAATATCTTTCTGAAACAGTAGATAAGCTTCAGGAATTTTCGGCAGAAAATGGCATTAAACTTTAAGTGGAGCGAAGACATGTGCGAAAAATTTTATATGGAAAGATCCGAAATCCGTAATTATAAAATCAGCCACGACGACAAAACGATACCGGAAAAAGCCACTGAATGGATATAGCTACTGGCATTGCCAGAGATGTAAAAAGGCGCTTGGAGTTGTAAACGGCAGATTTGTCGAAATTTGCGAAAATTGCGGGCAAAAAATAAAATGGTGAATTTCTATGTAGAAATTTGCTAAATGTCCTCATTTTGTTATAATACAAATAGCAAGATATATAAATTGAGGAGAAAAATAATGAAAACATATTATGTGTAATTAGCTAATGGGAATTTGAAAAGGAAAATCACACAATTTTAGAATCATTCAATAAGAGATACTGCGTCGTATTCTGTGAAATTGATGGAATTCCATTTTTGCGGCATATCATTTATGATATATCGGACGAAGATGACATAGAATCCATTAAAGAAAAATATTATGCCGATTATGAGAAAATAATTTCTGATAAATTTTTCTTATTTAATTCCAGGGATGAAGTAAAACGATTTTTATCTCATTTCAAAATTTCAGGAGGAAATATATGGATATTATTATTTATTTGCTTGAGAGCTCGGTAGAAAACGCAAAAATGATGATTGAAGAATTAAATCATTTTGCAAAAATGAAAAACAACGACGATACAACGTATGAATTTTGTCATGTGCCGGGCACCAGTCATCAAGCGCAAAACCTTAACGGTAGAAAATTCACATTTTATGACGATGGATTGTTTGATGAAGCAAAAAATATTGTTGATGAAGCCAGACACAAAAATGTAAGGGTTGGATTTCTTGTTAATCCGATGCTTACTGAAGATGACTTGAGAAGCTGGGATAGGACTGGATGCCCAAACGCAGATCTTTTAAGAAAATTATATTCTAAATTCGGTAAAACCGCTTCATTTTATCTGATTGCACCTTATCCCGGAATCTCTTCACAATGCAATTTGATCATGGGAGAAGATTTTGGTGATAAAGTCATAATCGGGAGTAATATTACAAGATATCACGCAAGTAGAGATATTGATAAAATGTTCTCTTATTTCGGCAGAGTTAACTTAACCTGAGGAGGCGACAAATGGCTTTTTGCACTGAGATTATATGTGATGGCTGCGGCGAGTGCATTTCCAGAACAAAGATCTGTTCAAAGGAACGCATGACCCGCATTGCAAGAAGTGACGGCTGGAGTGTCGGAAAAGATATCCAGTTGTGCTCCGATTGCAGGAAAAATAAAAAACAACTGAAAAAAGAAGGCTGGATATAGGATTAAAAAACGTCGGTTTGCGCCGGCGTTTTCTTTTACCATCTTATATCTGTCATATTAATGACACAGCAAAGAAAAAAGGAGGCAATTTAATATGAGTAAAAACAAATTATACACAGCTTATTTTGCAGGCACACAATACAATGCTAACGGGATAACATGCGGAATGATTATCGTTACCAAATGGAAGGACACAACAGAAGACTCACCAGAAATAGGCCACAAAAGGTACTACTGCCACAACGCAGAAAAGGTGGTCGCGAATCTGAAAAATGAGGGCTGGTGTAGATCTATTTATGAAAATCGGAAGGAAAACACCTTTATTGACAATGCCGCAATTACAAAAACAAATAATTTCAACGAAAGGACAAAAGCTCTGCTGTATAACGCTCTTGTTCTTTTAGCTAACACAACTTTCAACGAATACACCGATGGGCAGAAATGGCTTGAGATGGTGTACCGTGAACTTGGAGCCACGGAGGAAGACCTTGCGGAATGTGGAATATCTATTAGTAAAAGCGGAGAAGTATTTTACATTTAGGCTGGATCTGGCTGCAATCTAGGATAATAGAGACACCGTCAATATCCCGATGAAATTACTTCATGGGGTGTCGGTATCGAAAAGAAGAAATTAAATAATTTATCAACTGGGATTAGGAGGGATAAATAATATGTTAAATCAAAACTGGTTCACTTCAGAAAACTTCGTGATGTTTTGTGATTATACAGAATATCAGCTGTTTTACGACACTGAAACCAAAAATATCTATGAAGTCAGTGAAGGCGTTATGGATCGCGCAAATACAACGATCAGAGAATTCACACCGGAGAATCCGGAATACTGCCGCTTATATCAAGCATACGAATCTTTCCTGAATTCATCCAATAAGGTGCGTACCGGGATATATTCCGTTACATTCGCCGCACAGGTCGATGTTCTTGTGGAAGCGGACTCACCGAAGGATGCAAGAGAAAAAGCGGAAAAGATGTTTGGCGAATATGATGAGATAACCCCTTTTCACTACACATATTTGTCGGACATTATGAACGTTACTGACAAAGACGGAAACGAGGTATAACATATGAGAATCACAAGATACACTACTGAATTAACCGACGATAAGATTACCGCTGTAGTAAAGGAAAATAGCAGCAATTACGAGATCAACAATCTAAACTGTCCTGAAAATATCGTCCGGATGATGAAAGATGTTTTTCACGCAGACAGGAAGGCGGAAGAATACGTTTGGCTGATCGCCGCAAATACCAAAATGAAGCCGATCGGTCTATTTGAGTTAACGCATGGTTCCGTCAATGCTTCCCAGTTGGGATCGCGCGAAGTGTTCGTCCGTTTATGCCTCTTAGGTGCCTCGTCCTTCGTGGTGGTACATAATCACCCTTCAGGCGACCCGTCTCCGAGCATAGACGATAACGCTACAACAAAACGTCTGAAAAGTGCCGCGGATATTATGGGAATTCCGCTTGTTGATCATATTATCATCGGCGATTCTGCGTTTTATTCATATGCGGAACATAATTTTTCATAATCGAATATAGTTGAAAAACGTCGGTTTAATTCCGGCGTTTTTTGTACCTGTTATTCTGTCATAATAATTACATCAAAGAAAAATGGAGGGAAATAATATGGGAAAATATATACCTACAATTGGTGATGTTGTTTTATACGGCGGAGGTACAGCTCCGAAAGTTGTTGTGGATATGATAAATCATGAAGATCTCGGCAGTTGCTGTTATGATAGAAAATATTTTCTTTGTGATGAATCTTTTATTAAAAACAGTAATGGCATGATTTCAAATAAAGAAATCGAAAGACATGGAATTTGGGTTGAATTTCGTGGAATGAACATTCCTGATATCAGAAAATGTAAAGATATTGCACCGTATGCGATAGAACCTGTGCAATATTATTCTTTTAGACAAAGGAAAAGATACAGCAAATAGGAGAAAACATGAGATTGTGGACAATACAGCCGGTTGAGGTTGTTAATATTCTCGAAAGAGACGGCGTTTTTACCTGCGATCCGGAGAAAAGTGAGTATTACAATGATTTTCATGACGCATATCTCTGGATTACCGTTGAGATGGACAAACGAAATATTCCGCATCCGAATGGTTTGAAGCTTCCTTTGTGGGCCTGGCATACGAGAGACTGGAAACATAAGAAACCGGATCTCAGAACGACGGGACTTGGAACTCCAGGAAAAAGCTATGCCTGCATCGAATTTGAAATCGATGATAAGAATGTTCTTTTGTCAGATTATAACAGCTGGCATTATGTTCTGAACCATATCTGGTTTGATAACAGCTATTCCGAAGATGACTACAACAGGAAACAGAAATGGTTTAATTCACTGAGTCCGGAAGAAAAAGAGGAAGCCATCATTAAAAGCTGGCAGAATATTTTCAATGTGGTCAAACGAAGGAATGACTGGTTTATCAATGGTCGCTATGTCCAGGCTACTTTCTGGGAATTACAGAAAGATATGATTACAAATATCAGATATTTTAAAGCAAAATAGGAGAAAAATTTATATGAAAAACTTTTTTAGATTACTTATCGAAATGTTTATTATCTGGATTGCTGCAGCTTTGTTTCCTGAAAGAATCGCTTATGATTCTTACCGGACACTGGCTCTCGTAGCTGTAACTTTTGTACTTACATGGGTAGCAATTGGCTTATTGACAGAGCTGCTTATTTTTATCATCCGCAAGCCGGAAATATCCATTACCAAGACCGCTATCGTGTTTTTTATGTTCGTGACAATCATCATCTCAATTTTGGCAAACTTTGCCGAACTTGTAATCGCAAGCCATATTGTTCCGGGATTTGTAATAAACGGCATAGGAACATACATCATTCTTACGATTTTGTTTGCAATATGCACAACAGAAGTATCTGTTAATAAAAATTAACGCCTAATATAATGCGCCGGTCAATCTCCGGCGCATTTCTTTATTCTGTGGTTTTCTTTCATAATAGTGTTACAAATCAAAGAAAAATGGAGGAAAATAAATGGTTTATATTATGAGAATTGACACAACGAAATATAAAGATCACAAAAATATCAGCCGGAAGAATTGGGAACCCGGAACAATGGATGATTATATGCATGCAATTAACGGAATTTCCAGACGGATCAGTAGTAAAAGAGAGGTACTCTGGCAACTGAAATTATTCCAGGGAGAATCGTTTCTTTCTTCGGAATGGAGTGAAAACAACCCAAAAGAAAACCATGGTTTGTCTGACAGGTATGTCAAATTTCTTAAGAAGAATCAAATCACGTACCATGACAGATTGTGTGACTGCGAAAGAACAAGACCTTTGTCTGGATATGGTTTTATGCAGGGGTATTTCGATATCGACGAGTACCTAAATATCCTTAAGAAAACAGGAGTGATTCAGATCCCGTTTTCGGCACTATACGATATCAGGCAATATGATAAGCGAATGAATGGATGCTATATGGAAATCAAGAAAATATAACGGAGGAAAATAAAAATGAGTTGGATCGGTGGAGAATTTATACTTAACGATGTCAAAAAGAAAGACTTGGATGCCGCTGCTGACAGAATCAGATACGCTGTAAGAAGTAACGCTAATCTTGCGGAATTTCCCAATATGGGAAGCAGGATCAATCCATTCAGGCATATCTGCCCGAAGATGATCTTTAGCAGCTATGAAGAAGCAGAAGAGGTTCTGGAAGGAAAACGAAGTGAATGGAGCCGTAATTATACCGGCTATGTAGCTTTCCGTGATCTTGAGTCTGTCAATAAAACAAAACGCATTATTGAATTAAAAGAAAAAATAGAATCAGAAAGCGAAAAGAAGATTCGGTATGGTCTGGATAATAATGTGAAAGACCAGAAAGCAGATTACATTGGCTGCCGCAAATGTGGCTCAAAGATCAACAAAACCTACATTCAAGCAAACAGATGTCCGGTCTGTAATTTTGACCTTCGTTCAGACACTTTTAAAAAACGTATGGCCGGCTATCAGGAAAAGATTGATAAGCTGACGAAGGAACTGAATGAAGAGAAAAAGAAGAACGCAGCGAAAGCACCGATAAAGTATCTGGTGATGTATGAGGAATATGTAGGATAAATTCTTCCGCACGGTCTGAAGACAGGAGGCTTCCTGCTATGGTATTTGTGATCGTCGGAGATACGACCGAAGCCGACTACGAGGTAAACGTAAACGGCGAAATGGAGGATAATATCATGACAAAGGAAAAATTTGCAGAAGAACTCAGAAACAGGCTTCCGGAATATATGCCGGACAGATATAAGAATCTCACATTTAGCGAGAAAAAGACAAATAAAAATAATGGAATTGAGCTGACCGGCATTCTGGTTGACGACGGCAGCAAATGTACACCGATATTTTATATCGATAGGATGTACGACAGTTTTTGCAGTAATCACGACTTCAATGAAACTATCTGTATGTTTGCAGAAACCATTATAAATACAATGGACAACAAACCGGATCCGGACATTATCCTGAAGAAGATTAAAGAGAATTCTAACTGCATTATTCCTAAGTTGATCAATGCAAAAAAGAATCAGGAATTGTTGAAAAACTGTCCGCACAGATTTTTTCTTGATCTGGCAGTTGTTTACGAAATTATGTTGGAAACCGATCATTTTCTTCTTATTAAGAATGAAATGTTTGATTACCATGGCATGACGGAAGATGAATTATATCATCTTGCTGTAAAAAATGTCCGTGAACAAAAACAGGTGGTTACACTTGACCAGATTCTTAAAGAGATGGTTGATGTTGAAGAGGATTTGGAACAAATCCCTATGCTTATTATAAAAACCAAATACGTAACTCATGGAGCAAGCGTAATGCTTTGTGAAGATGTTTTGTCGGAAGCAGCAGATATGCTTAAGAGTGATCTCTATATCCTGCCGTCAAGTATTAACGAAATCATTGCCATTCCTGTAGATTTCAGAAATGATGTGACTGGACTTAAAGACATGGTAAATACCGTCAACCAGACACAAGTACTCCCCGAAGAGTTTCTTTCTGATTCCGTTTATTTTTTTGACAGAAAACTTAAGAAATTATCTATTGCCGAAGAATGATTATAAGAAAACCCGCTTTTTGCGGGTTTCTCTTTTGTAATCGTCCATAAAAGAAAAGACCCGGTCTGGGTTTTTTTTGTTGCTTATTTTGTTCTGGAAATTAATCTAAGTTTTCTCTCAGCGACATAATATCTGAAAATACCGTGGAAAAACGAAAAACTCTCATCTACTGCAAGTCTTCTTATTTCTGATAAAGTAGAGAGTGCGTTAGAAGAATAGACAGCAGAGCAGGGGATGATTTCCATGTTATTGACACTATCAACGAAAACATAAAAATCTTCCCCAAATTTTTCGGCAGTCTTATTTAGATAGACTTCTGAGAGAATTGCCTCGGCCCCAGATAAAGGAAATAGGTCTACACCCATACAATATAAATTATCCGGATCGTATCCTCCGTTTTTTCTCATTTCATTCTTATTCAAATATTCGCCGAAATCAGAATCGTTATAAAACGGCTCTATATAAGATTCATATTTTGTTTCCATGTTTTTTATAGCAACATCTAACATAATCTTTTTCTCAATCTTATAATATTCTAAATCAGAATTTCTGTATAATTTTGGCTCACGGGATGACTGAAAACAGACCAGTAGCTTTTTCCATTCATAAACGACAAGTTTTTCCGGCTCCGTATCATACATAACGTTATCTTCCCGCAATTCTGTATCCGGTAAAAATACCGGAAGAACATATTTTAAAATTTCTTCGCGGCCCATATATTTTCCTCCGCATTATTGTAGCTTTTATTCTAACACAATTCATTATCCATGAGAAGAATTTTTGTGCAGAAAAAATCAGCCGCTCTGCTTTCTCTCATAATAATTATTGAACTGTAATTTTGATAAGAATTGTTCGAAAAGAAATTCTCTCATAATAATGGTAAAAGGAGGAATTATGGGAAAGAAAATTATTTTATCTATTCTGATTGCGGGATTGTTATTGACTTCGTTTCCGTCAGAAGCAGCCACAACGTCAGAGTATTCATTTGTTGACGTAATCGGAGATGTATCGGAAGTCAACTACAACCGCATGATGGTTAATTATTGCAAAATTCCGGAAAATGTACGGGAAGCATATCAGCTGGACGGCTGGTGTTTATCTATTTCCACAGAGCATCTGGAAGATACATGGTTTGCCGGATGGGGATACAGTGCAATAGCAAGCGGATATGACAGCGCAATCAAAGAGATTCGTGTAGAGGATACTAAAAACGGGGCAAACGCTGTGGTACACGAGATCGGACATTACGTAGATGGAAAACTCGGCTATATCTCCGGCACGGAAGAATGGAAGAATACCTGGAAAAAGGAAACGACAAGCCGCTACGGAGCAACGAGTGCGCTGGAAGGATTCTCGGAAGCTTTCGAACAGAGCATTTATAATCCGAAATCTTATTCCCAAAGATGTCCGCAGTCGTATCAGTTTATTACGGAACATCTGAACTTGATAACACCGGAAAATAATACGGATTCATTATAGGAGGAAAAATAATGGTTTTATATTTTTCAGACAACAAAGAAACAGAACACAAAAGGAAGGGTGTATTCTACGAAGAAACACTTCCGGAAAACGCCGTCATATTCGGATCGACCACTCTGAAGAAATATAGCGGTGGTCCAGCCGATTATATGAAGATCGGTACGAAAAGATACTGCATTGACGAACCGGTAAGTGAGCGGGACGTTATCGGATACATTCCGGTAGTAGCGGAGAGATATCCTTCCACGCCGTCAGATACAACAGATCCGGCGGAAAATAAATACGGATACATTCAGTTAAAGGAAGG
>ERZ1035032.1701-NODE-1701-length-13201-cov-4.181804_pt1 | contig 13201 bp, 10 predicted proteins | sample MGYA00520693_ERZ1035032 | MGnify/ENA primary metagenome ERZ1035032 (study PRJEB33766, sample SAMN09781740) | gut metagenome | biome: gut microbiome | host: Homo sapiens | place: Madagascar | study: EMG produced TPA metagenomics assembly of the PRJNA485056 data...
GTATTATAATTAATCTCTCGAATTAGTGCTTGTTGATATCTGTTTTAAGTGTGTCTACAGTATCCGCAACCTTGTCACAGGCACTGTTCAAATCTACATTGATATTGTCGATTCCTGCGAAATGGTATCTGCATTCACAGAATAAACCGACCACTAATAATGGGATCGTGATCCAGAATGCGAAGATAATCGCAAGTATCAATACCAGAACAGGTACATTCACCATAGTGCTGCCGCGTCTTTCTATGATAAACTTGGAATCAACGCTTTTCTTCAAAAGTCTTCCACACCAGGAAAAGAACTGATCCATCATCTGACCAAAGGTCTTTTTATTGCAGTCTCTGGTATATTCCTGCTGTGCCTGTTCGAATTCTGTTGATGTCTGCTGTGCCTGTTCCGTCGTGTAATCGGTTACTTCCGGTGCTTTTACCTTACCTTTCTTTTCCAAATAAATGATCGCATCCAGCACATCATAATTATTTGCTTCTAATGCCTCCTTGGCTTCCTCATAGCTGACACCTGTTTTTTCTCTTAACTTTTCTACTTTTTCTAAATTATCCATATCTTTTTCCTTCTTTCTCTATTCTCTCCTCAGCTGATGGTATTACTATACCAACCACGAATTAATCTAAAATAGGAGAAAGATTAAAATCAGATTAAAAATCTGACCATTTTATTTTAAAGCTGCTTTTTCGATGGAATAACTGTCAATCAGCTCATCCTCTGCCGTATAGATAGATACGCTTGCGGTTAACTCTTTTATACTTGCCGGATCTGTTACATCACACAGAAGCTTTCCATATGTATGCCCAAGAGCCTCTGTCATATAGGATGGTTCTTCGTCCGTTCCATTTACAAGGATAGTGTCAAATGTTGCCTGAATTAATTCATCTGTCTTATTATAGATTTCAAATGCCAGGCAAGTCTCTGCATCTTCACCCTCTCCGTCAGTCTCTATACCTGTATATGCAATGGTAATCTTATCATTATCAAACACCTGAACTGCACCATCCTTTAATGTAAAGCTCTGATCACCCGAAACTTCTGCCTTACCAGATAAAGGAACATCCTTAACCTCATAATGTCCAACTGTTTCTCCCGCATCGTTATCAATAAAAAGTATACCATTCAATACGGAAACTGCTTTATCACACTCAATCATACACACATCTTCTTCTGTTGCATTTGCTTCCAGTTCAGGACCAAACAATGGCTGTATCGTCTCTCCGTTAATTGCTACATCCCCAAAATAAATATTAACAGGATCACCCGTCTTATTGGAAACAGTAAACATCATACCATCAGCTTCCTTGTCATATCCTGTATATGTAAGAGTCACTTTGTCATTATCTAGCACAATGACAGTTACATTCTCCTCTTCGGTTGATGATTCTGCCTTTTGTTCCTTTTTTCCACAACCACACAGACTTGCAAATACACACAAGCCAGCTGCCAGAATATAATGTCTTCTTTTCATAATAATTCATCCTCCACATTTCTATCAAAACCGGGGTACACCACTTCTATCTGATGCGCCCCGATTTTTCACATATTATTTTTTTATTTTGACCTTAGTATAACTGCTCCATGCAGAATATGTCTTTTTCGAACCTGACTTCTGATAAGAACGCATTCTGACATAATATGTCTTTCCCTTTTTCAATTTCTTAATTACTGCTTTATCGGAAGATTTAACTATATTTGTCATCTTTGTCCCTTTTGCAAAAGTCTTGCCGGTAGAATACTGAATTTGATAACCGGAAATCTTCTTCTGCTTTTTCCACGTTACTGAAAGCTTTCTTCCCTTCTGGTTCGCAATCTTTAACTTAGTTGGTGCAGTCAGACGAAGGATCTTCTTTTCTTTACTAACCGCCTTTGCTGTCTGTCCGTTCACAGATTTATAAGATTCTATTCTATAACTATAAACTGTGCCATGCTTTGACTTCACTGTTGAATCTGTATAAGTATTCTTCGAAGCGCCCTTTACTATCTTAATCTTTTTCCACGACTTAGAACCTGAATTTTTACGATAAACAACATAACCGGTAGCATCAGAAACCTTCTTCCATGTAAGTTTGACACCTGTTGCTTTGTTTTCCACCTTGGAAATAGTTGTCTTATTTACCGTGATTATTGCAGGTACATCACCCGGCTCCGTCTTACCGCTATCGCCCGGTTTTATCTCGCTTCCGTCTCCTGGCTTTGTCTCACTTCCGTCGCCCGGCTTTGTCTCGCTTCCGTCGCCCGGTTTTGTCTCGCTTCCGTCGCCCGGCTTTGCCTCGCTTCCGTCGCCCGGCTTTGTCTCGCTTCCGTCATCTTTCTTTGCTTCTGTTATCGTAAATGTAGCAGTTTCCTTACAAGATGGATTATACTTTGGATAAATGCTAATCTTCACAATACCCGGTTTAAGCATATTAACGGTTCCACTTTCATCTGTCAGATTACAGACTGTTGCGATACTTGTATCTGAAGATTCCCATACCATCTCGCTATTCTGATTGGTGGAATCAGATTCAGATGAATAGGTCTGATTTCTTAACAGGAACTTGAGCTTCGTACCTGTATCATATCTAGACTCATAATTGGTATAATAATAACCATTATCTGCAGGTCCATACCAGTAAACGGCAAAAGACTTAACAACATATTCCGTATGCGACTGACCACATTTTGAACATGTTAATACCACTGATGCATCTGATGCATTTGTATCACTCACCTGATAGCTATGCCCTGACACAACATTTTTTACTGTATAGTCTGACAGATCATTTATGTTGATCTGATAGAACTGCAATATTTCATTTTTCCATGTATACCAGACCAACTTATCTCCCGCAAGAACAGGAACGCAGTCTGACAGATCGCCGGTCAGACTATAGATAGCTCCGACCTGATTTCCGTTTCCATCGATCTTCGTGTAATATACGGAAGAACCTCTATGCCATAACAGCATATAACTGTTTGTTCCAATCTTCACAAACTGCGGTGTATCAGTCGTACCCTGACCCGCTGTATAATTCGTTATCTTGTTTACTTTCACCGCATCTGTACTCTTAAATACAACACCTACAAATATATCCTGACCTGCTGAATATTTGGCGGTACTGTCAATATCAACGCTTCCTGCCGTCAGATATGCAGTATCTGATATCTCGAATCCACCAACCGTTGCTCCCGTATAATTAGCTCCTGATTTCCCCTCAAATGCCATAATATCTGTTGCCTTGCATGTAGAAGAATAAGAAATGCCGTTGGTGAATCCGCTGGATGTAACTATAGATGGATACCTTACCAGAACGATAGATCTCGGATGTGCATCTCCATGATCAACTGCAACGATCTTTCCATTCTCCATCTGAATAAACTGGTTAAATGAATGACTGACATAACCATAATTTACATTCATAACTTTTGTAAATGAATCTACAATTTTCATAGCAGATGTATCTACCTGAATCGTTACATTCGCCTGATGGTTATAACCATCTTTCTTTGATTTATACATTTCATGAGATGTACGGATCATCAGATAATCCCCATAAGCCGCCATTCTTGCAGAGCCGGCATCAAAGGGGACTGTTGTATTTGCTCCATACAGTCCACAGGAAGCTACCCGGCTCCAGTCTTTTGTATATTTTGTGATACGATACACTTCTACACTATCCGACTCATCCTTATTTGTCTGACCGGAAAGGATATAATAATTCCCATTCATCTCATAAAATCCACCAAATAAAGGAAGTTCCTGTGGAACAATCTTCCGACCGGTAATTGTAAAAGACGAATCAAAATATTCAACGACATAACCGTTGGCATCAGCCCCAGCCTGTACCCGCATATAAGTTCCATTCTCATATGTAAGATATGATCGGATCGGCTTTGCCCACTGACTATACTCATAGTTTTGATCTTCGATATTATCTCCTGTATAAGTTGTACAAGCAACCTCTGCCGCCTGTACCTGCTGTCCTCCACCAAGGCGGCCTGTTATTCCACCGGAAAGAATTCCTGCTGCCACTGTAAATCCGGTCACTACAGCAATGATGCTTTTCTTTAACCCCTGTACACCTTTTGTCATATGCCTCTCTCCTTTATAAAACTAATTACATCCTGCTCCATTTTCTCTCAATCTATCATAGCATCTGCAATGTGCCTTATTGCACATTGTGTTTCCCTAAAAAACAAAACCGCACCCCATATATCCTATACAACCGCCAAAGCCCGATGTAAACACGAAACTTGGTTCATTGCTTATACACAATAAGAATATACAGTGTGCAGTCTTGTTATTTTTTATTCTTCCGTCTTCTGTTCGTCTAACACTGTAATGTCAATACCCAGCTCTTTGAGCTGATCCTCATCCACATAATCCGGAGCATTTGTCATCAGGCAAGATGCATCCTTTACCTTAGGGAACGCGATCACATCACGGATAGAATCCTGCTTTGCCATAAGCATAACCAGACGATCCAGACCATAAGCCAGTCCTGCGTGAGGTGGTACTCCATATTTGAATGCGTCTAACAGGAAACCAAATCTTTCATACGCCTGTTCCCTTGTAAATCCAAGACATTCAAACATCTTCTCCTGAATATCATCCTGATGGATTCTGACAGATCCACCACCAATCTCGTTACCATTTAATACAATATCATAAGCCTTTGCACGAACCTTACCCGGATCTGTATCAATGATCGCCAGATCCTCTTCCATCGGCATAGTAAATGGGTGGTGCATAGCTGTGAACCGATTCTGTTCATCTGACCACTCAAGAAGTGGGAATTCCGTTATCCACACAAATTCAAATACATTCTTATCAAGCAGTCCCATCTGTTCTGCGAGATGGCAACGAAGTGCTCCAAGAGTGTCCCATACAACCTTGTTCTTATCTGCTGCAAATAACAATAAGTCTCCCGGTTCACCGGAAAGTGCTGCTACGATATTGTTCATCTCATCTTCAGTCATGAACTTTGCAAATGACGACTTGTAAGTGCCATCTTCATTAATTGCGATATATGCAAGACCCTTTGCTCCGTATGTCTTTGCAAATTCAACCAGAGCATCGATCTTCTTACGAGGCATAGCGCCCTGTCCCTTTGCATTGATACCACGGACAGATCCGCCATTTTCAAGTGCCCCTGTAAATACGCCGAATCCACAGCCTTTAACAACATCGCTGATATCCTTTAATTCCATACCAAAACGAAGATCCGGCTTATCAGATCCGAAACGATTCATTGCTTCGATCCATGTCATACGACGGATTGGAAGCTGTACATCTACATCCAAAATCTCCTTGAATAACTTTGCAAGGAGTCTTTCATTTACATCTATAACATCATCCACATCTACGAAGGATAATTCCATATCCATCTGTGTGAATTCCGGCTGTCTGTCTGCACGAAGATCCTCATCACGGAAGCATCTTGCGATCTGGAAATAACGATCATAACCGGAACACATCAGAAGCTGCTTGTAGATCTGTGGAGACTGTGGCAGTGCATAGAATGTACCCGGATGGATACGGCTTGGTACGAGATAATCTCTTGCACCCTCCGGTGTTGACTTACATAACATAGGTGTCTCGATCTCAAGGAAGCCTTCATTTGCCATGAACTGTCTGGCAATGGTCATAACCTTGCTCTTCATAACCAGATTTCTCTGAAGATCCGGTCTTCTCAGATCCAGATATCTGTATTTCAAACGTAATTCTTCTTTTGTCTTACTGTTCTCCTCAATCGGGAACGGAGGTGTCTCAGCCTCTGATAAGATACGAAGGGAAGTTGCTACAACCTCGATATCTCCGGTTGTCAGATTCTCATTTACCGCACCGGCACGCTTACAAACTGTACCTTCGATTGCTGCTACATACTCGCTCTTAAGCTTTGTTGCCTTCTCAAAGCACTCGCTTCCGCATTTGGATTCCTCAAATATGATCTGAAGAATACCGCTTCTGTCTCTGAGATCGACAAATATAATTCCACCTTTATTTCTGCTCTTCTGAACCCAGCCCATTACGGTTACTTTCTGTCCTTCAAGAGCGTTTGAAACCTCTGCACATCTGTGGGAACGCTTCAGTCCCTGCATTGATTCTGCCATTTTTCTATATCCTCCTGTGGTTCTTATCTTTCTTCTAATATACTTGCAAGCTGATCCAGCGCAATCTCGGTCTGCTCGCCCGTTTCCATATTCTTGATACGACCGGTATTGGTCTCTAATTCATTATCACCAATAATGATCGTGTATCTCGCATTTAATTTATTTGCATATTTCATCTGCGCCTTTACACTTCGATTCATATAATCTGTCTCTACGATATAACCTGCCAGACGTAGATCATATACCAGCTTATAAGCTTTTGCCTTTGCGGAATCACCCATGATACCGACATATAAGTCGATCGGTTTTTCCGGTGCGAGATTGATATTTTCTTTCTCAAGGAAATATAGGATTCTTTCAATTCCCATACCGAATCCAACAGATGGCTGTGCCTCTTTTCCATCAATCTCATATACCAGATTATCGTATCTTCCTCCACCGCATAAGGTGAAGCCCTCTTTATTCACAAATTCAAATACTGTCTTTGTATAGTAATCCAGGCCACGAACGATTCCGGTGTCAACCTCAAACGGAATCTCAAGCTCTGTCAGAAGTCTCTGAAGCTCCTTAAAATGAGCATCGCATTCTTCACACAGATAATCAATCGTTCTTGGGGCATCCTTTACGATCGCCTTACAGCCCGGCTCCTTACAGTCAATAACACGAAGCGGATTTTTAACCATACGTTCCTTACAGGTATTGCAGAGTCCCTCTTCATGCCCTTTCAAATAGGAGATCAGTGCATCATTGTACACCTTCTTACATTTTGGACATCCGATACTGTTGATATGCAGCTTCGCATCTGACAGACCGATCTGCCTGATGAGAGTTGATACCAGTGTCATAACCTCAACTTCTGCCATTGGATTTGGAGATCCGACAAACTCAACCCCGAACTGGTGATGCTGACGAAGTCGTCCGCTTTCCGGCTTCTCATAACGGAATGCCGGTGTGATATAGAACATCTTGACCGGCTGTGGTTCCGCATATAATTTATTCTCAACATAAGCACGGATCGCACCTGACGTACCTTCCGGCTTCAATGTGATACTTCTTCCACCTTTATCAACAAAGGTGTACATTTCTTTCTGTACTACATCGGTCGTCTCTCCAACACCACGCTGGAACAACACCGTATGCTCAAATACCGGTGTGATCACTTCCTTTATATTGAATTTCTCACACAGATTTCTTGCCATTGCTTCTACCTGTGTACGTGTTCTCATCTTGTCACCGAACCAGTCACTGGTTCCTCTTGGTGCCTGAGTTATCATATTCCATCCTCCATCTATTGTTCATATTTTTATACTATACATCAACTGATCTGTGATTTATAGCTTCCTTTTAAGATTGACTGAACCTCATCTAAAATATCGGTTGTATTTATAATTCTCTGAAATGCGAGAAATACATTCATGTCAAAATGCCGCACTTCATCGATCACCATCAATAATGCAGTCTTTGGTTCAAATGCTTTCCGGTATGCACGATCACTTATGAGCGCGACAAACACATCACATACACGAATGATCCTTGCTCCGATCGGGATCTCATCTCCCTGAAGGCAGAACGGATAACCGGAGCCATCGTAGTTCTCATGATGATACAGGATAATATCCGCAATATCATCTCCGTAGCCTTCTTTTTTTACGATATCCGCTCCAAGCTTCGCATGAAGTCTTACATACCGCATTTCCTCAATCTTCATGGAATTGCCACGACCATAGATATATGGTGTAATACGGAGCTTTCCGATATCATGGATCATACCGGCAACTGCGATCTTATGAATCTCCTCTTCCGGAAGCCCCAGTTCTCTGGCAAGCTCCGACGACAACCGGCTGACACACATTCCATGACGGATGGCATCATTCAGATCCTGTTCATAGTATTCAATTTCTTTATCTATGTCTAAGTTTATAACTTTATTTGTCATTTTGCAAACGCCTGCTTTTTTCTGTCAATCATCTCATCAATTCTAGCGATATAATCGTCTACACTCTTACAATTTTCCACACGATCGATTCGGGTTCCTGTAATCATCTCTCCTGTAGCCGGATCCAGATCTCCCTCCCGGCGGATCAGCTTACTGGAGCTTCCCGCACCGATTCCTATAATATCTGTCCGTTCCTCCATGATCAGGATATTATAGAGACATTCCAGTCCATGTCTTGCATATCCGACATTTTCCAGATTTCCCGCCATATTCTTCTGTCTGTACAGATAATATGGAGCAAGCCCCAGTTCCTCTGCTGCCTGTCCAACCAGTGATAACTGCTCATCCACATCACCTGCAAAGCTGTATTTGTCCAACTCCTGTTTCAGATGCGCTGCCCGTTTGATCGCAAGGGTGTGAACCGTAAGGCTCTCCGGTGCAAGCTTCTTCACCTTTTCCAGTGTCCGCTTCACCATCTCTGCATCTTCACCCGGAAGACCTACGATCAGATCCATATTGATATTATCAAAGCCTGCTTCTCTGGCTCTCTTAAATGCTTCTTCTGCCTGCTCCGGTGTATGTGCTCTGCCGATCAGCTTCAGTGTCTCTCCGTTCATCGTCTGCGGATTGATACTGATACGGCCAACGCCATGAGCTTTCATCACCTGCAGCTTATCTGTCGTTGTACTGTCCGGACGTCCTGCTTCGATCGTGTATTCCCGAATCTGCGACAGGTCAAAATGCTTCTCGATCATGCTGCACAGACGATCTATCTGCTCCGCACTGATCGAAGACGGCGTACCGCCACCGATATAAATGGATACCAGTTTCTTCTCTGTATAACTTGCTGCGACATACTCCATTTCCTTTTCCATTGTATCCAGATAAGCATCGACCTTATCCTTATAAACACCGATGGGATAAGAGGTAAAGGAGCAGTACAGACATCTCGTCGGGCAAAATGGTATACCGATATACAGGCAGTATTCATTCCGCTCGTCGATCGTCTCAATGATCGCTTTCTCACGTCTGGCAATCTTCACACAGGCATCTGCCTTTTCCAGGCTTGCCACATAAGTCTCCTGATACAGCTTCCGTATCTCCTCATCCGTACATCCACGTTCTACCGCTTCCATTGCAATCTTCACCGGACGTACTCCAGTCAGACTTCCCCATGGAAGAACCCTTCCGGTTCTTTCTGACAGCATCCGGTACATGGCACGCTTCAGAATATTACGGAATACCTTTCTGTCATGATAGTCCTGATCGATCACGATATCCGGTTCCACATCCAGACCGCCGTCCTTCATCCAGATTTTTGTCTGATCTTCTGCAAATTCTGCCACAAGTGTTGCAGTAATATCCGCACCAAGTTCAGGCTTCTTCTCTATATTTTCCGGGGTAATAATCTTCACACCCATATAAAACGCCATGAGAATTACTCTCAGGTCATTATTATAATCTTCTACATTCTGAATCAGACAAATCATGTCAATCTAGTTCCTTATCGTTATTTATGAAAAAAATGGATTGAACTTCTTTTCTCTGCCAATCCTTGAAGTTCCGTTGTGTCCCGGATACACGGCTGTTTCCTCCGGCAGTACAAGTAGCTTCGTCTCGATCGCCTCTAACAGATCCTGTTCATTTCCGGTTGGAAAATCCGATCTGCCAACCGATGAGGCAAATAATGTATCTCCGGTAAACAGCAGATGTCCTTCTGCAAAATAATAACACATTCCACCTACCGTATGTCCCGGCACACTGATACATCGTACTACAGTTCCAAGAACTGCAACCTCCTGTCCATCCTGCAGATAAATATCTGCTGACGTCTCAAGTGGATGACCAAACATTGCAGACAGATTTCCTGTCCTGCTCTCAAGTACCTGCTTCTCGTCCTCGGAAGCATATGCTTTTACTCCTGTCAGCTTTCTCAGATCATCCAGCGCCCCGATATGATCATAATGTCCGTGTGTCAGGAAAATGCCAACACAGGTAAGTCCCGCATCTGTCAGACTCTTATAAATAAAATCTGCATTATCCGCCGGATCAACCACGATTGCTTCCTTTGTTTCTTGATTACTTACGATATAACAGTTGGTTCCCAAATCACCCAACTGATATAATTTCACTTCTAATTCTGCCATTCGGATCTCCTATCCCACTGTTCTCTCTATATCAATAATGCTGTCAACATTTCGAATCTTTGCAATGATCGCATTCAACTGATCGACCGATTTGATCGAGAAGCTGATCGTGATTGTCGCCTTACCCTGCTTACTTGTCCGGCTGTTGATACTGTTAACACTGATATTAGCCTCACTTAAGATCTTCGTGATATCAAAAAGGATTCCGCTTCTGTCATCTGCATAGATATTGATCTCTGTCAGGTAAGTATTATCTGCAACCGCATCCTGCTGCCATTCTGCATCAATGATCCTGTTTCTGTCTTCCTCACTCATGCAGAGCACATTTACACAATCTGTACGATGGATCGAGATACCTCGTCCTCTGGTAATAAATCCGATGATCTCATCACCCGGTACCGGCGAACAACACTTGGAGAAACGAACTGCTACATCATCTGCACCCTTTACGATGATTCCTCCCTGTCCGTGGGACGAATGAGGTGTCCGCTTTAATGCATATGCTTCCAGGATCTCCTTATCATCCGGCTGTTCCGTATGATCCTTGTTATATTCTTCGATCAGTTTATTGACAACCTGACCTTCTTTGATTCCACCATGACCGACTGCCGCCATCGTAGCTTCCCAATCGGCAAAATTATATTTCTTATAAACACGTTCCTGATATTCCGGCTTGGAATACAGGGAATAATCAAGCCCCTTTGATTTACAATATGCAAGGATCAGTTCCTTACCGCGGCTGATATTCTCATCCTTAAACTGATGCTTGAACCACTGATTGATCTTCGTCTTTGCCTGTGCACTCTTTACGATATTCAACCAGTCTCTTGATGGTCCTGCCGAATTCTGGGATGTTATGATCTCTACCCGGTCACCATTATTTAACTTGGTATCGATCGGAACCTGCCGTCCGTTAATCCGCGCACCCACCATCTTATTACCGACTGCCGTATGAATAGCATAAGCAAAATCAATCGGCGTAGATCCGCTTGGCAGATTCTTGACATCACCTGCAGGCGTAAAGCAGTATACCTGTTCCGCGAACAGATCCAGGTCTGTCTTAACGAAATTCATGAACTCCTTATTATCCGAAGTGTCTCTCTGCCACTCCAGGATCTGACGAAGCCATGACAACTTTTCCTCTTCTTTCTGCATAACCGTACCGGTTATGTTCTCTTTATATTTCCAATGTGCAGCAATACCATATTCAGCCGTCCGATGCATCTCAAATGTACGGATCTGTATCTCGAATGGTTGTCCTTCCGGCCCGATCAACGTCGTATGAAGGGATTGATACATATTTGACTTTGGCATTGCGATATAATCTTTAAAACGTCCCGGAATCGGCTTATACATCTCATGGATGATTCCAAGTGCTGAATAGCAGTCCCTGACGGTCTCTACCTTAATTCGAACTGCGAAGATATCATAGATCTGATCCAGCGTCTTGTTCTGGTTCTTCATCTTCTTATATATACTGAACAGATGCTTTACACGACCGTCTATCTCCGCATCCAGATGCGCATTATCGATATGCTTCTTTACATCTGCAACGATACGTTTGATATAGGCTTCCCGTTCATGCATTCTCGCATCGATCTGTGCTGTCAGATCCTTATATACCTCCGGCATCAGATACTTCATAGACAGGTCATCCAGTTCTACCTTGATCTTGCTGATACCAAGACGATGTGCGATCGGTGCATAGATATCCATTGTTTCACGTGCTTTTTCCACCTGTTTTGCAGGTGACTGATACTGTAACGTTCTTAAGTTATGCAGTCTGTCTGCCAGCTTGATCAGGATAACGCGGATATCCTTTGCCATAGATAAGAACATCTTTCTCAGATTCTCTGCCTGTACCTCGATCTTATCCGTTGTCATCTTTAACTGGGTCAGTTTGGTAACACCTTCCACCAGAAACGCTACTTCTTCTGAGAACTCTGCCGCGATCTCCTCCGAGGTCATAACCGTATCTTCTACTACATCGTGAAGGATTCCTGCAACGATCGTTTCCTTATCCAGCTCCAGTTCTGCAAGAATAATAGCAACACAGAGTGGATGCATGATATATGGCTCCCCGGACTTCCGAAGCTGTCCTTCATGCGCCTTGGATGCCACCTTATATGCCTTCTCAATCATCGAAATATCTGTGGATGGATGATAGGTCAGAATCTTCTTGATCAGTTCCTTATACAGATCCTCCGGCGGAGTAAAATCCGCAGGTGTAGACAAGTCGATATCTCTTTTTTCCCTCACCGGTTTGTTCTCCATTGCACCCGCCTTTGCCGCAAGCTCTTTTAATTCATCCATGCTTTCTGCTTTATCTTTTACGTTTTCCATGATCTTCACCACTTTTCCCAATTCGAATTTTTCTGTCTTATTCTTCGATCATCACGGCAGCCGTCCGATTCCATCCACATACAGATACCGGCTCTTTTTCCGCATAAATCATATGATCATTTTTATTTGCCATCATAGCAGATGACAGAAGCCACATCATACTTGGCAAGCTTCTCTCTGCCCTTCAAGCCTGCAAGTTCGATCAAGAATATGATCTTTACCACTTCGCCGCCCAGTTCTTCTACCAGTCTTGCAGCCGCCTCCATGGTTCCGCCAGTTGCGATCAGATCATCTACAAGGACAACCTTCTGTCCCGGCTTGATCGCATCCTTATGCATCTCTATCGTAGCACTTCCGTATTCCAGATCATAGGATGCCTCAATCGTCTCTCTAGGCAACTTGCCCTTTTTCCTTACCAGTGCAAATCCCTTTCCATTCTTATATGCAAGAGGTGTTCCAAAGATAAATCCCCTGGACTCCGCCCCGGCTATTACATCATAATCTACGCCCTCAAGCAGACCATCTAATGAATCTATCGCCAGCTTCAATCCATCCGGATCTCCGATCACACTGGTAATATCTCTGAAAATAATTCCCGGCTCCGGGAAATCCGGTATACTTGTAACATATTCTTCTATCCTTTTCATAATCTTCCTCCTACATATATATGTAT
>ERZ1035032.1705-NODE-1705-length-13166-cov-3.986576_pt1 | contig 13166 bp, 5 predicted proteins | sample MGYA00520693_ERZ1035032 | MGnify/ENA primary metagenome ERZ1035032 (study PRJEB33766, sample SAMN09781740) | gut metagenome | biome: gut microbiome | host: Homo sapiens | place: Madagascar | study: EMG produced TPA metagenomics assembly of the PRJNA485056 data...
GTCATACAGACATTTTGTTATCAGCAATATTTTGGATGAACTTTTAACCAATTTGGGTTTTGTTTTTCATTCAATTGAAAAAAATGATACGATAGTATATGTTGCAGAGATTCGGCCGTCCTCCGGCATAGAAGAACTGTACGAGCTGATAGATTTTGCGTATGACGTCATTTGTGCGGAATTTAGTTTTGCGTTTTTTAGTGCTTTCGGCGGTGCGCATTTGGGGCTTTCCGGTATTGCGGAAAGCTATCAGGAAGCAAAAGATGTGATGGAATATTGCCTCTCCGGCGGAAAAACGGGCAGGATGACCTATTACGAAGCAAAGAATCTCCTTTCTAAGAGACATTTTTATTCATTGAGTCAGGAGAATAAATTGCTGAACCTGTTAAAAACCAACGAACCGGAACAACTAAATCGTGAAATTCATGAAATTTTCCGCATCAATCTTCAGCCGAAAGCAGTTTCGCTGAATGCCGTGCGCTATTTGGTATTGGATTTGTTTAACACCGCGAAAAAGTTTTTAATTCAAAACGGTCGCAGTGTGGATAAGGAATTTCCCGAAGAAGTCGGGTTTGTTGATAACATTTTTCAATGCAGTGATGTTGAGCAAATGGAAAAAACCATGCAAGTTCTGTTTTGCAGCTGTGCAGAAAGAATGTCATTCACACAACCGACGGAGGACATGGTTGAAAGCGTTATTTTATATATCAAAAAAAAATATGCCGATCAAAATTTAAGCATTACCATGATTGCAGATCGATTTTCGGTGAATCATGATTACATTTCGAGAAAATTTAAGGAGACAACCGGTATACGCCTAAATGATTATATTAATAACGTTCGGGTGGAACGCTCGAAAGAACTGTTGCGGGATTTTGATAATTTGATATCTAATATAGCGGAAGAAGTAGGATTTTCAAGTTATCGCACTTACGTTCGCGTGTTTGCCAATGTAACGGGGATTACACCCAAAAAATATAGAGATTTGCAGAGGAAATAAAGTAGGAGGTATTTATGAAAAAGAAATTATGTAGTATCTGTTTGGCAGTAATGGTTATAGTGACTTTCTGCACAACTGTTTTGGCCGCTGGGGGGAGAGTGTACTTTTCTGATTTGACGAAGAGTGCGGATTCTGTCAGCGTGAAGGCAAGATTTGACGGAGCAGGCAGTCAGAGTGTGTGGCTGATCGCTTCCTACGTTAACGAAAAAGGTGTTATTACAGCAATCCGTGAGGATCATGCGGAGGTTTCCGGCGGAGGGGAAGAAATTTTAAATGTTACATTGGAAGATAAAAGCAGCGATTCTGTTTTAAAATGCTTTCTGTGGGATGGTTTAAACGGTCGGACACCGCTTGATAATGTCGCACCGGCGCCGGTTGCGGATCTTGCGGCAGCTGATAAAACAACAGACAGCATAAGCCTTGAATGGGTAAAAGCAGCAGATGATTACGACAGTGTTGTACGCTATGACGTTTATAATATGGGAATGAAGGTAGGCAGTACAACGGATACGTCTTTTACAGACACATACCTGCAGCGGGGCAGCAGCAATACCTATGAGGTCATCAGCATAGATGATGAGGGGCTTGCTTCACCGCCTTCGGTGGCTGCGGTATCGGCAGAGAATATTCCTACAGCGATATGTGCGGGCAAGCAAATGATAAGTGACGGAAGACTGGAGTATGTAATTGATGAAAATTACAATCATTACGGTTCGAGCGCGGCAACCGAGGCAGACGGGCTGCCCTGCCGAAGAACGGTTAATCCGAAGGCAGACGGACTTGACACGCGAGATATTATTACCCGTCATCCCTTTAAATTTGGTGCGGAGTACGCGGCCGAACTGGAAGGTGAAAGCGAATTTACGTTGATATTGACATATTTTGATAATTTTTCCGGCACAATTCGAACGGAGTACGGAAAACAAGGTACCGATGCGAATGACTTGGGCGCCAGCACACAAATTGCCGCAACAAATACGGGTCGCTGGAAAACCGTAGCATACAACATTGCAAATGCCGAGTTCAGCCGCCCGGCAACGAATGAAGGCAACAGTTATGCAAAAATCAGAATTTATACCGACCGTAAGGATTTTATGATTTACAGTCTTTCGGTTGTGCCGACAGCGGCCTATCAGGCCTTGCTGAAAAACGCCGTGGCGAGCATTGACGGCGCGTATATAGAAGATGGCGTTTTGCTGAATCTTACGGCAGCGGACGGCCCGGCCAAAGCAGCCATTGCACAGCAGGGTGCAGCGCTGATTCCCGCCGGCGGACAACTGGAGTGCGATGTAACCGCCGGGGTGACTTCGGCCGATACTTCGGTTTGCGTTGAATTGGAATATTATACCGAGACAGAAAATGAGGAAATTCTTCTGGCTTATAATTCTCAAACGGGGGGAGCGGCTAAGGAAGTAAAACAGGTGGCAACGGCCGCTGCAAAATGGCAAAGGATGCGTTTTGTACTTACAGACGCGGCCTTTAGCAATGCGATTTCCGGTACGCAGCTGAAAGACGGTGCAGACCTTATCATCAGCACAAACAGCGGTTCGCCGATTTATATTCATTCGGTTCGGGTATTTAAGAAATAAGGAGGCGGCACAATGATGAAACGCTTATTCACGATGCTTCTTTGCTTTTTGTTTGCGGTTCCCCTTTGTGTAATGACAGCCGACGCGGCTACGGATTATCGCATTACACAGGAATCGGTTGTATCACCGGCGCCTATTCGTGATGGATACGCGGGCATTATTTTTTCCGACGTGCCGCAGATGACAGGCATGAGCTTTGAGGACGGGATTGATAAAGACCGTTATGATATTACGTATAGTCAGCAGGTGACATATAAGGATATTCCCTGTCGTGAAGTTTTTGTAGAAAATTATTTTTACATGAAAATGGATCGGGCTTTTGCGGCAGAGAGCGATTCGGTTTTTGAATTGACAATTGATTATTGGGATTATGGCGGCGGCGGTAGTTTCCATGTGGAGTATACAACGGATACGGCCGGAAATTATAAAAGAATCACGATTCCTAAATTAGGGTTGGACGAAAATAACCAGAAAACAGCCGGTACATGGTTCCGTGCAACAGTTTACATTGATGACGCGTGCTTTACCGGCTCTATGGATTATGATTCGGATTTTCGGATTATCTCTAATGCCTATAATGCGTTTTCGAGAATTGAAGTGCGCAATGTAAGCCGCACGGCAGGCGAAACCGAGGATTTTGGTGTGTTTAACGGCCGGCGTGCGAATGTCCTTCATTTTCTTGGTATGTTTGATGGCTATGGTGAAGGCGAAGAATTTGATCCTTGCCTGGACAAAAAGCTGACCCGCGAGGAATTTATTGTCCAGATGTTAAAGAGCTACAATTTAAAAGAAGAGGCTTTAAAGGAAAACCTGCACTCGGGTTATACAGATGTAAGCGCTGAGGCGGAGCCTTATATAGGATTGGCCAAAAAAATGGGTATTACGGAACAAAAGGCCGCCTTGGGCGCCGGTGAGCATATCACACAGCGCGAAATGTTTGTATATTATTTACGGCTGATTGGAGCAGAAGACGAGAACTTATATGAAAATGCTTTTACTCTGGCAGAAAAATATGGGTTAAACAGCGCCGGCAGTATGATTTTTCAGCCGGAGAAAGAGGTAACGGTTGACGCTTTTGTGGTTCCGGCCTTGCTGGCCTTTTCCAAGGACAATTTAAAAAACGGTAAAAGTCCTTTTAAAACGTTGTTTGAACAAGGCGTGTATGACCAAAGTACAATTTTGGAGGCAAATGATGATTCTCTGACCGGGTGGTTGCTTTCAACAGAGTTTTATATTCAACAAAAGACGATACAGGATGAATATTCCGGCAGGACATGGCACAAAATTGACTTTTTGGGGCAAAGTGCACTCAAGGAATATTACACGCAAAACTGCATGAGCCAAGACTGCACACGCCTGTATTTCCGCGATGAAAGCCTGCGTTTGTTTGAGTATGAGCTGGCAACGGGCAAAACAAAATATATTGATAATTTGCTGAGGGATTATAACTACATGGTGACACCGAAGAATAACCTGTGGTATACAAATGATAAGTGGGAAATCGTTAAAATGAGCCTTACGGATTACAAAAAAGAGGTGATGGGCAAAATTCCCGATTGGCAAACCTCCAAGCCCTTTATGATGCAGGTCAATAATGCAGAAACACGCATCAGTTACGAATGGTTTGATACCAAAGGAGATTTTGACGCGAACTATCGCAGCCGGATTCCTATTTATAATTTGGAAACAGGGGAATGGGATTTGCGCTTTAGTTACGGCTTTGATACAGAATGGTACCGTCCGAACCACCAATGTATTAATCCGAAATATGACAATTACGCTTTTTTTGCGCATGAGGGCAATGCACCGGACGGAGGACCGCAGCCGGATCGTGTCTGGGTCGTTAACATGGATACGAACGAATACTATAACGTATTTAAGCAAAAGCGGTATTCTGAAACGTATGTGGGCGAATCAGCTGTTCATGAGGCTTGGTCAAACAGCGGCGAATGGCTTATGTGCGTGAAAAATGTAGATGCGGTGGATGGTTTGACGCGCGGTGTTGGTGTTGGCGGCGCTGTGATGATGCGGCCGGACGGCACCGACAAACGTTACATTCCCGCCAACTATCGGTTTACATGGAATAACGGCGGAATAGGCGACACAATTAATCATTGTATGCTTAGCAATACGACCGACCGCTGGCTGGTGGGAGACAGCCGCTATGGCCGCGGATGGGTAGATGTTTATTTGATTGATACCTGGACGGGCGCATCCTATCACTTGGCACGGACGGTGCAGACGGGCGCAAACCCCGGCCACACGCATCCGCAGTTTTCGCCCGATGACCAAACGGTTATCTTCGGCTTGTGGAGCGACGATAAAAAACGGGTAGAAATCGGCTGGATGGATGTTTCTGATATTGTTAATCAACCGTTAACGGGAGGAAAATATGATATTTCCGATACCTGTGATACATTTGGCTATCAGGGATTTAATCATTATATAGAACCTCGGAAAGATGCAGAGGGAAATATAAACTCTTTCCTGATTCCGGGTGGTAATGAAATGTATGTCAATGTAAAGAGAGAGTTGATTGAAAAAGACAATACACCGGCTGATGTTACAATTACCTATTTGGATAAGGGATACAATAAAATTTGCATTTCGTATCTGACGTGGAATCAGAATGTGGGCGGTATAGGAAGGCTTACAGAGAGGAAGCAATATATCCAGTGTACCGGGACGGGAAAGGTGCAAAGTAAGACTTTGCATTTTGATGATATTTGTTTGGGCAACATGGATATACTGGGAACGGATTTCAGAATCAGCGGTACCGGTGTTGATAGCGTAATCTATTCTGTTGATGTAGCTATACCGCAGAAATAAAGGGGGATATACAATGAAAAAAATATGCACGGCTCTTTGCTTGATTGCAATGTTGCTGTTGGGGATGCTGCCATGTTATGCCGATTCGGTTGGCATTACTTTAGAAACATTGGTAGATTATGACAACGAAAAACTAACTGTCAGCGGCATAACGCCGGCTGCCTACGGACAGAAAATTTCTGTGGTGGTTTATAAACCGGAAACGCCAATTGATCAGCTGGCAGATGTGGACAATTTGGAAAATCCGGAAGAGGGACTGCCGTTAAAAGCGCTGGCACAGATTGTACGTATGGAGGATGTTTTTGCTTCTTATAACGGAGACTATCGTCTGACCCTTCCGATGAGCGAAGCAGAAGCGGGATTTTATGTTGTTTCCGTCAGCGGAAACGGGACTTTAAGCAGTGTATCCAAGGCGTCGGCAATGATTTATTTTGAGACGCAAAAATATATTAACGAAATTACGATACCGGCCATCAATCGTGCAGACCAAACAGAAATAGATTCGTTAATTCGCCAGAAAGAATTGCTGTTTGGTCTGAAGATAGATGAAGATTATGAAGCAAATTATCAAACAATTTGCAAGTTATTTGCAGATATACGTGACACGGATTATCAGGGCAATTATACGCAGATGAGTCAGATACAGAATACAATTTCAGCTATTTCTGTCATACGCAAATTAACCGCAGCAGAAAGTGCGGTAACGGTCAAAGATATTTGCCTAGCAAATGCGGATTTGTTCGGCCTTAACCTGGCGGATTCGGATTATGTCAAGTATGAGAATGAAGTGTATGATTTAATGTTGGGGATTATAAAGGAGACGTCTCCGACCTCAATGAAGAGTGTTGCCAAGGCCTTTCGTCAAAGTATCGGGTTGGCGGTGATTAATCATACAAAGGCTTCCGGTATGACGGCCTGCATTATGAAATATGCATCCGATTTGGATTTATCTGTTACCGATTACCAAAAAGCTTGCGATACTTACGGTGCGGGTGAAATTAATAAAGCTTTTATTGAACAAAACTTTACATATCCCAAGGAAGTGACAGCGGCATTAAACGAGCGGTTGAAAAACCCACCCCATAAAGGAGGAACTTCGGGATCATCCGGTTCTTCCGGTTCTTCGGGTTCCGGCCGCGGCGGCAGAGATGTAGAAGTCAGCGGCTCGCTGGTTAACACTGCGCCGACGGAATCATCATTAAGCAATGCAAAGTTTCATGATGTGCCGAAAAATCATTGGAGCTTTACGGCTGTTCAATCTTTGGCGGAAATGGGCGTCTTGTCCGGCGTAGAACCCGGCACGTTTGCACCGGAAGAAAGCGTAAGCCGTGAACAGTTTATCAAAATGATTATTTTAGCGCTTAAACTACAGGAAACAGAAGCACAATCAGACTTTACAGATGTAACATCAGAACGTTGGTCGGCAGCGTATATTGCAGTGGCGGCTCAAAAGGGTATTGCTGCCGGATACGAGGATGGCAGCTTTGCGCCGGCAGCTTCTATCACACGTCAGGATGCGGCTGTCATGCTTCGGCGTGCGTGTACGGTGAAGAAAATTGCTTTGGAACAGGGTGAAGTTCATGTAAGCGATGGAAACGATATCTCAGATTATGCGCTGGAAAGTGTAAACGCTCTTTTCGGCAGCGGCATTATTAGTGGTTTTGAGGATGGCAGCTTCCGGCCTTTCGGAACGCTGACAAGAGCTCAGGCAGCCAAAATGATTTATGAGCTTATACTTCGCTGATGCTGCGCAGCAGTTAGGGATTTGGACAAAACAGAAAGAAAGGATGTTGGCTATGGTGAAAAAAATAACAGCCCTTTTGTTGGCAGTGTTAATGCTGATTTTGCAGACAGCGGTAATTTTTGCGGAAGAAAAATCGGAAGGAGAAACGGTTGATTCGACATTTACGGAAAATGTGGAGATGTTGACATCGCTGGGCATATATTCCGGCAAGGGAAGTGACCCCAACAGTACGGTAACACGTGCACAATTTGCTGAAAATGTTGTGGAGTTATTTGGCTGGAACAGTATTCAATTTGATAATTCGGCGCCGTTGCCGTTTGTTGATGTAAAAAGCAACAGCAAAAGTTTAAATTCTATTAAAATTATGATCGCTCTTGGGTTAATGAGCGGTGTGAATGCGGTGGAATTTCGGCCGGATGACTGTGTGACGTATGTACAGGCGGTTAAAGTGCTGGTAAGTGCACTGGGCTATGCTCCGATTGCGGAAAAAAAGGGAGGATGGCCCGGGGGTTATATGAGTGTAGGCCGGGAGTTAAAACTTCTGTTAAATGGTATTGCCGCAAATGAACCGGTTTCAAATGAAGTGCTGGTTTCGTTGTTTGTTAACGCCGCAAAAGCAGAAGCTTTGGAGTTGAAAACGCTGGGTGATAAGGACGTTTACTCAAAAGATAGGGAACGCACCCTTTTGAGTGTGTATCATGATATTTACAAATCTGAGGGAATTTTAAGTGATAACGGTATCTCGGCTCTTGCGGGCGCTTCCGGTGTAGGGAAAGGATACGTGCTGATCGGCGGCGGGAAATATAATAACGAATATATGCCCTTAAGAGAACTCCTCGGTTACAGTGTGGAGTATTATTATCGTGATGCAGCAGGCACGCAGACCGTGCTGTATGCGCGGCCGGATAACCGCACAGATACTTTGGTGATTGAAGCTGATGACCTGGAGGTAAATCATGCCGGCTGGTCAAAGACAGCGATTGTTTATGAAGAACGTAATTCAAGCCGAACGGCATCTGTCAGCACTTACGCCGACTTTATTTACAACGGTGCGGCAGATCCGGAATTTACCTCGGATGATTTTAAGATTCGCAACGGGCGGTTAACGTTAGTAGATACCGATAAGGATGGTGTTTATGATATTGTTATGGCCGAAGAATATATTGACGTATTTGTTTCCGGAGTGAGTGTGGCGCAGGAAATGATTTACAGTCAATATGCAAATGCGGTAGTTTATGGCGATTATAAGACGTATTCTTTTATAGATGAAAGCGGAGCTGCCATTGAGCCGAAATTTATTGCTGCCGGAAATGTTCTTTCGGTATATGCCAGCCGCAATAAGGAATGTGTCAAAATGATGCTTGGCTCAGAAAAGGCAGAACTGGCTGTCGAGAGGCTGGAGGAGGAAAATAACAGTATCACCCTTACCTCAGGTGAGAAGAACTATAAACTTTCTGTATCCTTGTATGACGCAATGAAGTCCGGGAAAAGCTTACTGAAAAAGCCGGAACTGGGCACACGCTATCAGGCGTATTTCAATTATAAAGGCGAAATAGCTATGCTGGAGGAAATGACTCCTGTCTACGAATATGCTTATGCTTTGGGTGTGCAGAAGGGAAAGGGCCTAAGCAGCGATAAGGGACAAATGAAGGTTTACCTTTCCAGCAATGATTGTGTGATAGTCGATACGGCGGATAAAATACTTATTAACGGAGTTTCCCAAAAAGGTGCAGACATTATAAGCGTTGCCGATTTGTATGACGGCGGTGCCTTTGTGCCTCAACTGGTGAAAATGAAACGAAATTCAAAGGGGCTTTTAACAGAGCTTGAAACGGCGCGAAACTTAAGTACTTCTCCCAATGGTTTTGAAACAGATTCTTTTGCAATGAATTTGTCCGGCGCTTATGAAATTTATACCAGCGGAAAAGTGCCGAATGTGAATTATCAATATGGATATGATGCAAATACAACTATATTTTTGCTCGATACGGCTGCAACCGATTCATTACAAACAACAGATGAAACGGCTATTAGGGCAGTATCCGGCTCTGAACTGTCAATGCATTACACAAGACGGCCGAATGTTAAGGTTTATGATGCGGACGAAGCGTGGGTAGCCGGCGCTATCGTCATGTCTCGGCCGTCTGTCGGCAACACGCGTTTAATTTGGATTGAAAGCTGCGGCCGTATTATGGATGAATTTGGGGAGGAACGCTTGCAGGTGAATGCATATTGGAAAAATAACAAGTGGATCTTCCGCGAAAATAAAAGCGGTGTATTTGCCGATTCGATTTCGTTTTTCCACAAAAACTATAATAAGGCATTTGCAGATATGAACGCCGATGAGCAGGAAGCGTTTTTAAAAAATGATACAACCCTGCGGGCGGGCGATGCGCTGTATGTGACGTTTGATGCGAACGATGAAATATCCTACGCGGAATTGGTTGCTTCACCTATGCGCGAGTTGGGCAAAAACGGCTACGGTAAGCTGGATTTAAGCAAAATGGATACGGCCACAGGCTTAACGCGCGGCCAGCTTGTGATCAAAACCGACACACGGTTGGGTGTCGTGACAAAGGACTCGGGCGAGTACGTTGCCGTCAGTCTGTCGAATGCGGCGCCCGGTGTGTTCATTCTCCATACGAGTACGGGCAAACTGACCAAGGCGGATATAGGCGACCTGCCGACAAACGGTTGCTGGACGGAATATGGCACGACAGAGATTACAGATGCAGACAGAGCATACTTTATGTGCTATAACCGTGGTGTGTTGAACGAGATTTTAATGGCAGAGCCGTAAACCGCCAAAAAACAACTTTATGCCAAAACAATACATTGGCTTGACGGGAACGAACAGATTTTTTATAATAGGGGTCAGAAGCGAGAAACCGGAAATATATTTAAAATGAAGGGAGTAGGTATCATGAAAACGAGAAAACTGATTTCTACGGTTTTGGCAATGTTCTTATTGTTAGGGGTATGCATTTTCAATGCAGCGGCAGAAGACAACATTACAGCCGAAAGCTTGGCAAGCGGTCAGCTGACAAATTATATTGTCAATGACCTTGCGTTGCCTGCCGGGTATACCTGGTCTTCAAGCAATACAGAGGTTATCACGGATGACGGTGTTGTGACAAGGCCGATTATCGGGGATGCAGTCGTGACCATGACCGGAACCGATGCTACAGAAACAAAAAGCTTTACGTTTACGGTGAAAGCACGCACCACCAAGGTGTCGGCGCAGGAGAGCTTTTATGCACCCGAGCTTGCAGCGCAGACGAATGTTTTGGCAAACGGGCTGCGTAATTGGAGGAGAAATGCTGCCTCTGATGCAGCAGAGCAGCAAATTCGTACCGATGCGGCAGGCAACTATTATCTGTACCTTGATTACACACAAAGCAGCAACGTAACAAGTTACACCTTTGCACAGCCGATGACAGGCAGCTTTGAGCTGAATTGGGATATGGCATATGATTATTCGGCGAGTGAGGTTACATCAAAAATTATAGATGTTTATTTTAACTTTACGGGTGTCAGTAAAACGAATCCCGAAGCAGAGCCTGTCAGTGTGTCGGTTCGGTCGGGACGATGGGATAACGGCAACATACGCTATTATCCGAATGATGTTACCACGCATACCGGCGTTATAGTTTCGGACGGAAGCGTGATATCGCTTGCGGTAAAATTCGATTTGAATACGCTGCAATATACCTTTGGTAAAAACGGAGCACTTAAACCGATGGGCGCCGTTGCAATTAACCAGCCGGGCATAACCAATTCAGACTATACATGGAGCTTATGCGGTATGGAAATTCGCCGCGGTGCGTTCGCTCAAGCGAGCGGTATTGTTAAGCTTGATAACTTTTTGGCCATGCAGCAAGAAGATTTAAGCGATATTATTGCGGAAATGTCGGACTCTGAAGTTGCGGCCTTGGCATTGCAGGCAATTACGCAGGATACATTAACCGCAGAATCAGCTGCGGCGCTTCGCAGCAACCTGACTCTGCCGGCTGTTGATACCGTTTATGCAAATCGCGGTGTATCATTGACATGGAACTCACAAAACCCCGGCATTAGCGACACGGGTGTGGTTACGCAGGCTGCCTTGCCGCAGACGGGCGCTGTTACGGCAACCGTGACGGTGGGCAGTATAACGGTTGAAAAATCCTTTGAAATGACCGTTGCACCGGCCGGAACGGCCAATTATGACGCCAGCCTGACCTTCGACCTGGAAGATAAAGCGGGCAGCGTTGTTACAGATAATGCCCCGTTCGGAACAAATTCTATGACGAGTGCAGAATATGTGACGGCGGCAGATAAGTCCGGCAGCGTCGTGCTGAAGGCAACTTCGGATAAAGACAGTGAAGCCTGGCTAATAACAAAATCCGGTACTAAGGGCGGAACATATAACGACCGTTTTATGCTGAGCGGAGACTTTAAATATGAAGCGGCGGCCGATGCGGAGCAGGCCAATCGGTTTGCGGTTTGTATGAATGGCGCAGGGCCGGAAGCAAGGATCGTTTTTAATTTTAATGAGAGAACGGTTTCGTATTTCTTTTGGAGCGGAAGCAAATCAAAAGAATCCGTAATGCCGGAAGACGTGCAGCCGGGACAATGGTTCCATTTGGATGTTGACTTTAACGCCATGTCCCGAAGCTATAAAATATATATTAACGGTGAAGCGTTGAGCGCGATTCCGAATCAGTCGATGATGTCTTACAACTCGAATCAGTGGTATCCGATGCGCACAATATCATTGTCTTTAATTAAGCCCGGCACGCTGTATGCCGATAACGTGGCAGTGAATCGCTTTACGGATGCGGATGCCGTGAAAGCAGATGCGGCATTGAATGCGGTATTGATTACCTATACGGGTTATAATATTAAAACAAACGATAAGCCCGAGAGTAATGAAATTTTAACCAAGGCAACGCTGCCGAGCGAGGGGCCGGTTTCGGAAGACGGTAAGACCCCGGCACACGATACCGGCGACACAATTTTCGGGAATCATTCGGAATATACCTTTAAGGGCGGCGCAGCGCTTACCTACAAGGTAAACGGAGCACCCGTCAGCGGAACGTATATACCTAAGGTTGCCGAAACTGCTGCTTTTGAAGTGACGGCAACATCAGGCAACAGAACCGCAACAGCTTCTTTTGTCAGAAAATCTGCGCCTGTTTCCATTAAAGAACTCAATTATGAAAGCCCCGAAATGCTTCGGTCAATCGTTTTGGACGGCACACCGGGCGGCAAAGTATTTGTTGCGGCGTATAAGGGCGGACAACTTACGAAGATAGAAAGTTATGCTGCATCAGAAAATATTACGGTGGATTATGCAATTCCGGAGGGAAGCACGGTCAAAGTGTTCGTCCTCAGTGAAACCGGGATACAGCCTTTGGCGTATACAAAATAGTTGATATAAGCGGCACGGTATATGGATAGAAGTCGAGATCTTAAGTTTCTTCCCGACTTAGCGGTAGGGAGCAAAGCCATGCGGAAACTTAGGATCTCGCTTTTCATTGCGGTGAGGGAGAATGAAACAGAAACGTCATTATAATACATGAAATCGGGAGGAACATATGAATTACAATGGAAACAAAGCGGAAAACATTAAAATTGCGTATATCGGCGGCGGTTCCCGCGGCTGGGCATGGAATTTGATGAGCGATCTGGCGATGGAGCCTGCACTCTCGGGCACGGTTTATTTGTATGATATTGATTATAAGGCTGCGAAAAATAATGAAATTATAGGGAATAAGATTAAAGACTATTATCCCGAGGCAGACAATTTTACCTACAAAGCAACGGAGACGGCAGAAGAAACTCTGAAAGATGCTGATTTTGTAGTATTATCTATTTTGCCCGGCACTTTTGATGAAATGGAATCGGATGTACATTGTCCCGAACAATACGGAATCTATCAGTCGGTCGGTGATACGGTCGGCTTGGGCGGCTTAATTCGCAGCTTGCGCACCTTACCTATTTATGAAGGATATTCCCTTAT
>ERZ1035032.1707-NODE-1707-length-13146-cov-22.513177_pt1 | contig 13146 bp, 15 predicted proteins | sample MGYA00520693_ERZ1035032 | MGnify/ENA primary metagenome ERZ1035032 (study PRJEB33766, sample SAMN09781740) | gut metagenome | biome: gut microbiome | host: Homo sapiens | place: Madagascar | study: EMG produced TPA metagenomics assembly of the PRJNA485056 data...
GTGCAAATAGAACGAATATAGTACAAAATATAACATTGATATGTGAAAAATCAACAAATTAATTGATATAAATTGGTGTAAAAAGCATATGGACAAAATGAAAAATATTTTCTAAAATGAAAACATATTGAAAAAACAGTTTAAAAGAAAAGGAGAAGGTCTTATGAAGAAAAAAGTTTTAGCTACGTTATTGGTGGGGACAATGGCAGCAGGCTTACTGGCAGGATGCAGTACGACAGTAGAGCAGACAGGAGGCGGACAGACATCTGCTTCTGAGAAGACAGAAAAAGCAGACAGTGCGGAGAAAACAGAGGATACACAAGCTGCAGAGACCGGGGAGACAGGTGGATCAGATGTGTCAGCAGACATTACATTATGGACATATCCGATTGGAAACTGGGGAGATGCGGAGACCGTTAATTCTTTAATTGAGAATTTTAACAAAGAGTATCCGCAGATCAATGTAACGGTGGAGTATCTGGATTATACCAATGGTGATGATCAGGTCAACACAGCGATTGAGGGTGGACAGGCACCGGATCTTATCATGGAAGGACCGGAGCGTCTGGTTGCAAACTGGGGAGAAAAAGGACTGATGGCTGATCTGTCGGATCTTATGGATGATACAGACAAGACGGAAATTTATGATTCTGTTTTATCAGCCTGTATAAACAAAGAGGGGGCAATGTATGAATATCCACTTTGCATGACTGCACATTGTATGGCGATAAACAAGACTGTATTTGAAGCGGCAGGTGCGATGCAGTATGTGGATGAAGAAAACCATACATGGACAACAGATGATTTCCTGAAAGCAATGGATGCGGTTTATGATTATACAGGAACAACTGTCGGAGCAGTTTACTGCAGTGGACAGGGTGGTGACCAGGGGACAAGAGCACTGATCAATAACCTTTATGGTGGTACATTTACAGATGCTGACCATACTAAATATACAGCAGATTCTGAGGAAAATGTAAAAGCTATCCAGGCACTTGTTGATTCAAAGGCAATTGGATTTGATGCATCCATCGCCGGCGGTGATGAGATCAATCTTTTCCGTCAGGGTGTTTTAAATGTAGCATTTTGCTGGAATATCGCACAACAGTTAAATGCGGATAACAATGAAGCCGGACTTACCAATGATGGTGACGAGATTCTCTTTATGGCATTCCCGGCAGAAGATGCGAAAGCTACAAAACTTTGTGGTGGTATCTGGGGATTTGGAGTATTTGACAATGGTAATGCAGACAAGATCGCAGCATCTAAACTGTTTATTCAGTATATGGCAGACAGTGCTGATGGAACACCGGGAGCAGTCGTTTCTTCCACATACTTCCCGGTACGTGACACAGTAGAAGGAACAGATCTTACAGTAATTTACGGTGATGTTCAGACTATGACAGATTATAGCGTGTTAATGCAGTATCTTGGTGATTACTATCAGGTAACTCCAGGCTGGGCAGAGGCACGTACAGCATGGTGGAACATGCTTCAGCAGGTTGGCAGCGGTACAGATGTCAGAACGGCAGTCGATGAATTTGTTGCAACAGCAAATGCGGCAGCAGCACAGTAAAACAGAAAAAGAAACTGACAATGATCCCCTCCCCGCTGGAATTACGGAGGAGGGGACTTTTTACAGAAAAAGTTGTGGAAAGGATGGTGTTTTTGTGAAATCAGCAGTAAAACCATCAAAGCGTAGCCGTGTACTGGTAAGAAAAGAAACAACTGCGGCATATCTCTTTTTGCTTCCCAGCCTGATTTTCTTTCTGGGATTTGTAATTTATCCGATCGTTTTGTGTGTCTGGACAAGTTTTTTTGATTCCACCATGAATTCTGCGGATGTGTTTGTGGGACTTGCGAATTATAAAGAACTGTTTCAGGATAAAGTGTTCCTTGGGGCATTAAAAAATACGTTTATTATTGTAGTGGTTTCCGTTCCGATCACATGTGTTTTTTCCTTATGGGTATCTTCCGTCATCGTAGACTTAAAAGGATGGGCAACTTCACTGTTTCGAATCGTATTTTATCTTCCGGTTGTAACAGGTTCTGTAGCAGTTACGGTTGTATGGAAATGGATGTTCAATAATTACTATGGAATCTTTAATTACCTTGGTACGCAGGCGGGATTGATCGATCAGAATATCAACTGGCTGGGGGATGAAAAATATGCCCTTGCATGTATCATTCTGATCCTGCTTACAACTTCCGTTGGACAGCCGATCGTGTTATATGTATCAGCACTTGGCAATGTGGATTCTTCACTGGTGGAAGCTGCGAATGTAGATGGGGCAACAAGACTGCAGGCATTCTGGAAGATCAAGTGGCCGCAGATCATGCCGACTACCTTATATATTTTGGTTATTACAACGATCAACAGTTTTCAGTGCTTTGCATTGATACAGTTACTGACATCTGGTGGACCAAACCATAGTACAGATACGATTATGTATTACATTTATTATTCAGCATTTAAACTGTATCGTTATGGATACGGTGATGCAATGGGCGTTGTCCTTGCAATCATGATTGCAATTCTCTCTGCAATCCAGTTTAAGCTTGGAAATAAGAATGATTAGGAGGATACGGATATGGAAAACAAAAAAAGCACAAAACATCCTTCTGTATATAAGATCATTAGTGTTGTTGTGATTGTGATATTGGCTGTTTTATTTACGTTTCCGTTATATTGGATTATTACCGGATCATTTAAGACTAATGCGGCAATCAACTCTACCACACCGATCTGGTGGCCAAAAGAGTGGACGCTGGCAAATTATCAGAAACTTTTCAGTCGTCAGACAGCACCTTTATTCCAGTTTAATATCCCGTTTAGCAGCCTGATCACGGGAAGCAGGGACTTGAAGCTGACTGTAAGCGGACCAAGTGTACCGGCAGCTATCCGCTGGATGATCAACACCGTATTTATGGCGGTGATGTCTATGATTCTTACCTGCATTACGGCTTCAATGGCAGGGTACGCGCTTGCAAAGAAGAGGTTTGTTGGCCGTCAGTTCCTGTTTACAATGATCGTATGTGCAATGGCATTGCCAAAACAGGTTATCCTGGTTCCATTACTTCGCGAAATGTCAAATTTGAATCTGTATAATACAATATGGGCAGTTATATTTCCAATTGTAGGATGGCCATTTGGTGTATTTTTGATGAAACAGTTTTCAGAGGGAGTTCCGACGGAAATGCTTGAAGCGGCGCAGATCGACGGAGCGAGTGAGGCAAAAACATTTTTAAGAGTTGTTGTCCCGATGATCAAACCGGGAATTGGAGCACTTGCGATCTTTACATTTATTAATAGCTGGAATGATTACTTCATGCAGTTGATCATGCTGTCAAGTACAGGCAATCTGACGATATCCCTTGGTATTGCAAAGTTACAGGCAGAAAATGCTACAGATTTTGGTCTGATCATGGCAGGTGCAGCACTTGCAGCAGTGCCGATCATCATTGTATTCCTGTTATTCCAGAAGTACTTTACAAAGGGAATTACCATGGGTGCAGTAAAAGGTTAAAAAGTTGTAAAAAACATGGAAAGAATGGAGAAATAAAATGAAAGACATTACAAAATATCAGGGTGTCATCCCGGCATTTTATGCCTGCTATGACAAAAACGGAGAGATTTCAACGGAAGCTGTTAAGGCATTGACATGCCATCTGATTTCAAAAGGTGTCAAAGGGGTGTACGTCGGAGGATCTTCGGGGGAATGTATTTACCAGCATGTAGACGAACGCAAAAAAGTGCTTGAGGCAGTCATGGAAGAAGCAAAGGGAAAACTTACCGTGATTGCGCATGTGGGTTGCAATAATACGGCAGACAGTATGGAACTTGCATCGCACGCACAGAGCGTTGGGGCAGATGCGATCGCATCAATCCCGCCGATTTACTTTCATTTGCCAGAGTATGCGATCGCGGAATACTGGAATGCCATGAGTGCTGCGGCACCGGAGCTTGATTTTGTGATCTATAACATTCCACAGCTTGCCGGAACTGCATTATCCATGAGCCTGTTAAAGGAAATGTTAAAAAATCCAAATGTGATCGCGGTGAAGAACTCCTCCATGCCGACACAGGATATCCAGATGTTTAAGGCAGAGGGTGTGAAAGAGCGCGGTGAAAACGGATTTGTGGTATTCAACGGACCGGATGAGCAGTTTGTGGCAGGACGTGCGATCGGTGCAGATGGGGGTATCGGCGGCACCTATGCGGTGATGCCGGAACTGTTTGTAAAGATGGATGAACTGATCCGTGCGGACAAGTTTGCAGAGGCAATGAAGATCCAGTATAAGGCGGATGCGATCATTTATAAAATGTGTGAAGCAAAAGGAAACCTCTATGCAGTACAGAAAGAGATCCTGCGCAGAATGTACGGGTTAGAACTTGGCAGTGTCAGACGTCCGCTTCCACCGCTTGTACCGGAAGATGAGGCGGTTGTCACAGAGGCACAGAAGATGATCGAGGCAGCGGTCGCAGAACTGTAAACATACTGGCGGGGAGTGGAAGAAATATGATCACAGATGCATTACAGAATTTAGATCGATACAGAGGATTACATAAAAATTTTGATACGGCAATTGATTTTTTAAAAAGTACAGATCTGGAAAAACTTCCAGATGGCAGGACAGTTGTGGATGGAGACCATGTTTTTGTGAATGTTATGGAGGCAGATCTGAGGAATGCAGATGGTGCCGGGTTTGAATATCACAAAAAATATGCGGATCTTCAGATCAATATCAGTGGAAGTGAGTACTGGGAATGTGCCCTGACGGGAGTGCCGCAAAGCGATTTTGATACAGAAACAGACTTCGGACTTGTGGATGGAACAGCATTTTCTGCCGGAACACTGGGAGATGGAAGGTTTGCCTTGTTTTTGCCGGAAGAGTTTCACAAACCAAGTTGTATCAATGGGACATGTACCCATGTAAGAAAAGCAGTTGTAAAGATAGAAATGTAACAGATATTGGGAATCCTGAGGCATAAAGTCTTGGGATTTCTCAGATTATGACAAAAACGCAGATGGAAGTTTTTGGCGGGAATGGAGGATACTATGGAGAAACAGGCATTGTTGGAACAGATTAAGGGGGGGCTGATCGTTTCGTGTCAGGCATTGGAACATGAGCCATTGTATACAAAGGAGGGAGGTATCATGCCTCTGATGGCGAAGGCGGCAGCACAGTCAGGCGCAGTGGGGATTCGCGCCAATACGGTCCGTGATATCACACAGATCAAAGAGGCCGTAGATCTTCCGGTGATCGGTATTATCAAAAAAGACTATGAGGGAACGCCCATGTATATTACCGTTACCATGAAAGAGGTGGATGAACTGGTTGCATGTGGTGTGGACATTCTTGCGGTACAGGGGACGAGCGCACTGCGCCCGGATGGGGGCACCGCGGCACAGTTCATAGAAGCGGTCAAAGAAAAATATCCGGATCAGCTTGTGATGGCAGACTGTGCAACGGTGGAAGAAGGAATCGCATGTGCGGAGGCAGGTGCAGACTTTGTCGGAACGACCATGCGCGGTTATACACCGGAGACACAGGGATGTGATGACATTGATTTTGAATTTATTCATGAACTTTCCGAGAAATGTTCTGCGAAAATTATTGCAGAAGGACACATTCACTATCCGGAACAGGCAAAAAAAGCGTTGGAGGCAGGTGCATTTGCACTGGTCGTAGGCGGTGCGATCACAAGACCGGCGGAGATCACAGCGCGGTTTGTCTCTGCGATCCAGAAATAAAAGGAAGGTCTGATTATGAAGATTATAGCGGTTGATATCGGTGGAACGGCAATAAAATCCGGTCTGTGGAATGGGATGGAATTGACAGAACAAAAGGAATGGGAGACACAGGCATCGCTTGGTGGCGCACATCTGGTGGATCGTGTAAAAGAACTGATACATACCTATCAGGATTTTAATGGAATCGGCATCAGTACAGCAGGTGAGGTAAATACGGAGGATGGAAGCATTTTTTATGCAAACAGCAATATTCCGGGTTATACAGGTATGCAGGTAAAAAAAATCATGGAAGAGGAATTTCATGTGCCGACAGCAGTGGAAAATGATGTCAATGCCGCGGCACTTGGAGAGCTTCGTTCCGGTGCGGGGTATGGCTGCAAAGATTTTTTGTGTCTGACTTATGGAACCGGTGTGGGTGGCTGTATTGTGGCAGACCAGAAGGTGTATGCAGGTGCATCTTACTCGGCAGGCAGCTTTGGCGGCATTGTGATTCACCCGGAAGAAAAGGGTGGAACGGACAGCTTAGAGGGCTGCTATGAACGCTGTGCATCCACAACGGCACTGGTAAGGCGCGTGAAAAAAATTGACGGTGTGTTAGATAATGGAAAAAAAATTTTTGCTGCAATGGACAGAACGGAGATCAGAGAGCAGGTTGATCTGTGGATTGATGATATATGCACAGGTCTGGTGACGCTTACCTGTATTTTTAATCCATCCAGGATCATTCTTGGTGGGGGCGTGATGGCACAGGAATATGTGATATCCGAGATTAACCGGAAAGTGAAAAGACAGATTGCCCCTGGTCTGCAAAAAGTAGAAATCGTTCCTGCAAAGCTTGGCAATACTGCCGGGATGATGGGGGCTGTAAGTCTTGCAGAACATCTGTTGAAACAGGAAACCAATTGAATTTGGATAGTCATAGTTCATATGACACGGAAGGTAAAAATGACAGAAAGGTGTGGTTTTGATGCAGAAAAACATTTTATGTTTTGGAGATTCTAATACACATGGATACAATTCGAAGACAGGCGGACGTTTTGGTACGGATGAACGCTGGACAAAGCTGTTGCAGAAAAAGCTTGGAGATGAGTATTATATTATCGAAGAAGGACTGAGTGGAAGGACAACATCATTTGAGGATCCGGTTTTTGAGGGACTCAATGGACTTAATGCGATCTATCCGTGTATGATGTCTCATGAGCCATTAGATCTTGTGATTATCATGCTTGGGACGAATGATACAAAGGATCGTTTTGCTGCAAATGCTTTTATTATAGGAAAAGGACTTGAACGTCTGACACAGAAAGCAATTGATACCCATGCTGCGTGGAGGGGAAAACCGAATGTGCTGATTGTAGCACCACCGCCGATCGATTCGGGATATGCTGCGACAGCAGTGGCTGGTGAGATGGGGGTTCATTGTGTTGAGAGATCGGAACATCTTGCAAAAGAATTTAAAGATGTTGCGGACAGACTGCAATGTCATTTTTTAGATGCCGGATCAATACCGGGAATAGAAATGTATCCATATGACTGGATGCATCTGAGTCTTGACAGTCACAGGATTTTTGCTGAATATCTGGCAGAATTTATACCGCAGATACTATAAAGCGAATTTGCGTACAAATTTGATATGCGCAGTAAACTTGTAGAACTTTTATGGGGATTTTGATATAATAACGAATAAATGGCGGCGCGTTAGAAAGTGCTGACAACAGGAAATGATAATACGGGGAGAATATTTTCAATAACTCAGGAAGGAACAAGTTTATGGAACAGGAACAGCAGACACCGCACAAAAGGCGTGTACGTTATAAAGGAAAATACCCGAAGAAGTTCGAGGAAAAGTATAAAGAACTTCAGCCGGAAAAATACCAGGATACGATTGAACATGTCATCAAAAAGGGAAATACGCCGGCAGGAATGCATATTTCCATTATGGTGCAGGAGATCCTTGATACCTTAAAGATCCAGCCGGGCGAGACCGGTTTTGATGCAACGTTAGGATATGGAGGGCATACAAAAGCAATGCTTGCCTGTCTGAACGGACAGGGGCATATTTATGCAACCGACGTTGACCCGGAGGAGTCCGCCAAGACGAAAAAGAGATTGGAAGAACTTGGGTACGGAGAGGATATCCTGACGATCCGGCTGCAGAATTTCTGTACGATCGATGAGATCGCAAAAGAAGCCAGCGGTTTTGATTTCATTTTAGCGGATCTGGGTGTATCTTCCATGCAGATCGACAATCCAAAGCGTGGATTTTCCTTTAAGGTGGATGGGCCACTTGATCTGCGCTTAAATCAGGAAGCAGGAATCAGCGCGGCAGAACGTCTTGATACCATCACAAGGGAGGAACTTGCCGGAATGCTCTATGAAAATTCCGATGAACCTTACTGTGAGGAACTTGCGAAGGCAATCACTGACGAGATACGAAAAGGCAACCGGATCGACACGACGACAAAATTGCGCGAAGTGATCGAAAAAACACTGGATTTTCTGCCGGAAAAAGAAAAAAAGGACACGATCAAAAAGACCTGTCAGCGTACATTTCAGGCGCTACGCATCGATGTGAACCGTGAGTTTGAGGTTTTATACGAGTTTATGGAAAAACTGCCGGATGCCCTAAAACCGGGCGGACGTGTGGCAATCCTCACGTTTCATTCCGGGGAGGATAAGCTGGTCAAGAAAGCATTAAAAGAAGGCTGTCGTGCAGGAATTTATGCAGATTATTCAAAAGATGTTGTAAGACCGAGTGCACAGGAATGTGCACAGAACGGAAGAGCGCGGTCTACGAAGATGCGCTGGGCGGTTCGGGCATAGAAGATTTATTGGTGCTGATATGGTATCATGGATTGAAATAAAAAATGAATGCTCAGATCATGTCAATTACAAACTGGCATGGTTGAAAAAGAAAAAACTGGATGTTTTCGTACATCCAGTTTTTTCTTATACTTCATAACATCAGGATCCGGAAAGAAATTGATACAGAGTAACTGTTTGAAAAACTGCGCAGAAATCAAACTGGTTGTCTGAAAAAGGAGAAAGTTAGTTATGAGTAATATAAATAATACAAAAGAGCAGTATGAATTAAATCGTGAACTGGCACAGATGTTAAAGGGTGGTGTCATCATGGATGTCACAAATGCCGGACAGGCAAAGATCGCAGAGGCGGCAGGAGCATGTGCGGTTATGGCATTAGAGCGGATCCCGGCGGATATCAGAGCAGCGGGCGGCGTGGCAAGAATGAGTGATCCGAAGCTGATCAAAGAGATCCAGGGTGCAGTTTCCATTCCGGTTATGGCAAAATGCCGAATCGGTCATTTTGCGGAGGCACAGATCTTACAGGCATTAGAGATCGATTACATTGACGAGAGTGAAGTGCTTTCTCCGGCAGATGATGTTTACCACATTGACAAGACAAAATTTCAGGTGCCGTTTGTCTGCGGAGCAAAAAATTTAGGCGAGGCACTCAGAAGAATCGCTGAGGGTGCAGCGATGATCCGTACCAAAGGGGAGCCGGGAACCGGTGATGTGGTTCAGGCGGTACATCATATGAGACTGATCAACTCCGAGATCGCGGCAGTTGCGGCAAAACGTGAAGATGAACTTTTCGAGGCAGCAAAACAGCTTCAGGTTCCATATGATCTTGTAAAATATGTGCATGACCACAAAAAACTTCCGGTTGTAAACTTTGCGGCAGGCGGTGTGGCAACTCCGGCAGATGCGGCACTGATGATGCAGCTTGGCGCTGAGGGCGTATTTGTAGGTTCCGGTATCTTCAAATCCGGCAATCCGGCAAAACGTGCAGCAGCAATTGTACAGGCAGTGACCAATTACAATGATGCAAAACTGATTGCAGAGTTATCTGAAGATTTAGGAGAAGCGATGGTCGGCATCAACGAGGACGAGATACAGCTGCTTATGGCAGAGCGTGGGAAATAAATTGCTCAGAAATGGAGATTAATGTGAAAAATAAGATTTTTCACACGCAGGATTTGTGCTTACGCACAAACTAAAGATGCGCAAAAAACAGCGCAAGAATGGAGATTATCATGTCAGAAAAAGTATCAATCGGAATCCTTGCGGTGCAGGGCGCATTTGCGGAGCATCAGGCGATGCTTGACGGGCTTGGCGCGGATACATTCCTGATCCGTCAGAAAAAGGATTTGGAAGAGGCTGTGCAGAATGGCGGGCTGCAGGGGATCGTGCTTCCCGGAGGTGAAAGCACGGTACAGGGAAAATTGCTTAGAGATCTTGGCATGTCTGACCAGTTAAAAGAACTGATTGAAGCGGGTAAACCGGTGCTTGCGACCTGTGCAGGGCTGATCCTTTTAGCAGAGCGTGTTTCCAACGATGACAGAGCGTATTTAAAAACCCTGCCGGTAAGCGTGAAGCGCAACGCCTATGGCAGACAGCTCGGAAGCTTTGTCACGGACGCGGAGATTACACACATTGGAACTTACCGGATGAATTTTATCCGTGCACCATATATTGATGAAATTTTAAATCCGCAGGTGGAGACATTGGCGATAGTGGATGGCAATACGGTAGCAGTCCGCTACAAAAACCAGCTCGCGCTCAGTTTTCACCCGGAAGTGAGTGAAGATGCAAGGGTGCATGCGTATTTCTTAAATGAAATCGTGCAGGGTGTATAAAAAGGAAGAAATGGGTGAAATGAAGTGAAAACGAAAGAGATTCCCCCATTATATATTGAGGATAATATCGGTGTAGAAATGGTAATTAGTGTGAAAGCGTTTTTTCATGAAAAACCACCGAAAGAAAGGAGAAAAAATGAACTGATGAGCAGCCTTCCCGTCCCGAAGGCGGTTGCAAAGATGGCGATCCCGAGTGTGATCAGCAGTCTGGTAACAGTTGTATACAACATGGCGGATACTTTTTTCGTCGGACAGACCGGCGATCCGCTGCAGGTGGCGGCAGTCAGCCTGACAAATCCAATCTTCATATTGTTTATGGCATTTGCTAACATGTTTGGAATGGACGGCAGTGCGGCTGTCTCCATGGCGATGGGCGGGAAAAATGAAAAAAGAATGAAACAGGCATCCGCGTTTGCGACATATGCGTCACTGATCGTCGGTGTGGCACTTGCAGTCATTTTAATGGTATTTATGATGCCGGTTTTAAATATGTTCAGGGCAAACGAGCAGACGTTTCTCTATGCAAAAGGATACACTTTTCACATTGCATACGGGGCGCCGTTTATCATCTGGTCTGCAGCGGCAAGTTTTGTTGTGCGCGCGGAGGGTGCAAGTAAGGAGACAATGATCGGCAGTATGATCGGCACCGTCGCCAATATCGTGTCAGATCCGGTGTTGATCAGCGGTATGGGAATGGGAGCTGCGGGAGCCGCAGTTGCGACGACAATCGGAAATATTTTGGCAAGCATCTATTACCTGTGGTATTTTTTAAAGAAAAGTAAATATTTTTCCATTTCCATCCAATATTTTACCTGCAAAGACGGCATTTTGAGCGGAGTGTGTGACCAGCAACATTTTGTCGGCTGTTTTATGGATGAGAATCAGAAGACGGATTGAAAGACGGTAAGATCGGGCGTATAATAAAGGTGAACGAGCAATTTTGAAACCGGCAGTTATGAAAATTAGCAGGATGAATTTCATATATGCCGCATATTATCGTAACTGTAAAAATTGGCATATTGAATTGCAGATTTGCCGTATGATGAATCCTGGGTATAAAAGACCTGTGGGGATGGAGGTGCGTTATGATCGGTGGAGTGGATGGATACAAATGGAATATCAAAGATTCCTATGATAATAATATAAATCAGCGGAATAATGTTAATAATAAAGATGAACTGGGACAAAAAGGCGTGCTCGACGCGGATGTCAATAATAAAGATGAGCTGGGGAAAAAAGGTGCGGTTGATAAATCTAAGACCACGGAGTGCCAGACCTGTAAAAACCGCAAATATGTTGATGGCTCTAACGAAGCGAACGTTTCCTTTAAAAATGCTGCGCATATTTCACCGGAAGCGGCATCTTCTGCTGTCAGGGCACATGAGGGGCAGCATGTTTCCAATGCGTATCACAAAGCTGCCACGCAAAACGGCGAAGTGGTATCTGCATCCGTCAGAGTCCAGACATCGGTCTGCCCGGAATGTGGCCGTTCTTATATTTCCGGTGGTGTGACGGACACACAGATCAGATATTATAATGAGTCGAATCCATATCAGCAGGATTTAAAACAGACAGACGGAATTAAACTGCGTGGGGCAAACGTGGACGAGATTGGCTAGATTTTTCGTACGAAAGCCCCGGCTTGAAAACAATATAAGAATGGAGAATTTTATGTGTACAGCAGCAACTTACCTGACGAAAGACTTTTATTTTGGAAGAACATTAGATTATGAATTTTCTTATGGCGAGGAAATTGCGGTAACACCGCGCAATTATCCGTTTCATTTCCGTCATACGGAAAATCTGGAAAAACATTATGCGATCATTGGCATGGCGCATATGGCAGGAGATTATCCGCTTTATTATGATGCTGTAAATGAAAAAGGTGTCGGCATGGCGGGACTTAATTTTGTCGGCAATGCATATTACCATAAGGAAGAAAAAGGCAAAAAAAATGTGGCATCATTTGAATTTATTCCGTGGGTGCTTTCACAGTGTGCTTCATTAGACGAAGTGCGGAATCTGATCGCAGACTTAAATATTGTGGATACACCGTTCAGTGAGAATCTGCCATCCGGCATGCTTCACTGGATCATTTCCGATAAGAACGGTTCTATTACTGTTGAGTCTATGAAGAACGGTCTGCATATCCATGAAAACCCGGTTGGTGTTCTGACAAACAATCCTCCGTTTGAACAGCAGATGTTTATGTTGAACAATTATATGAGCCTGTCACCGAAGCAGCCGGAAAACCTTTTTGCGGACAAATTGTCTTTAAATACCTACAGCCGTGGTATGGGCGCTTTAGGACTGCCTGGCGATCTTTCGTCAGCTTCCCGTTTTGCAAGGGTTGCATTTACAAAAATGAACGCGGTTTCCGGTGATTCCGAGGAGGAGAGCGTGGCACAGTTTTTCCATATTTTAGGTTCTGTCGATCAGCAGAGAGGCTGCTGTGAGGTTGCAGATGGAAAATATGAGATCACAATCTATACGTCCTGCTGTAATGCAAGCCGTGGAATCTATTATTATACGACTTATGAGAACAGCCAGATCACGGCGGTGGATATGCATAAAGAGGATTTGGAAGGAAATGTTCCGGTGCATTATCCGATGATTACAAAACAGCAGATCATGTGGCAAAATTAGGCGGAAGTGTTATGAGCTGCCCGGTAAATTGTGGTTTGTTGTTTTGAAATGAACTGTGCGGCAAATGGTGTGTCGTAGGCTTATGA
>ERZ1035032.1711-NODE-1711-length-13132-cov-7.354669_pt1 | contig 13132 bp, 9 predicted proteins | sample MGYA00520693_ERZ1035032 | MGnify/ENA primary metagenome ERZ1035032 (study PRJEB33766, sample SAMN09781740) | gut metagenome | biome: gut microbiome | host: Homo sapiens | place: Madagascar | study: EMG produced TPA metagenomics assembly of the PRJNA485056 data...
TGCCGCCCACGTCCTCCCACAGGTGCAGCCAGGTGCCGTTGGCGGTGCCGGTCATCATCAGGTCGATGAGCTTGCCGGAAGCGCGGTTGCGGATACGGTAAACGCCGTCGCCCTCGCGGACGAAAGCCCACTCCTGCTCGGGCTTGCGCTCGTACTTGCCCAGACGGATGTTGCCGCCGTCCTTGACGCTCTCCACAGCCTGAATGACGCTGCCGGTCTTGGCGGCGATGGTGTAGAAGCGGTCTGCTTCAATGATAGTCTGTGCCACAGATTTCATAAGATTTCCCTCCGTATCCCGGGGCAGGATCTCCCCGGAACTCTTCTCTGCGCTGTTTTTTATCTTCGCGCTTTTGTTTCTTTCCATAAATTATACCACTTGACGTGATTTTCTACAAGCAATTCGACCTTTCTTTGGCAAATTTGCCAAAAGGCATTCCATTTTCTCCTGCTTTTGCACTCAATACCCTAACTTTTTGCAACGGAGCCGACCGCCGCTGGTGCAGTGCCATCATCTCGACATTTCCCCCGATCTGCGCTATACTCATTATATATCTGCATTTTACCCGTTCTTTGCGCAAAGAGCGGTATTTTCTTTGATTTCCGAAAGTGAGGTATCTCTTCATGCCGTCTTCCCCCCGCACCGCATCCGACGCCGCCGAGCTGGAGCGCAGCAGGCTCCAGTTCGAGAAAATGACCCAGACCCCCGTGCCGAAGCTCATTCTCGGCCTCGCGGCCCCCACCATCCTGAGTATGCTCATCACCAGCATCTACAATCTGGCCGACACCTTCTTTGTGGGCCAGCTGTCCACCAGCGCATCGGGCGCGGTGGGCGTCGTGTCGAGCCTGATGGCCATCATTCAGGCCCTCGGCTTCATGCTGGGCCACGGCGCGGGCGGCATCATCAGCCGCAGCCTCGGCAGTCAGGACACCCATGCGGCCACAAAGTTCGCCTCCACCAGCTTCTTCACGGCGCTGACCTTCGGCGCAGTGCTGGCCGTTCTCGGTCTCGCTACCCTGCCCGACTTCATGATGCTGCTGGGCAGCACCGACACCATCCTGCCCCACGCCTGCGCCTACGCGCGGCCCATCCTCATCGCGGCCCCGCTCATGATGTCGAGCCTCGTGATGAACAACATCCTCCGCTACGAGGGCAAGGCCAGCTTCGCCATGATCGGCCTCGTCACCGGCGGTGTGCTCAACATCGTGCTGGACCCCGTCTTCATCTTCGGCCTCGGCATGGGGACCGGCGGCGCAGGCACGGCCACCGCCCTGAGCCAGAGCATCAGCTTCTGCATCCTGCTTTCCATGTTCCTGCGCGGCAAGACCGTCAGCCGATTCCGCATCACCCAGGTCACCCGCAGCGCCCGGGACTTCGGGCAGATCTTCTTCAACGGTGCGCCCAGCTTCGGCCGTCAGGGCCTGAACAGCATCGGCAGCATGCTGCTGAACGTCGCCGCCCGCAACTACGGCGACGCCGCCGTGGCCGGCATGAGCATCGTGTCCCGCATCTTCCAGTTCGTGCTGTCGGTGGCTATCGGCGTCGGACAGGGCCTGCAGCCTGTAGCGGCCTTCAACTACGGCGCCCGCCGCTTTGCCCGGGTGCGGAAAGCGGCCATCTTCACCATCTCGACGGCTTTCGTCTTTATGGCGGTGCTCAACTCCCTCTGCTGGTTCAACGCCGAGCCCCTCATCCGCCTCTTCCGCGATGACCCCGAGGTCACCGCCGTGGCTCTGCCCGCCCTGCGGTATCAGTGCGTCGCCATGTTCTTACAGCCCGTCATCATCGTGACGAATATGATGTTCCAGTCCATCGGCAAGTCGGGCCGGGCTACCTTCCTCGCCTGCTGCCGTCAGGGCGTCTGCTTCATCCCGCTCATCCTCACCCTGCCCCGCATCTGGGGCCTGAGCGGCATCGAGCTGTGCCAGCCCATCGCCGATGGCCTCACCTTCTGCATCTCAGTGCCTTTCCTGCTGCCCTTCCTGAAGGAATTGAAGGAACAGGGAGACGAAGAATAAGCTTGTCATAAAACTGTAACCAGGCCCGTCCACATTTCTGCAATGAAATGTCCGGGTCTTTCGTATATACTATAGATGGGAAAGTCAAATTCTGGGAGACTGTGAGGTGTTTCTATGAAGACCACTCTGCTTCGACTCAGCCGCCGCGCCGCCTGCCTCGTGCTGGCGGGCGGGCTGCTGACGAGCTGTTCGCTGCTGCCTGCGGCGTCGCCCCGGCCCGAGGGGACGGCGGCGTCGCAGGCACCGCAGTATTACAGCGACGCATGGCTCAGCGATGACTCGCTCCACTACGTCTACTCTTACGCCGGGAACGGCGGCGGCACCATCCTCCGGGGCGGCAGAGTGCTCTACAAAGCCAGCAGCTCCGACAGAATCCAGCTGTTGAAGGACACCCTCACCGGCGAGACGGGCCACTACCTCGTGGCCCACTCCACCCCCGGCACGGAGGACCGCACTTCCACCCTTTACGACGCCGACGGCAATGCCGTCATGACCTTTCCCTACGCCGTGAACGCCACCCTCTCGGGCGGGCTGCTCATCCTGCGGGATGACGCCGACGTCTGGGCTTTCGAGAACGGCACCACCGGCGGCATCCGGGTGTACGACCTCGCCACCGGGGCTGAGCTGCCCGTGCCTGAGACGGCCCTTGACTGTATCGTTGTGGATGAGGGCGGCCAGCGCCTCGTCTTCAACTGCTACGACCTGCCCGAGGGCCTTACTTACGCCTACGACGACCCCGACCAGCCGCTCCACCAGTATGTCCTCGTCACCGACCGGGAGGGCAATGTGCTGATGCGGGAGGACGGCTGCACGGCCAGCTCCCTCGCATCGTACCGCGGCGGCTTTGCCGACTGGCTCGATTTGAGTTGGTTCCGCGGCGCAGACTGGGGCATCGCTCGCGAAGCCCTCTACAACGTCACCACCGGCGAACTGCTCACCGGCGAAGACGACAGCGCCGTCTCGGCCTGCGGCGTGGGTGTCGCCTGCCTCCAGAGCCGTCAGGACAGCCGCTCCGTCCTCTACGATCTGAACGGCGGCGAGGCCGTGGAGCTGGGCCGCTTCGACCGGGCCGTGAACACTTACACCCCCGGCTGCGTCGTCCTCTCCGGCAGCGATGACCCGGACGCCCCCTACACCCTCATCGACCTCGACAGCGGCGAGAGCATCGGCGTCCAGCGGTACGATACCGACTACCGCTCCGGCAACGTCGCTGTGCTGACGACGGACAACATCCTCAAAGTCTACGACGGCACCACCGGTGCGCTGCTGACCGACGTGGAGGCAGCGCCCGTGGAAGAAGCACAGTACATCAGCGTGACGGCCCTGCCCGACGGCTACGCCCTGCTGCAGTACAACGACGAAAACTACGACATCCTCGCCATCCAGACCTATGGCGGAGAGGGTCTGCTCTGGTCGTCCGCCGGTGAGGCCCAGCAGTACACCTACGCCTCCTACCTCACCAACACCGCCAACGGCCCTCTGCTCACGGCCCACCGGGACAACAGCGACTCGTCGAACCTTTCCGACGTGCTGGACATGGAGGGCAATGTGCTTCTCCGCCGCCTCGGCAGCTGTTACAATATCGACGGCCTGCCCGACGACTGCTTTATCGCGCGGCAGGGCTTCGACTACGGCCTGATGGACTCCACCGGCCAGTGGCTCTACCGCGAAAGCATCTTCTCCTCCCCCAGCGACGACGCTGGCGGGGGCTACCTGTACTGACACGGAGGTTTTTGATATGAAAGAGATGATTTCCCGCCGCAGCTTCCTGCGGGTGATGGGCCTCGGCTTCGGGGCGGCGATGCTCACTGCCTGCAATACCGGCACGGCGGACTCCCCCGCCGACTCTCCGGCGGCGTCTGTCCCCGATGCGGACACGCCCGTCCCCTTCCTGACCGAGGACGAGTTCCCCCGCCTCGACGGCTCCACGGCCTGCATCCCCCTGATGGCCCAGATGAAGGCCGATGTCACCGGCATGGACCTTCTCGAGGCCCAGACCAGCATCACCGTCAGTACCACGGCCTATGCCTGGGAGAACTTCGGCCTCTGGTCCCGCAGCGACAGCGAGGACTACGGCGCACAGCTGCTCATCGTCTACGAGGCCCCCGAGTACGTCAAGGAAGAGCTAGCCGAGGCCGACGCAAAGCTTGAGCAGAAAGCCATCGGCCAGGACGCGCTGGTGTTCATCGTCAACGAAGAGAATCCCGTCCAGAGCCTGACCCAGCAGCAGCTGCGGGACATTTATGCGGGCCGCATCACCAACTGGAAAGACGTGGGCGGCGCGGACTCCCCCATCGTGGCGTTCCAGCGGGGTGTGGACTCAGGCAGTCAGACCCTCTTCAAAAAGCTGCTCATCGACAAGGGCGACGGCCAGCTGATGGCCGCGCCCACCGAGCTTGCCCCCGCCGACATGGGCGGCCTCGTGGACAGCATCGCCGAGTACAACAACTCCGCCAACGCCATCGGCTTTTCGGTCTACTACTATATCGACCAGATGTACTCGAAGCCCGGCCTCCGTCTGCTGGCCGTGGACGGCGTGACCCCCGGCAATGACACCATCGCCGATGAGAGCTACCCCCTCTGCAACGAGTTCTACGCAGTCGTCCACGCGGACGCCGCCCCCGACAGCCCCCAGCGGAAGGTCTACGACTGGCTGGACACCGACGAGGGACGCAGGTGCATCGAGAAGGCGGGGTATGTAGCCCTCTCAGTCACGCCGCAGGCGTGACAGCTCCCCCAGAGGGGGCAACAACGACGACCGCCGCCAGTGGCGGAAACAGGGAGTCGTTGTTGGGGCAGCGGCCAGCAAGACGCAAGCGAAGCGCCGCGGATGCCGGGTGCCGCAACCCGGGTGCGAAGCATCTCTGGCGTGACGGTCAGGCCCACGCTGGACGAGCAAAGTTTCTTTATATATTGAAAACAGGAGTGCCCTGCTACAGAGGGCAGCAGCTTCGGAACAATATCCTTGTCAAGCTGCTGCTAATCTCTGTAGCAGGGCACTATTTTTTACGTTATATCAGGCTTCCGGTGTCCAGTAGAAAGTGACCCGGCCTGCCAAAGCCTCTCCTACAAGGAGAGGTGGCACGCCGCAGGCGTGACGGAGAGGTTGTACAAAAACGAGCCTGCCCTCTGTAGCAAGGCCCGCCCTTTTCCGCCATATTACGCCTCAGGCGTCTAGTAGGAAGTTGACCGGCCTGCCAAGGGCTCCCCCTCTGGGGGAGCTGGCGCGAAAGCGCCTGAGAGGGCTACACCACCAAACACCACAGCGGCGTCGTGATGAGCCAATTTCAATACCCGCGCCCCGCCGGGCGGCATGATTTTTCTGAATGTCAGCGATGCAGTCGGAGACATAAAAGCAAAAGCCCCACGACACACGCCGCTTTTCAGCGGTATATCGTAGGACTTTTTGGAGCTGGTGACAGGAGTTGAACCTGCAACCCACTGATTACAAATCAGTTGCGCTGCCATTGCGCCACACCAGCGAGTATCGTTTGCACAGGGTACTCTAGTAGAATACCAGAAACCTCCCCGCTTGTCAATATCTTTGTCCGGCCCGCTGTCGGCCCATGCAGCGCTGTTTCAGGGCGTTTCGAGACATCCGCGAGGCGATTCACGCAGATCCGGCCACATTATGGCCGGAATGTGATAGAATAAAACAAGCTCAACATTTATGCTTCTTTCACAAGTTTCTGCCGCTTCGTTTTGAACTTCTGTGCAAAACTCACATTTTTCAGAGGAGGTTTCTATGATCTCTTATCGCAAGCTTGCAATGCGCGTTCTGGGGCATCCGCTGCGGGTGCCGTCCCCCCCCGGCCCGCGTCCCACCGGGTGACGGCGCTGGCGCTGACAGCCGCAATGGTGGCCGGCATGGCCGCACCGGCGTATGCGGATGCCGGCACCACCACCATCAACATCACCGACGGCACCATTGAAAAGGCCGAGAGCAAGAACGGCGGCGCCGGTATCGGTTCGGGCTATATCGGTGGTTCTTCCACGGTCAACATCTCCGGTGACGCCGAACTCAAAGACGTCAGGGGCGGCAATCTCGCTGCCGGCATCGGCTCAGGCTATGGCTCCGACAAGGTGGACGTCGTGATCGACGGCGGCACCATCAACGCAACGGGCAGCTTCAATGCCGCGGGCATCGGCTCGGGCGATAATGGCCCCAGCAGCGTGACCATCAGCGGCGGCACCATCACAGCCACCAGCACCAGCGAAGCCCCTGCCATCGGCGGCGGCAGCGTCTCCATCAGCAATACCGACGCCGAGCTGGACATCACCGCAACCGCCCCCAACGCCGACAATGCCATCCGAAGCAAAGACGGCAAGAATCTGGATGAGGTCATCCAGCTCGCGGAAAACGGCAAGAAGGGCCTCGTGAAGCTCGTAAAGAGCGGCACCACCAGCATCTCGCGGCTCTTCCACAACGGTGTCTACGCGGACAGCCATTCCACTCCCCCGACCGCGTAACGGCCGAGATAAGTGAGGCAGAAAAGGCCAAGTACGGCGACATCTCTTCCGTCCACAACTGGACCGTCAGCGACCGTAAGGATCCGGACTGCGGCAATGCCGGCTACATCGAATACACCTGCATGGTGGACCACTGCGGCACCACGTTCTGCCACACTCTCCCCGCCGCCGGTGAGCACACCTGGAACGAGGGCGTCGTCACGAAGGAGGCCACCTGCACTGCCGACGGCGTGCGCACCTTCACCTGTTCTGCCTGCGGCGATACCCGGACTGAGGCCATTAAGGCCCTCGGCCACGAGTACGGCGAGTGGGTCATCGACAGGGACGCTACCTGTGTCGAGCAAGGCTCCAAGCACCGTGACTGCATCCGTGGCGACGATACCCAGACCGAGGCCATCCCCGTCAGCAAGACCCACACCTTCGGCGAGTGGGTCATCACCAAAGAGCCTACCTGCACCGAGAAGGGCGAGAAACAGCGCAGCTGCACGGTCAGCGGCTGTGTCGTCACTGAGACGCAGGAGCTGCCCGCCCTCGGCCATCAGTGGAGCAACTGGACGCCTGTCGAAGGCGACAGCGGCCGCGAGTACCGCATCTGCGCGGTCTGCGATGCGGTGGAGTACCGCGGTGTCTCCCACAGCGGCGGCGACAGCGATAGCAGCACCATCTCCACCGGCCTGCGTGTCCTCGACCCGGCTCAGGCCGACATCCTCCAGAACGCCCAGCTGGTCCGGCTGAACCAGATCAGCGATGTTCTCTACATTGATGTCGCCCATGAGACGGCGTCCCTGCAGGGCGTCCTTTCCGATTTGACCGGCCTCCGCTCTGAGCGCATCGAGACCGTTGTCTTCTCCACCGAACGCTGCACTTCCACCCTCTCCCTCTCCGATGTTGCAGCCCTCGGTGCGGGCGATACGCCTTTCACCCTCAGCCACAGCGGCTCCACCGCCAGCTTCATCGTGGGCGGCGCAGACCACACCGCACTGCTGAGGTAAGCACATTGCCATTCTCTATTCCTTCCACATAACGACCAAGGCCCCCGCAGTTCTGTTCCAAACTGCAGGGGCCTTGGCGTTTTATTATGATAAAATTTTACTTCAGCTCCCGCTGTACGGCAGCGAAGTCCTCGAGGGTCAGGGCCTCGGGGCGGATGCGGGCGTCGAAGCCCGCCGCCTCGATGGCCGCGATGACCTTATCTTTCGGCAGTCCGAGGCCGCTGGCGATGGCGTTGGCGGCGGTCTTACGGCGCTGGCCGAAAGCGGCACGGATGAGGGCAAAGTAGCCGTCCTCGTCCTCCACCTGTACGGCGGGAGTGGGGCGGATGTCCATCCGCACAACGGCGCTGGTGACCTTCGGGGCCGGGTAGAAGCTGCCCGGCGCGGCGGTGAACATCAGCTTTGAGGTGGCGTAGTAGCTCACGGCGCAGCTGATGGCGCTGGACGCCCGGGTGCCGGGGGCAGCGGCCAGACGGTCGGCGGCCTCCTTCTGCACCATGACGGTGAGGTTCTGGATGGGCAGGCGGTCGCCCAGCAGCTTCATGACGATGGGGCTGGTGATGTAGTAGGGCAGGTTGGCGCAGACAGCCACCGGCATCCCGGGGAACTCCTCCTCGATGAGGGCGCGGAGGTCTACTTTCAGAACATCCTGCAATACCAGCTTGAAGTTATCCACGCCCGCCATGGTCTCGGCCAGCAGGGGCGGCAGGCGCTCGTCCACCTCGATGGACACCACCTTGGCGGCGCGCTGGGCCAGCTCTTTGGTCAGCACGCCGATGCCGGGGCCGATCTCCAGCACGCCCCAGCTCTTATCGACGCCGCTGGCATCCACGATCTTGGGCGGCAGGCCGGGATTGATGATGAAGTTCTGTCCAAAGCCCTTGGAGAGCGCGAAATCGTATTTTCCGCACAGGGTACGGATAACGGAGAGGTCGGTCAGCTCCGGCATAGTGGTTTTCCTTTCTGTTTCTTGCTAAAACAGCAAAACCTCTCCGTCACGCCTGCGGCGTGCCACCTCCCCTATCGAGGGGAGGCCTTGGCATTCCGCAAAGCTTACTCTCTTCGCCAGAAGCTCCCCTCGGTAGGGGAGCTGTCTGCGAAGCAGACTGAGAGGTTGAGCTATTTACACGACTAAAGTTATTTTCAAGAAGTGTTTACTGCGCACTTGCAGCGTCCTGCTCCCCTTCTGCACCGGCCTCGGAGGAAGCCTCTGCCTCCCCTGCGGCCTCGCTGGAAGCGGTGCTCTCGGCTGCGGCCTCTGAAGAGGCTGCGGCGGAGTCGGCGGCGATGTCAGCGTCGTTCACGCCGCCCACGGTGGTGACACCGGTGAGCTGCTGTGCGGTGCTGACGGCGCGCTGTATCTGCGGGTCCGTGTCGAGGGTGTAGTCATAGTAGCTGGCCTGCTCGTCGGCAGTCAGCGGGCGCTCCACGTCCACGGTCAGGCCGGTGCCGTCGAAGCAGGAGCCGTCGCCGCAGATGAGCTTTGCCACCGTGACCACGACAGCGCTGCCGTCCGAAAGGCGCTGGGGGCTGCTCTGGATGGTGCCTTTGCCCATCGTGGTGCTGCCCACGAGGCGGGTGCCGCACAGGGTGCGCAGGCTGGACGCAAAGAGTTCTGCCGCACTGGCGGTGTTCTCGTTCACGAGGCAGACGGTGGGCTGGCTGATGACCGAGTCGCCGGTGCTACTGCCCAGCAGGGTGCGGTTGCCTGCCTTGTCCTCAGCGTAGGCCAGCACGCCTTCCGGCGCGACGAGTTCGATGCAGCTGATGGCGTCGTCAAGGATGCCGCCGCCGTTGTCGCGCAGGTCGAAGATGAAGCTCTGGGCGCCGCTGGCGGTCAGGCTGCGGAGCGCAAAGTCCAGCTCACTGGGGGTGGAGTTGTCGAACTGCCAGATCTTGATATAGCCCACATTGCCCTGCACCAGCGCGGAATCGACGCTGTTGGCCGTAAAGCCGGAGTGGGTCAGATCGGCGGTGTGCTGGGCGTTCTCGCTGTCCAGCCAGCCTACATTGACGCTCGTGCCGCTCTCGCCCCGGAGTTTGTTCTGGACAGCCTCCACGCTACCCAGACTTTTGATGTCTGCGCCGTCGATGGTGGTGATGTAATCGCCCCGCTGGAGGCCGGCCTCCTTGGCAGGAGACTCGTCATACACTTTGATGACCTTGGCGTAGCCGGACTGGTCGATGGCCAGCTCCACGCCGATGCCCATCAGCTTGCCGCTCTGGGCGTTGAGCAGGTCGGTGTAGGCCGAGGCGGTGTAGTAGCGGGCGTACTTGTCGCCGGTACCCAGCAGATAACCGGCAGTCAGACGGTCGTACAGCATGGTCTCGTCGATGTCGTAGTAGTCGTTGGCGCGCACATAGCGGTCTACCTCGGCCACCTTGTTGTACATGCTCTCCTTTTCCTTCACGCTGGTGACGGTGTGGTCAAACAGCCGCATCGCCATCAGCATCGTGATGGAAAAAGTGACCGTCATTGCCAGAATGACGATGGTCACGGTCATCCCTACGGAAATTTTGCGGTTCATTCAGTGTCCTCCCCAGTTCAGACCAAAAACATCAGGATGACACTGCCCAGCACCGACAGCAGGAACACTCCTGCCAGAATCAGACAGCCCACCCGAAGGATACGCTTGCGTTTTTGCTCGTTCATTTCGCCTTGTGGCCTCCTTTGACCCCTCGACTTCAATTACAGTTGTGTTATCTTATCGGAATATAACCGCGGGGGTTGACCGCATTGGCCTTGGAGCCGCCCTTCCACACCTCGAGATGGAGGTGGTTGCCGGTAGAGTTGCCGGTGGAGCCCACATAGCCGATGAGGTCGCCCTGGTTGACATACTTGCCCGCCGACGTTGCCACCGAGCGCATATGGCCGTAGAGGGTGGAGTAGGCGTTGCCGTCTGTCATTTTGCCGTGATAGATGATGACATAGTTGCCGTAGCCGCCGCTGGACCAGCCGGCCACCTGCACATAGCCGCTGGCGGCTGCGTAGATGGGCGTGCCTGCGGGGGCGGCAAAGTCGATGCCGGCATGGAGCTTGTTGACACCCGTCACCGGATTCTTGCGCCAGCCGTACTCGCTGGAGATGCGGGTATAGCTCCTGAGCGGGCAGATAAAGCCGCTGAAGCTCAGCTGGGGCTTGCTGGCCGCTGCCGCTGCGATGAGCTTCTGGATCTCCTTCTTGACGGCCTCGTAGTTCATCTCGTCCGACTCGATGGCCGCCTGGGCGTTCTTCTGGGCCTGCTGGGCCTCAGCGGCGCTCAGACGGGCCTCCTTGACGCTGTTGTTGAGCTCGTTCTGCTTGGACTGCATCTGCTTGTTCTGGGCGTCCAGCTCAGCCTTTTTGTTTTGCAGCTGGGTGCGCTCCTCCACGAGCTGGGTGCGGTCAGCCACGAGGGCTTCCTTCGCAGCCTTCATGTTGTCGAGTATCTCGGTATCCTTCACCGAAATGTCCTGCATGACCTCATTGAAGGTCAGAAGCTCGTACAGATCGTTCACAGACCGGAGCATGGCGACGCTGCCGCCGTCCCGCAGCTCCTGCATCGCGGCCATATGGCTCTTGAAATCGTCCCACTGGTCGGCGATCTCCTGCTCTTTCCGGGCGATCTCATTCTGCTTGGCGGTGATCTCCTGCTCTTTGACGCCGATGCTGTTCTGCACCTTGGAGATCTGGCTCTTGAGGACGCTGATCTGGCTCTGGAGCACCGAGACTTTTTCCTTCAGCTCAGACTCGAGGGCCTTGGCAGCAGCTTCCTTCTTTTTGGCGTCGTTCAGCTCCGTCTTATGCTGCTTGATGGACGCAGAGATCTTGTCCAGCTTGTTTTGCAGCGAGCTCATGCTGGTGGCCGCACTGGCCGGGTAGACCGTCACGCTCAGCACGAGGCAGGCGGCGGCCACAAAAACGCAGGCGGCACGCATCATGGCCGAATGGCCCGACGGCTTTGCGTGGCGGGGCGGATGGTGCAGGACAAAGCCTGCAGAATGCTTGTCGTGGTACACAGTAGGCCCTCCTTACACGTTCAGGTGCTTGCGGATGGAGAACATACTGCCCAGACCGCCCACCAGAGCGCCGCCCGCGAGGCTGTAGGTCAGGATGGTGGGCCAGACATTTTCCAGCGGCACCAGAGCCGTACCCATAAGCATCTGCCACAGGCCGCCCAGCGTGGGCGACAGCTGAACAATGTAGGCATAGCCGCCGATGGTGGCAGCTGCCGTCAGGATGCCGGAGAGCAGGCCCATAGTCAGGCCCTCGATGACGAAAGGCAGGGTGACGAGGGCGTTGGTAGCGCCGACATACTTCATGATCTCGATTTCACGGCGGCGGGCAAAGACGCTCAGCCGGATGGTGGTACCCACCGTGATGATGCTGACAGCCATCAGCACCAGCACCAGACCGCGCCCGACCTTGGTGACAGCCTGCTGGACCTCCACAAAGGTCTTGGTCATCTCGATGGGAGCCGTGACGCTGTAGACGCCGCTGATGTTCTCGAACTGCTTGCTGATGGTCTCCATCTGGCTCAGATCAGACAGGGAGACGCGGTAATTGGCCTTGAAAGGGTTGTCGTTCTCGAACTCGTTCAGCAGGGCGGCATAGTCGGACATATACCCCTTGTACTGGTTGAGGACGTCTTCTTTGGACATATACTGCACCCGGCTCACACCTGCGGTGCCGCTGAGGGCATTGCCCACAGACTGGATGGTGGCGTCATCAGCCTCGGGGTCCACGTAGACCACCATCTCGTTCTGGCTGCCCAGATAACTCACCATGCTGTCCACATTGACTTCAATGAGGCTGGCGAAGATGTTCAGGGTCATGCAGACGCTGAGGGAGGCGATGCAGGCGATGGTCATGGCCCAGTGCTTGCCGAGGTTGCGCACGCCGCGCCGGGTGAGGAACCCAAACGTAGAGATTTTCATACGTGTACCTCCTCGCCGAAACTGGCCGGAACATCGGAGATGATGCGGCCATGCTTCAGGGTGATGGTGCGGCGGTTGAAGCGGCGCACCAGTTCATGCTCGTGGGTGACGACAAGCACCGTGATGCCCATCTCGCTGACGCGTTCCAGCAGTTCCATCATCTCAAGGCTCATCTCGGGGTCGATGTTGCCGGTGGGCTCGTCCGCAATGACGAGGCGGGGGCTGTGGGCCAGAGCGCGGGCCACGGCCACGCGCTGCTGCTCACCGCCGGAGAGGAACTCGGGGTAGACCTTTGCCTTATCTTCCAGATGCACCAGCTCCAGCATGTAGTTGACGCGCTCTTTGATGTCTTTTTTGCCGATGTTGGTGACATGCATGGCAAACGCCACATTCTCGTAGACCGTCATGGTGGGGATGAGGCGGAAATCCTGGAAGATGATGCCCATCTGGCGGCGAAGGAAAGGCACTTTGCCCCGGCGCAGCCGGGCGACGTCCTTGCCGTCCACCATGACGCGGCCCTCGGTGGGCAGCTCTTCGCGGAGGATGAGCTTGAGCAGAGTGGACTTGCCGGCGCCGGAGTGGCCCACCAGAAAGACGAACTCACCGTCGTCTACGTGGAAGTCGATGTCCTCCAGAGCGGGAGTATCACTCCGTTTGTATATCTTGGTGACATGTTCAAAATCTATCATGAGTATCTTGCTCCTGAAAAGTTTATTTGGCACAGAAGTTCCAGACCA
>ERZ1035032.1712-NODE-1712-length-13122-cov-21.211143_pt1 | contig 13122 bp, 14 predicted proteins | sample MGYA00520693_ERZ1035032 | MGnify/ENA primary metagenome ERZ1035032 (study PRJEB33766, sample SAMN09781740) | gut metagenome | biome: gut microbiome | host: Homo sapiens | place: Madagascar | study: EMG produced TPA metagenomics assembly of the PRJNA485056 data...
CATAGCTGGTCAACGTACCGCAACCGGGCGATTTTCCGGTCATACCTCCCAAGCGGCGCACGTTTTATCACAGCTTTTATCTGTTCTGCATTAAGCCCTTGCAACGCTGGCGGAAAGACTATGCGAGCCGCCGCCATGAGCACCGAGCCAGAAAGGCTGCGGAAGCTGTCCGGCGTTGCGCACCATTACGGTGACGTTACCGAAATGGTATGTTTTCGTGAGACCACGAAAACGTGCGCAGACCATTTTCGTGACGTGCCGAAATTGCTCTCGTGCGGCGTACATTTTGCCGGGGTTGGCAAAATGGTTGTATGTAGTGCTTGCCATGATATCCTCCTTACTGCGTGATTTCCTCAGCGCCTGCCTTGTCCTTAGCATCCAGCGCATCATAGTACGCCTGCGCCAGCTGCTTAAGCAGTTCGGTGTACTGCTCATCAGTCAGCTTGCCGGCTGCGTAAAAAATGTCGATTTTGTTTTCCAGACCGGCGGTCTGGCCGCGCTCGATCAGGCGCTTCAGGGTGTTGTACAGCATATAAAAGTCCTCCTTAAATTTCGGTGTCGTCAGTGATGCCAAGCTGCAGCAGCGTGAGATTATACTCCTGCTCCACAACCATGGCGTCGGTGTCGCTCTGGGCGGACTGCAGATTTGCGGTGTCTGCCTGCATGTCCTCGAACTGCTTTTCCTTCCGGATGGGCAGGCTCCTGCGGGTGATAATCATAAGGTCCTCCTTCTCAGATGAACACAAGCGGGGCGAAACGCCAGGTACCGACCGCGTTGCTGCTGCCGACACTGCCGCTTGCATAGACGTTCCACGTACTGTAGCCACTGCTACGGTACGCGGAGCGCAGCCGGACGTGCTGCGTGGCCGTCCGGCTTTCAGTTGCATAAGTTCGCAGCTCCGGGTATGTGTTCCACTGGGCGTATTTGGTGGTAGTACCGTTCAGGTTCACATAGTATTCCTGCGCTTCACCTTCGCCTGCTTGCTGCGGGGCGATAAAAAGCTGCTCAAGCGACGGCAGGATTACTTTGTCATATGTGATATCAGGCGTGTTGCCCTGTGCCTTATCGTCATAGCAAGTGCTGTTGCGGTAGGTCTGCACCTTTACAGGCTTGATCGCGGCCAAAAGCTCCGGGTCAACGCCGCAAAGGAAGCCGTCCAACGTGTTCAGCTGGTCGGGCGCAATGTCCCATTTGCTTTGCGGTGTCCACCACTGGCCTTTCGGTTTATCACTGTTCAGGTACTGTCGGATAGCGGAGCGCGACCAACAGTCATCGCCGTAGGTGAAGCGGTGGATACTGTTCAGCGTTTCGCTGCCAAGAACCGTAAGCGTGCCGAGGGTCGTCCCGGCTGCGTCCTCTGCAATACCGACCGTTTCAAGGATGCTGCGGCCGTCTGCGGAGTAAACGTAGATTTTAAGGCCCTTGTACGGCGTCTGGACATCCCAGCTGTCGCGCAGACCGGCGATTTTGCCGCCTGCGGGTACGTCTTTGGTCAAGGTAAAGTTAAAGCTCACGTCCTTAGAAACAAATCCGTTGCTGCCTACAGTATCACCGAAAGTGTAGCTATAGGTGCCAGCGCTCAGGCCGTCGTCAAAAACCTGAATTGCCTGATACTGGCTGAACTGCACGCCCATTGGGGTTGCGTATTTTGCCTGAATCCACATACCGGGGACAAGCGCGCCGCTTTCCAGCGTTTCGATGGAAAAGTGGTTCACGCGGAGCGGGAAGTCGTAAGCTTTGTTTGCTGCCGTGTTTGTCCAGCTGTTCTGGATAAGATCGCCCACGGCAAAATAGCGGTTCGCGTTGCCGCTGGATGCGATCTGTTCGATCTCTGCCCAGCCGCCTTTCAGCTCGATGTCAGACGCGCCGCCGCTGGCGTACTTTGCCACGACAGAGCCGTCCGAATCAATCATCAAGTGCTTGCCTGCCTCATCCGCAGAAAAGGTAGCAGGGAGCTTTTGGGCCAGCGCGTCACCGGTCACTTTAGCGTCTGCTGCCTCGCCGCTCTGGCTCAGGGTGGCGTCCACGGTGGCGTCTTTTCCGGGTGCGCCAGCAGGGCCCACCTCACCGGTCTCGCCCTTCTCGCCCTGCGGCCCCTGCGGGCCCTGCGGGCCGGTCCGGCCCTGTACGCCCTGGATTCCGGGTTGTCCCTGCGGCCCCTGCTCACCACGAGGACCAGTTTCACCCTGTGGTCCGATGGCTCCGGTAGCACCCGTGGGGCCTTGCGGGCCTGTCTCGCCCTGCGGGCCGACCGGGCCGATGGGGCCAGGATCGCCCTTGTCGCCTTTTTCGCCCCTGAAATCGCCAGCGGCAATGCCGTCTTTGAGTTCTTTCAGACTGTTTGCGGCCTGCCAAGCACTCTGACCAGCATTGCCCGCACTGGTGGTGGCTTCTCTGGCGGCCGTCTGTGCATCGGTCTTTGCCTGCTCTGCGGCGGTGGAATCGGTGTGGACGGCATCCACCAGCTGTTCCCACGCCGGAGTGCCCGGTTCCGGCATAGTGCCGTCCTCTGTGCCGCTGTTGGCGCTCACACGATACCGCAGGTCTGCGCTGGTCACGGTCTTTGTGCCGTCGCTGCCCTCAAAAGTGATGCACCCATTGCCGGGCTGTGCGGTCACGCTGGCGGGCACGTCCACATAGCCGTCCGTCACCAGCGAGGATGCCGGGTCCTTGCCTCCAGGCACATGCCAAAATGCCCGGATGGTCAGACCTTCCCACTCGCCGGTTGCTGCGACGGCAAGGCGGTACACGCCCCGGTTTTTGGTGTAGCCAAAGCGCACCAGCTGCTCATAGCCCGGCACTTTAACAACGCCATTGGATGCGAGAGATACGCTTAGCACAATCATAGGGTTTGCTCCTTACTTCTTGCCCTGCATCTGATTGAGGACGTGATCGGCGTGGATGGCGGCAGATGTGAAGGAGTTGTTCTCCCACCACGCCACGAGGGAAGCGACGACGGTGATGCCGGTGGTGATGATCTGCTCCAGCTGCTCCGACTCGATGGGAAGCGGAGAGTGGCCAGTTGCGCTCAAAATCTGATTGGTCAGTGCCAGCGCAAGGACGGCGGTGCGGGCGATGGTTCCAGCGGAAATCTTGTTGTTGGTCATGGTATCAGTTCCTTTCCTTTTCTTCGAGGTCGGCAATTCGGTAATCGGCGACCTTCATCTTCTCTTCCAGCACGGGGATGCGCTGGGCGAAATTGTTGTGTGCCCGGACTTCTCTGGTCAGTTCTTCCAGCTTGGTTTCGGTCACGGCTTGGCTTTTGCTGTTTGCAATTAAAACGCCGATCAGCGTGATTGCACCGGTAATGAGGGCGGCTGCGATACTCTCCATTCGGCTTACCCCTCCCGGAGCCTGTCCAGCCCCTTTTTCGCGATAATGGCGGCGTAGTCCTTGTAAGCGTGGGAAAGGTCTGCGTTGCCCGTGATGCCCGGTACGCTGGCGGTGCTGGTGTACTGCCACATGCCAAAAGAAAAGTCTGTTTTGGGCTTGTCTTCTGGTTTGGTTTTGCTCTTGTCTCTGGGATATCTTGCCAGCCATACATCGTACTTGCGCAGTACAGCACCGCCCATATACAGCCGGGTCTCACCGAAATTGAGACCGGTGTACAGCAGAGCGTAGAAGCCCCACTGCTCGATGGTCGCCAGCGCATACGCGGTCAGGTCGGTCAACGCCTGCTTGCCAAGCTTGCGGAGCTTGTTGTCCTCCACATCCACGCAGATCGGCAGCTCGAAGGTTTTCCCGGTCAGCGCAGTCTTGAGCAGGGCAAGCTCTGCGTCGGCACTGGTATGCGAGACGGCATAGGTGTAATAGTACACGCCAACCGACAAGCCGACACGCTTGCACTCGGCATAGTTGTGCTCAAACGTCGGGTCGATGTACAGCCCGTCCTTGCGATTGGAAAACTTGCTGTTGGTGGATACCGTCTTCAGCATCACGCCGGAGACAAGGCCGCTTGCCTTGACCTTGCCCCAGTCGATGCGGCCCTGCCAGCGGGAAACATCCAAAATAGTTTTTGCCATCATGTCACGTCCTTTCTGTTAGTGGGATAAAGCCCTATTTAGTTAATTTTTAGTTCTAGCGCAGGTTCAACATTTTCACTTCCTTTTGCAATCCACGCTGTTAATATTTCTTTGCTTCTATCAATAGCTATAAACGTGGATTTATAGCCTGTTGATTCAGCGCCGTCCCAGTCGCATACATAACTTGTCAGTCCATCTTCGATATAATACAGCTCTTCGTGCGAATGTCCGTGTAATAAGCATAATAAATCGTTTTCACATTGGCTGAAATCATATTGATGAGCAATTCCGTCTGTGTCTGTATAAGTACCTTTACGCTTGTTTTTTCTGTTTTTCAAAACGTTAAATAACGCACTAAAAATTGGCTCCTCATAAGACTCCATTTTCCATGTTTGCTTTGTTCCATCTCTATGTATATTGTTATCAGTCAATGGTTGGTGATTTAGGAAAATAATATCATACCCATCATTTTTGGATAATTCTTTTATGAACCATGTAGCAACGACTGTTGGAACGCTTACCATTGGTACCCCTGAATTTGGTGCATAGTAAGGGTCAAAAATAATATATTTCACGTTATGCAAATTATCCTTCACTGTATAACAGCATCTTTTTGATTTTGCAATATATCTTGCTTTTTTAGAAGTAAAAATCCTACGTAAAAAATATTCTGTTGTGCTTGTTCCATCCCATTTATCGTGATTACCACACACACCAATATAGTTTTTTATGTATCTAATATTATTATATATTGTATCAAATTTTAAGTCATCCCAATGTTCGGTAACATCATCACCTAGGTTTATATTAGCTATTTTCATTCCATCTGTATCAATGTTGTTTACATATCTTTGCGGATGTTGAGGTGACCATCTATGACTATCGGTGCATACAAAAATTGGAATGATGTCAGGAGTTTTTTTGTATACATTTAATAACATATGATACGCTTCATCAATGATTGTTTCTCGGTCACTCTCCCACACTTTTACTCGCGGCAAAATCGCTCCGTTATGTGTGAAATTTCGATATGAAATCGAGCTGTCAAAAATAACTCCTGCTGTTTTTAGACAATTAGTGTGGCATGATATTCTCAAATATTTTGCATTAGTTGGAATCACAAATTCTGTAAATCCTGCTTTATATTCTATTCCCTGCAAAAAATTATAAGATTCATCGTATAAGGCATTGCTTTCAGAATCTTCTTGACACTCAATTACAAATTTTTTATGACCGGTTAAATCGATGTAGTCTGATGATGAATAGGCGTCGGAGCTTCGTTCAGTTCCGTCCGCATTGTTGATATACGTATATGGAATTTCGTCAAGCAGAAATTTACCGTTGTCAGCGATTTTTAGCTTTTCTTTGTTGCTATTTATTGTTTGCATTGGAAGGACAAAAAACCGAACATTTTTCGCGATTTCTCGTCCATTGGAGATTTTCAAGTATCTATAACCATCAGGAATATCAATGTAATTTATCCCATTTTTTAACACGAAATTTTTATATTTGGTAGCGTCGGCAGAATACATAGCGTTATATTTTGAATCAACCGGGATGTAAACAATAATTTTGTCACCCGCAATCACCGGGATACTTAAAATGTCCCAACCATCATAACCTAAAATAGTACAATCATCTTTAATATATAAATTTTTATCGATTTTAGGATTGGTCAGATATGCTTGCTGACCAATCGCCTCTCCCACCTTCGCCGCATCCGCCGCCTTGCCGGAGATGGAGAGGGTGGGGTCGATGATTTTATCGACAATGGTTTTCGTTGCGTTGGCAGTGGATTCAGCGTCAGCAATGCCGTTTTCCATGTGATTCAGATTTTCGGCGGTCAAAACATTGCCATTTGCAAAGTTCTGCTTTTGATAACCCATAGTCAAGATTCCTCCTGTTCTTCAGTAGTAGGCGAATAAACCAGCTGTCCGTTTTGGACTTTATAGGTTCGTAGGAAAGGACGTCCATCCGGAATGCTCTCCATATACAAAACGCCAGGCGGGGCTGGCGTTGCGTTGTATGCCGGGTCAACGCTTCCAACGCTCATGATGGTTCCATCCTCTTGATAAGTAATCATGTACATTTAGCGACTCCTTACATCAATCCATAAACAGCACATGGGACACAGCAGGTATCGTGCTTATTGAATTTCACACCAACGCCGGAAGCCTTTTGGGTATAGTATCCGCCTTGCCCAAATGTTATCCCACTATATGAAACGTGGACTCTTCGGACTCTCGGATAGTCCCACACACGGCTTGCAATCGACCAAATTCCATTGATTGGGAAAACGGTATACTGCAAGTCGCTTCCGTTCACTCCGCTGCCGTCCAAACCGGTGTAGTATTCACCGAATCCAATCACAATGGCGGAATACTGGCGCAATCGGCCATCGTTGCAGATCACAGCGCCATTGCCAATGCCGCTGCCAGGGTCGCCGTTCTCCCAAATTTTGTCCTGGCAAAGTCCGGAGAATGTAACCTTTCCAGAGGCAATGGTGCAGCTTCCGCTTCCGTCTGTAATGGAAATACCACTGTCTGTAATGACAACTTTGTTATTGCCACGAACAACACGGATGTCTTCGCCGGTGATTTGAACCTTGCCATTCCATCCTTCATGCGTGATAACCAATCCTTCACTTTCGGTAAAGGTCATCATGCTATGGAGTTCTTTTTTTGTCGCCTTCGTCTCAAGACTTTCGTTCGTCTGACGATTGGTGCTCGCCTGCTGGTTGGTAACGCCGCTATTAGACTGTATGTAAGAAGAGCTTGTGACGGTTTCGCCAGCACCGGAAATGGATGTATTGCAGTTCAGCGAAAATGTGACGTTGGTTACAATCGTATTATGGAATGCGCCGTCTTTGTCCTTGTAGCGAATGATATCCATCGGGAACAAATACGGAGCAGACTTGATGGTGGCACTGTATGGGCGGTAAGAGAAACCGCCTCGTGCGGAAAGAAGTTCCTTCAACACGCCATCATACGAATTGGTTAGAAACCCGCAGTCACTCAAATCAAGCGCGTACTCGTTCGTTCCAGCAAGATAGGTTGCTTCGTCACTCACGTCACAGGTAAATCCGGTGATTGTAATGTCATTCTCCAACAAATCACTGGTGTATCGTTCGTTCATCGTGACGGTGACGGCTGTTTGCTCATACCATTTAAGAACAAGCTGGCCGTCCTCGTTCATGAAAGCACAAGTGCCTGTCAACTGCGCACACCATTGTAAGCATTGGCGATAAGTCAACTGCTGTGAGGAAGATGGAAAACCGCCAATACTATACTGATGGTTTGGAAGAGCTGTCACATCGGTCAAAAGAGACACGCTGCACAACTCACAGATTTTCTGAATTAGCGCATCAACATGAATTGGAAACGACATTTTCGAATAATCAACGGCCTTGTCGAACTTGACCATGTAATCAAGGGCAGAAACCGTAATGATTTGCAGCTTTCGAGGAGACGTGTCGATAATGAATCGACCACATGGAATCCAAACGACCTGTGCCTTTGTTCCTGCATCACCAATCAAATTCTTTCCAAGAATGAAATTGCCAATGCCATTGAGAGCGCCAAGAACGGACTGCCCAAGAACAAAATGACCAAGTTCTGTCGGGTCATCGCTCCAAACGCCGACCTTTACATAGAGCACGGCCCCTTCAAACGAAACATTGTCGAACTTTCCGTCATAGTTCCGTAACTTCAAGGATAACTCAGACGCTATCGCAGAGCCGACCTCAATTTTGCTGTTGGTCACGCTATATCGGTCAATCTTTAATCCGCCCTGGACAATGTCCGCTTCGGTGATGGTAAAAGATTCCTTCCCGTTGGAAAATTCGATGGCTGCGGTTTGAAGGTTTCCCTCGTTAAAATAATTTATAACGTCTTGCGATACGTTTACCATCAGTGTGCAGCCCTTTCGATAATATTAAAGGATATCCCTTCCCAACGGCGCATCCGCGAATTATACATCGGCACGGAGCGGTCGCCAACGTAAAACTCGCTGGTTTTCCACTCGCCAGCCATTGCGTCAAGGTAGGTAACATTGATATACTCCGGATTGAACGCTTTCAGGATAACAGCGGCTTCTTGAATGGTGGTGTACTTCCATTCCAGTTCCAGCTTGACGCACTGGCCAAGCCGTTTCTTGTCCATGACGTTTGCTTCCGTTCGGCCAGCATCAGATGCGGAAATATCCTGCAACTTCCACTGATAAGAAGAGGGGCATTTAAGATACTGCCCATCCACGCTCCGAATCGGATTGTACTGGTCGTAGTCCATAAATGCCCCTCCTTTAAGTGCCAATGGGAATAATTGTTTTTCCGTTTCTCTGGTTTACCCGGCTGATTGCCTGAGATATGCTGGAAACGGAAATTTCGGAAGTAGATTCCTTTTCAAGCAGAGCCTTCAACAGCTCGTTCTGCTGACGAAGAAGTTCATTCTGCTTGGCCATAGCCGACTCAACGCCTTCGCGGATGCCCTCGACAATCTGATCGTTATTGGCAACTGCGGTGTGGCCGCCCATGCTGCCAACAAATTCCGGGCCAGACTCTCCGGCCAAAAACAGCTGCCCATCATCAGGGAAACCGCCGTCAGCGAAACCAAACTTGTTTTTGGCAATTTTGATTACTGCGCCAAATGGGTTAAAAATGTCTGTCAAAGTATCATTGACCGTGTTGAAAACCTTTTCTCCGAAACTCTTGCTGGAATCAGACCAGGTATTCTTTAAGTCCTTTATCCACTGAACATGGCCGGTAATGCCAAGACCAAGAGCGGCTCCAACACCAAGGACGCCAGCGCCAGCCGGAAGAGCTGTGCTTCCGATTGCACCGAGCGTACTAGCTAGTCCACCGGAAGAACCGGAAGCGCCTCCAACGCCAAGCGCTTTGATTTTTCCGGAGATAAACGTAAGGGCTTCACCAGCTTTGGTCTTAATCAAATCCCATCCGTCTGAAACGATTTTCACAATGCCGGAATCCATGCCAAACAAATTGGAGAAAAACGTCTTCAAGCCGTTGTAAGCATCTTTCAGAACCGGAACCTGGTCGATAACCTCGCCAACTTTGATTTTCAAATCATTGAATGTCTTGACAACATTTTTGATGCTATCAATAGTGCCGGAAAGGCTTTTAACGGCAGTCGATACTTTGTCGAGAGCGAGATAAGCTCCTTCGAATGCCTTTTGAATGGCAAGCCCAGCAGCGCTAAGAGCGCCGTTGTAATGGTATTCGTTTTCGACTTCAGCAATGCTACTCTTGACATACGTTTTCATGTCAGAGAAAACGGACTTAAAAGCCTTTTTAGTTTCAACGATAGACTTTGAAGTGTTGGACAAAGCGCTAATAGAATCGGTGAACCCCTGCGAAATCTTCTTGCCGACATCCGACACAGCGTTGATGCCATCCGAGAAATCCGTAAACGAAGACTTAATTTTCTTGAGCCAGTCAGACAGACCGCCGCCAACATTCGACAGAACATTGCGCAGGCTCATGGCGGTCTTTTCGAGATTGCCCTCGTCGCCGTCTGCGGTCATGGCAATGTTCGCATCGCCCATGCCATAGTTTTCTTGCGTCAACTGCTGGCCAAGTGCAATCACAGAATCAGAGAGCTTCTGCATCGCATTTTCAGCTAGTTCTTTGGCACCGGAGATGCCATTGGCAAGACCTTCTACGATGTATCCACCAAACCCCCAGAAAACCTTAGAAGGGGAGTGGATGCCGGTATCTGTCGTAAACTTGTCCAGAATGGCCTTTGCAAGACCGCCGACAGTTTTCTTGGCGTTTTCAATGCCGTTGTTGATTCCGTCAATCAGACCTTGAACAACGTTCTTACCATAGTCCCAAAATTTCTTTGGAAGTGCTTTTAACGTATCTGCAAGGCTGTTCCAAGCCTTATCCCAGTTTGTTTTAAAGCCCTTCCACTTTTTGTCCCACCATTCGCCAACACCGACAAACCACTGTTTCAAGTCTGCGCTGGCTTTATCGAGAGCTGCCGTGATTTTGTCCCAATTTTGGTAAATCGCAATCCCAGCATCGGTCAAGCCACCAACAATCAAACCTATGATCGCGCCGATTCCCGCTCCGATAGGCCCTCCAAGAGAGCCAATGATTGCGCCAACAGCAGCGCCAGCCATTGTGGAACCGGCAGGAATCAGCAAGCCGTTAAGAATGTTCAAGCCATTTGTTAAAGCGTCGTACACGCCAGTCACGAACATCGCAACGCCAGCTATTACACCTGCAACAACCGCTCCTACCAAAGCACCGCCCATTTTGCCGCCTGCGGCAGTAATAGCTTTTGCAACGGCGCTATCTGCAAAGGAAGTTGTGATAAACTCTGCGATTTTTGAGCCAAGCAATGCTGCGCCGCCAACAAACGTAATAGCACCTACAAGGATTTCCGAAAAATTGATAGCGTTAAGCTTGTCCTGAATAGCCTTCTTGATACCATCAAACATCAGGAAAAATCCAATGCCTATCAAAATGCCACCGGCAACCATGCCCTTCAGAATGCCAATTTTCTTGATTGCATCAACAATATCAGCAATAAAGGTTGTGAGTTTCCACAATGCAAGCGCAGCAGTAACAGCGCCGATAATCGGAAGCATCCCTCTGATTTTTTCCTTGATGCTATCAATCTGCTTTGCAAACTCCTCATTGTACTGCTTGAACATATCGTAGCCGGACAAGTCAATATCGCCTAAGATGTTGCCAGCAGCACCAGCACCAGAGCCGGAACCCCCGGAAGAACCATTGTCCTTCTGGATTACGTTCAGTTCATCAAAGCCCATGATGTAGTTCTTAAACGCCTTTGCTGCCTTGCCGGTCGCTTTGGTGGTGTTGTCCATTGCATCCGTGACGCCACCAACGGCATCGCTTGCGCTGCTAAAATCGGGGAACTCCACCTTGACGCCCATGAGTTTTGCAACCCACTGAACGAACTCTCGGATAAGTTCAACAGCAGCAATCAGCGGTGGGAGAATGGATTTCAAAGCAGGGTAAAGCAAAGAACCGATATCCCGCGCAAGGCCAGACAACTGTGCTTTCAGAACGCGAATCATATTCGCAGGACTAGAGAGCGTCCGAGCAAAATCGCCCTGCGCATCGGTGGTCTGCTTTAAAATTGCGATGTATCTCAAGGTAGCTTTATCTGCCTGAGAAAGCGTGGAAACCTGTTTATTAAAGCCAAGCGCAAGAAGTTCTTGCTGAAGTCTTGCTTGAGAAATATCAACGCCAAGCTGAAGCATTGGCTCAAGTTCGCCAGCCATAGCCGAACGAATCTTCGTAAACGCTTGCGAAATAGGAATATTTTTCAGCGAAGAAAGGTCATAGCCTAACTGGGTAAGGCTTTTAGACAAAGTATATGCTTGCTCTTTTGCAAGTCCGAAACTCTTTGTCATGCTATAAATGTTCGCCATAGCGTTCATAGCTTCTGACGGGTCGATTCCAAGCAATTGTTCCATCTTGTCAATGAAACCGCTCGCTTCGTTTGTCATGTCACCCATCGATACGCCAAACATATTAGCCGCTTCGTAGAAGTCGTTAAATTTTGCAACAGCGTTGCCAAGATAATCAGCAATGGCTTTCAGCGAGACCAGCTTTGCCGCAGACCGCATGAACCCATTCAGCTGATTGGAAAGGCTCATGTAGCTTTTTTTCTGCCGTTCGTTGGCAGCCGTCACGCGGTTTGCCTGCGTGACCACTTTGCTCAACTGCGGTGGCAGCTTTGCAAAGGCGTTGCCCACCGTTTCAAGCTGGGATGCAAGGGGAGTAATGCCATCATACAGTTTTTGACAAGCCGTAGAAAAATCACTCACTGTCTTGCTATCTAGCTTTTGCGCGAGGTCAGGAACTTTGTTGAGACTATTCAGGACACTTCCAAAATTTTTCAGATTGCTAAAATCCAAAACAGACAACGGAGCAATGCCGTTCATCAGCAACCGGCAACTTTCGGCAAGCTGGGTGTAATCAGCCTTGTTTGCTTCGGACACAGCACTCGGAATTTTCTTAATGGCATTTACAACGGAATTTACACTCTTCACGCCAGCGGTCGTGTTGACGGAAGAGATGCCATTCAGGAAGTTTGTGACTTTATCCAGACCGGAAATTCCGGCAGACGATTGTTTCAGCGCGGAAATGGAACTAGACAGCTTATCAAGGCTTGTACAGACCTTGCCAACACTGCCCTTCGTCCGCAAATTAGAAATGGCGGTAGTGAGCTTGTCAATATTAAGCTCTGCGCCCTGCGATTCCGCAGAGATTTCTACGGATAAGCTTGTAATATCAACATCAGCCATTGCTACCACCGTCCTTCTGATTCATCATAGAGAACATTGCCCTCTTGATGCGTTCCTGCGCTTCCATTGCGCGTTGGTATTCGTACTCGTCCTGCTCTTTCTGGGTGAGAGGAATCGGTCTATCCATGTACTTGATGGGACTAGACCCTTTCTTGCGGAACATATTGCCAACCGTAGAGGAAAGCGCAGATGCTGTGTAAAAGCCGTTTCTCCACGCTTCAACATTGGCTCTGCGGGCGCGTAGTTCTTCCGCGTCACGGTAGACTTTTGCAAGCCAAACATCGTCATGCCAGAACTGGTCATAGGTCATGCCAATGGAGATGTAATAGGCTTCTACATCGTGGAACAGCTTAGACACAGAAAATGGCTCTGTGCCGCTGTCCGATTCTTGAGACTGTGAGGTTACACAATCTCCCACGTTGCGTTTTTTGCGGTCTTATCCTCTTCATCGGTGGCAATCAGCGCCTTGATAGAATTCGCGTACATCTCCATCAGGGCAGCTATCAGACCTTCCTTGTTTTCGGTGTGCACAAGCATATCATCGACCGTCTTTCGGTTGATGCCCTTGTTGCGGGCGATGAACGCGCCGTAGAACAGGGCAGAAGTGTTCTTGATGGGGTTGATGCCGTTGGAGAACTCGTAAATCTGGAAGCCGTTGCGCTCAGTGGCTTCGGCGCTCTCGCGGGTGAAAGTCAGTTCGTAAGTGTTCTTGCCATCGGGGGAATGAAAGTTGATAACCTTAGCAACCATAATAAATGCTCTCCTTTATAAATAGGGGCAGAACCAAATCCATTGTTCAGT
>ERZ1035032.1715-NODE-1715-length-13086-cov-6.289387_pt1 | contig 13086 bp, 8 predicted proteins | sample MGYA00520693_ERZ1035032 | MGnify/ENA primary metagenome ERZ1035032 (study PRJEB33766, sample SAMN09781740) | gut metagenome | biome: gut microbiome | host: Homo sapiens | place: Madagascar | study: EMG produced TPA metagenomics assembly of the PRJNA485056 data...
TGAACCTGAACGACATGCTCCCCCTGTGCGACTACATCACCATCCATGTGCCCTATCTGCCCACCACCAAGGACACCATCAACGCCCAGACGCTGTCCCTGTGCAAGGACGGCGTGAAGATCCTGAACTACGCCCGCGGCGAGCTGGTGAACACCCCCGCCCTGCTGGAAGCGTTGGAGAACGGCCGGGTCTCCGGCTACATGACCGACTTCCCTGCCGAAGCGCTGCTGGGCAGGCCGGGCGTCATCTGCACCCCGCATCTGGGCGCTTCCACCCCGGAAGCCGAAGACAACTGCGCCGTCATGGCCGCGCAGGAGATCAGCGATTACCTCAAGAACGGCAACATCACCCACTCGGTGAACCTGCCGGAGGTCGTCCAGCCCCGTGCGGGCGGCCGGCGCATCTGCATCATCCACAAGAACGAGCCCGGCATGATCAGCCAGATCACAGCGCTGACCACCGAGGCCGGTCTGAACATTGAGAACATGGTCAACAAGAGCAAAAAGAACATGGCCTATACCATGCTGGATGCCACCGGTGCCGTGAACGCGGCCCTGGCCGACAAGCTGGCGGCGATCCCCGCTGTCATCCGGGTGCGCATCCTGTAATTTTCTGCCATTCTCCATTTCCTATATTCCTGATCGCTGCATCCGCAGCCCAAAAAGCCTGAGGCCTTTTCTGCAAGGTCTCAGGCTTTTTGGGCTCTATTCTCCCGCAAAGAGGACGGTGCGGCCGTCCTCCTGCGCCGTCTGCATCGCAAATCGGACGGCATCCCGCCCGGTCATCGGGTCCACGATGCCCAGCGTGATGCGCCGGTCCTGCTCCTCCCACCAGCGGCCCGGCACACCGGCCAGTTTCGTTTTCACGGTCTGGCAGCCGCCGGGCAGCAGATCCGGCAGAGAAAGCGCCAGCGGCTGGGCCTCCACGGTCGTGCCGTCCGCCTCCTCCACATAGACGTTCACGGGCCAGTCCCAGTAAAACGGGGCCGTGCCATCGTTCGTAAAAGTCAGGGTCAGCACCGTGCCGCCCGTCACCCGCCGCAGCGACGCTTCCGTGACCCGCAGCCGGTAGCCGAGAGCGGCCAATACGGCATCATACCCCTCCCGGAAAGCGGTCTCCGCCGTCTTCGGCCCCAGAAAGCTCATGTGCGACTGCCGGATGAGGGAAACGGTCCGGCTCAGGTCGGTGGTGAGCAGCTGCTCCATCGAAAGTCGGCTGGTCAGCTCCCCGCCGATGGGGGCCGTCTGCCAGGCGTCCGGCATGGGGACCAGCCCCTCCGGGTCGCCCTCATACCAGCCGCCGCAGGCGATCCAGCCCAGCCACTCTTCGGTGTCTTCGGGCAAGCCGGTCATGTCGTTGTAAAGGCCGAGCCCGTGTTCGGCCGCGAACTGGAAGGGCCGCCGCATCAGCAGCGCAGCCTGCGGGAATGCCTCCCGGTAAAGCGCCGCATAGCGGTCCCGGACCGCCTCATCGGGCATGGAGGGAAGCCCCTCCCCGGACTTGACGTGCCACTCGCCCCAGTGGCCGAGGCTCCCCAGCTCCACATAGCTGACGAAACCGTCGGCCCCCAGCCGCTCCCCAACCGCCCGCAGCAGCCGCTCGTGGGCGGCAAAAAACACAGGGTCGGTGTAGTCCGGCGCATAGCCCTTTCCGTAGGCGATGTCGTACCAGCGGCCGGTGCCGGTCTGTTCATAGAGCCAGTCCGGGATGTCGAGATGTGCTTCGTCCCCCGGCTCGTCGCAGGAGATGCGCAGCACCAGATGGACTCCCTGCGCCCGCAGTTCCGCCAGATGGCAGGTCTGCTCGATGGCCTCCCAGGCGTAGGCCCCCTCTTCGGGTTCCAGCTGCCGCCAGGTCAGGCCCAGATAGCGCAGGGTGGCACCCTCGGTGCCGCTGTCCAGCACACCGGGCGCATAGCCGATCTGCGCATTGGGGAAGGCGCTCTCGTCCGGCAGATAGGTCACGGTCCGCTTCCGCCCCGCCCAGACCAGGCACCCGGCCAGCAGCAGGCAGGCGGCCGCCGCAGCGGTGTGCCGCTTAGCCATGGTATTCTCCGTTGTACTGGATCATGGTCACGTCCTCCACGCCCTCGATCTCCTGCAGCCGGTCGGTAACATCCCGGACATCGTCCCTGCAGCAGACCTCCACCGCCATCTCGACCGCCTCGCCCCGAAGCGTCTTCGATTTGACCGCGTACCGGTTCCGCCCCAGGGCACGGACGATTTCATCCCCCGGCTTTTCGCCCTGATAGTGCAGCACCGCCACATAGATGCGGCCTGCCGTCTGCCAGCGGGAGAGCAGGGCGAGGACCCCGATCATCACCGCAGACGCCGACGCGGCCAGCAGATACATCCCCGCGCCGGTGGTGATGCCCGCCGTGATGGCCCAGAACAGATACAGCAGATCCAGCGGGTCCTTGACCGCCGTGCGGAACCGCACGATGGACAGTGCGCCCACCATGCCCAGTGAGATGACCACATTGGAGCTGATGGCCAGCGTGACCATGCAGGTGAGCACCGACATGCCCACCAGCGTCATTGCAAAACTGCGGGAAAAGAGGACCCCCGCATAGAACCGCTGGTAGACCCAGTAGATGAGCGCCCCCAGCAGCACAGCCGCCAGCAGAGCCGCCGCCATCTGCGGGACATTGTAGGGACTGAAATTTTCCAGCACCGATTTTTTGATGAAATCCTTCACACTCATAGCGTTGTTCCTTTCGCATTGGTTCAGCCCTGCCAGCCGGAACTGCCGTGGCAGTAGGCCGTTTTGTCGCAGCAGAGCACATATTTGGACACGGCCGTCCACTCCTGCGCTTTGGGCGGCAGCAGCTCCCGGAGGGTCTGGGGCAGAAATTCCGTAAACTTCACCTCCATCACCAGGGTGCCGGGGTCCAGCACCGGCAGGGTGGGCAGGTGCTGGTCGAACAGATCCCAGCCGCCCACTGCCGCCCGGACGTCCCGGTCAAAGGTGATGCGCACCGTTCCCTCCTTCTGCACCCACGGTTCCCGCTCGTAGTCCACGACCACGCGGGGCCGCAGCAGGTTGGAGACGCACTCGAAGTAAAACTCCCGGCAGAGCGGCTGCGGCGAAGCGAGCAGGAAGCCGTAGTCCCCGCTCAGAAGTTTCTCCAGCTCCGCACGGGTGAGGGCGGCCTCCTCTTTGCAGATCCAGCTGCCCACTTTTTTCTTCCGCTCCAGCCGGATGACGGCATCGCTGCCGTTGTAGATGCGGATGCGGTATTTTTTGCGGGCCAGGATGCCCGCATCCTTTTCGGCATAGGCGGAGTTCCAGCAGTCGTCAAAATAAAGGCTCCGGATGAGATACCCGCCCGGCCCGGCGTGGGCGTCCCGCTGCAAAAGCGGCGCGAGCCGCAGCTCCAGCACCGCCTTTTCGCCGTACGAGATGCGGTACTTCAGCTCATGGCGGTAGCGTTCGCCGGTGCAGGTGCGCGGCTGCGTTTTTGCGTGGACCGGTGCGGGGAAAATGGTCTCACTCTTCATACAGGTCCTCCGTCACGCTGCCGTCGGCCTCCACAAAAAAGCTCTTCATGCCGTAGGCCTTGCCGGTCTCCATCACGTAGTAATCAAAGGCATCCTGCGTGTAGCCGGAGGCGTTCGTCGCCCGCACCCGCAGGAAATAGTGCCCCGCCGGGAGGGCATAGACCACCGTTTCCGGCAGCCGGATGTCCGCCTCCGACCAGAACGTTGTCGTGAACTGGTAGTCCTTCGCCAGCTCGGCGGTGTAGACGATGTCCTCGGCGTTCAGGTCGAACGAGGCATCCCACAGCAGCCTCAGCTGTTCACCGGCTGGCTCCGGCATCCCGATGTAGAACGGCATCGGCTTGTGCAGGCTCTCACGGTAGGCGTCCCGGTTCTCGGTGATCTCCCGGTGCAGCCCTCTGGCCACGGTGTCGTACTCCGTCCGGCTCAGCGGCTCGTGGAGGATATCCGGCTGCTGCCAGACGAAAGGCTCCACCACGCTGCGGTACTGCGCCGTCATCTCCCCGATGCGTTCCGCGCTGCAAAAGCGGAACAGTTCCTCCACGGCGGCGTCCAGCTCTTCCCGGAAGCACCTGGTCTGCAGACAGCGGCGGAAGAGCACGTTGCCCCAGTAGTTGCTCACGCCCCGCTCCCAGCTCAGGCTGTCGGAATAGTTCCGGAACGCCCACTCGGTGCGGGAAAGCATGGCGTCGTTGTCCCAGTCGAGAATATACCACCGCGCGCTGTTCAGCGGGCTGTAAAGGTACATGTTCCGGCTCTGGGTGTCGGTGTTGCCCATCAGGAGCTGAAACGCCATCCAGTAGGCGATGTTCTCGGTGTCGAAGGTCGTCTCAAAGAGTTCCTCCATCGGCACGGTCTCGTCGTTGAGCGCTTCCAGCATTTCGATGAGCTTTGTGTGGTCGTCGCTGCCCTTGATCTCCAGATGCTGTTCAAAGGCGACCGGGTCATAGGCCGGGTCGGTCTTCCGGCGGATGGCGTCCTCATACCGAAAAAACTCGAAGAAGTTCACCTTGTACAGCTGGCCGTTCTGGTCCAGCCCATGGGCCTTCAGGGCTGTCGGGTTCAGCTGCTCCACCTGGGTATAAAGCCCATAGTCCACAAAGGCCCCGCTGTCCGCCTGCGTCAGGTCCTTCACATACAGATGCACGAACTGGGTGCGCAGGCCCACCATCTGAGGGATGCCCCGGATGAGGTCATACGCCATCTTGTTGCGGAAGCGCAGGCCGTCGCCCTGATGCTTGTTCAGTGCAATGGTCCGCTGGCCCCGCCAGGTCCCCTTGTTCTTCTTCAGCTTGATCTTATAGTTTTTCTGGGCGTTCCGGCTGGACGTCTGGCCGCGGATCTGGACCGTCGCGTTCGGCACCGTCTCGCCATAGCCCACCTCCGACAGGAGCGGGCCGTTCTCGTCTCCCACCTGCAGCAATGCCGCCGTCTGGTAGCGGGGCACCTGCATGTACTCGTAGTCGTAGACCGAATAGGAATTGATCTCCGCCCAGGTATGGTCGGTGTTCTCGGCTTCGTTCCCACGGGTGACGGTCAGATACATGGTCACGACGCCGCTGTCGTCATAGACCGTATACAGCCCGTCATTGTCCCGCAGGTGGATGCTGTCATCGGGCTGTTTTTCCACCGGCGTTCCCGAAATTGTGGAAACTTCCTCCGACGCCGCCGTTTCCTCCGCCGTGGGCAGAACGCTGCACCCCACGCAGAACCCCGCCAGTGCAGCCCCCAGGGCCAGCACCCTGCGGCGGGGGATCGTTTTTCCCTGCATCATGCTTCCTCCTTTTTCTGCAGGCTGTGCCGCTCCAGAAACAGCCCCAGCCGGGTGAATGCCCCGGCCTTTTCCTCGGCCACGACGGGCTGCTGGCCGAGGATGCGGTAGGGCAGGTTCCGGGTGAACCGGTCCAGCCGCAGCAGCGCCGTCAGGAACAGCACCGCTGCCCCGGCCAGGAACCCGAAGCCGTAATACGCCGGGTCAAAGCGTAGGGACAGGGCCGTCAGCCCCGCAGCCGCTCCCGCAAAGCTCAGCGCCGCCCCCAGCGCCCCTTTGTAATCTGTGAAATAGAGCAGGATGAGCAGCACCGTGTTGCCCACCGCATACAGCCCGTACCCCACGCAGAGGGTGCGGAAGTATCCGTGCATCAGGTCGTTGAAGCCGAGCGGCAGATACCCCATGACCAGCGCTTCCAGCGAGATGACCCCTGCCGTGGTGAACAGCTGCTTGAGGGCCGTGTAGAAAAGTTCCCGGTTCAGCACCGCCAGCATCTCTTCCCCGGCGGCGGTGATGTCGCCCACCACGCCGCCGTCGTTGAACAGGCTGTAATAGGTGCGGTAGCGGGGGTAGAACTGCACTTCCACCGACACCACGAAGTTCACCGTGGTGACCAGGATGCTCAGAAAGGCCAGCAATGCCGGGACGTCGTAATACGGTGCCCCGTAGAACAGCCCCTTCACCTGCACACCGATGGGGCCCAGCCAGACCAGCACGAGGTGGGCAAACAGCCCGATGTCGGTGCACAGGCCCGTCAGGGCCAGCGGCAGAAAGCGGTCCACCCAGCGCAGAAAGAGCCAGGGGCTGCCCTGCCGGTCCGGAAAATAGCGGCAGAGCCGCCAGACGTCCAGCATCAGCATGACGCCGTACCCCAGCGCCACTGCAAAGAGAAAGCCCTCCAGCGCCGGAGCGCGCGCCAGCAGCACCAGCAGCGCCCCGGCCCCGAAGGCCGTGCCCACCGCCGCCGCAAAGGCGATGAGGACGCTGCGGTAGTCCTTGAGGGCGGTCAGGAAGCTCATGGCGTTCCAGTTCACGATCATCTCCGCAAAGAGGGCCAGGCAAAGCAGCCCCTGCAAAAGCGTCGCACCGGACACCAGCAGAAACAGCCCATACAGCCCACATCCGCCCGCCAGCAGCAGAGCGTTCGCGCCCCAGAATGAGGGCAGCACCAGCTGCTCCTGCTCTTCATAGAGCATGTCCGCCAGAAACCGGGTCACCGGCATGGCAAACAGGCTCGTCACGGTGAGCGAAGCCAGCAGGGTGTCCGTCACCATGCAGACCAGAAGGTCCTGCTCGGCCTTCGCCGCCCCGGCCCAGCCGCAGAGCACCAGGATGCCCAATTGCAGCAGCACACCCAGCAGCATCGGCCCGGTGCAGAGGATGCCCGCGCAGCCGTAGGCCCGCAGACCCGCCAGCAGCCCTTTGCGGCGGAACAGCTTTTTCAGTTCGAACCCAATTCCAGCCATAATTCCTCCGAATCCGTTTGATCCGGCAGGCCGTGTGCCTGCGCGGTCTCTGCATACAGGGCACGGTACTGCTCCAGCATCTGTTCGTAGCGGTAATCCTGCGCCACCCGCTTCTGCCCGACTGCGCCCAGCTTCTCCCGCAGGGCGCGGCTCGCGCAGAGTTTCTCCATCGCGTCCGCGAGGCCCTGCCGGTACATGGGCGGCACACAGTACCCGGCCCGGCCCAGTGTGTCACCGGGGGCTCCTTCCAGCAGCTCCCGGCAGCAGCCCACATCAGTGGTCACACAGGGGCGGCGGGCCGCCAGCGATTCCAGCACCGAGAGCGGCTGCCCCTCCGAAATGCTGGTCAGGACGGTGAAGTCCAGCCGGTGCAGGTACGCGGCGCTGTCCACCCGCCCGGTGAACCGGACGTTCTCCAGCCCCAGCTGCCGGGCCAGTGCCGTGCACTCGGCCGCGTACTCCGCATCGTCCACCCCGCCCAGAATGTGGAGCCGGACGTTCTTCCGCCGGGCGCTCAGTTCCCAAAAGGCATAGAGCAGGGTCTTGATGTCCTTGATGGGGGCCAGCCGCACCAGCGCCCCGATGTCCACCCAGCCATCCTCCGCCTTGAGCGGGATGCCGCAGAAGGTCTCGTACGGGATGCCGTTCGGGATGACGACGCACTTTTCCGCCGGGCACCCCATCCCGATCTGGATGCTGCGGGCGCTCGTGAACAGGCTCGTCACCCGGAACGCCTGCCGGTAGATCTGCTCCGACAGCATGTAGAAGAATCGGATCCACCGCTCCTTGAAATCCGGCCGCACCCACTCGGCCCGGATGATCTCCTCCTCCCGCTCGCGGGTGTAGATGCCGTGTTCCGTCAGCAGCACCGGCCGGTGAAAGGTACTGCCGCCCCGGCAGGCCAGCAGCCCGCCGTAGCCGGTGCAGATGGCATGGTAGAGGTCCGCTTTGGGCACCTCCCCCGTGAGCAGATAGAGCACTGGCAGCAGCATGGACCGCACCGTGTGGAACGCATCCGCAAAGGCCGTGTAGGGGTACTCCTCCGCGCAGATCTTTGTGAACATCTGCATGAACGCCCGGCTCTGCAAAAAGGCCAGCGGGTGCGCCTTTTTTTCGCCGAACAGCCGGAACAGCACCGCCCAGTCCGGGCTGCCCAGCCGCACCAGCTCCTCCAGCGCGGCCTGCTCCTCTTCGGTGAACGGCTGCGACTTTGCCTCCCCGCGCAGCCGCAGCGCATCATCCAGGAACACTTCCTGCACTTTCACCACGTTGGGCGGCAGCTCATAGACGAAGCGGCCTCTGTCCTTCGCGTTCGCACCGATGACCCAGAGAACAAATTCGTGCTCCGGCATGGAGCGGATGCAGCTGTGCATCCAGGTGGATACCCCGCCATAGACATACGGGTAGGAACCTTCCAGCACCAGACAGATGCGCATGATTCACCCCTCCTTTCGTTCGATGGTCACGACCGTGTTTTCCGCCTTGAGCAGGTAGAGTTCCCCGGTCAGGCAGGTCAGCTGCCCGCCGGTCACGCGGCCGGGCACCCCCTCGTTCGCGCGGAACAGCAGCCACGCTTCGTCGGTGAAATTGCCCAGCGTCAGGGTCCAGGCGTCGGCGGCGCTCTGCAGCGTCACATTCACGCCCGAAAACCGCTGGATGGCCCCGGCGCACTCGCTGGCCGTCTGCATCCGCAGGCCGGGCGCTGCCGTCGAGAGCCAGGTCAGGTAGCGTTCCAGCCCGCCCTTGTAGACCTCCCAGCCTTCCGCTGCGCCGCGGTCCACGTCCAGCAGGTCATCCGGGTGCATGAAGTGGGTGCTGACGAAGTGGAAATTCAGCTCGCTCAGCGCGGCCAGCTGCATATAAGGCTCGTTCACCATGCCGCCGGACACGATGCGCGGTTCTTCCACGATGCCGTCCGCTGCCACGCCAAATTCCTGCACATAAGGCAGGTCTGTGCCGTCTTCGAGGTAGGAGCTGGCGATGGTGCGCACCTGCGGCACCCGCTGGCCTAAGATTGCCCGCCCGGAGGCCGACAGGATGTTGGACGGCGGCACATACACCGAACCGGCGGCATAGGGCAGGACCGCCCGCTGGAACGCCGTCAGCTCGTCCATGGCTGCGACGATGGCGTCGGCGCTGGGCCATGGGTTGTAGTCGTACAGACCTGCGTAATCGGTCTGTGGCAGAACGAGGGGCTGGTGGTTGTAGCCGTGGAAGCCCACTTCCCCGCCCTGCCGCAGCAGCAGCCCGCCAAAATAGCGGAACGGCTGGGTATCGCTCTGGCGGAGGGGCGGGTCGGTGGTGTCGTCCTCATAGTTCTCGATCATGACGCCCGTGTACCGGATGCCGAACCGCTCGGCCAGCTGGACGAGGTCCGGCCACCAGACCTTGGCGTAGAAATCCGCGATGCTCAGGCCGTAATCCTGCCGGATGTACTGGCCGTCGCCCTCCGGCACCGGCGAGGGAAAGTCGTCCAGAAAAAAGACGGCGCTGTTGAGCACCGGGTAGGCGCAGGCCTCCCCCAGCAGGCTGTACGAGGCCGCATAAAAGCCTCGCATGACCTTGTCGTAGACGCCGATGTTGTCCACCACCACCCGGCCCTCGCCGAGTTCGGTGCTCCAAATCAGCGGGACGCCCTCGTCCCCGGTGACGGCATACACCGCCGCATCGTCCCGCAGCTGCACCGCCATGGAAGATTCGAACGGGTCGCTCAGCTCATACCGCTGCCCGCCGCCCAGCAGGAAGCCCTCGGCCGGCACGATGCTCTCGGCCGTTTTGCAGTTCCACGCCGAGGCCAGCACCCCAAGTTTCTGGGCCACCACATCGAACGCCCCGCACTTTTCGGGCGTCATCGCAAAGAGGACATTGCCGCCCTGCTCCACCCAGTCCATCAGGTCGAGCAGGCGCAGGCCCAGCGGCTCGAAGTTCGGCACCAGCACCACGATGGTCTCGTAGTTTTCAAAGGCCGGAAGTGCTTCCGGGGCGGTGTCGGCAAGGTCTGCGGCCTCGGCGGGGACCTTCATATCCTGCAGGATCTGTTCCAACTGTTCTTTTGCCTCTGCCACGCTCACCTGGCGGCTGTCGCAGAGCAGCAGGCAGACGGGGGCCTGCCCCGCCAGTGCTTCTTCCTTGGTCAGGGCATGGTCGAGCGCCCCGATCTGAACATGGGCCGCGGTGTACTGCACCCCGCTGCGCTCCGCAAACAAAGCCCCTGCCAGCAACAGGAACACCAGCCAGACCAGCAGCAGCCTGCCCCACCGGAACCGCTCCTTCCACAGCCGGTTCATGCGGCACCTCCTTTCCAGAACGCCAGTTCCTGCCGCCCCGCAGCGCTCAGGTAGACCTGGGTGCGCTCCATCTCCTGCAGGATGCTCCGCACTTCGGCACCGCTTTTCCGGGCGGCGGCGCTGCGCAGCCGCAGCAGCCAGGGCGTTTCCCGCACCGGCCAGCGGCGGACCAGCTCTTCAAGCGTCTGCTCCGCAGCCTTGTACTCCTGCAATTGCAGCTGCACCTCTGCCAACCGGCAGCCGAGGCTGTAGCCCTCCTCTCTGGGGCTGTCGGCCAGCTGCAGCTTGAGCAGCCGCTCCAGCTGTCGGCGCTGCAGTTCGGCTGCTCGGCCCTGCGCCAGCCCCAGCTTCAGCGAGCGTTCCAGCGCGTTGGCGTAAGCCGCCAGCACCTCCCGGTCGTTCGGGTCGTCGGCAAAGCGGCGGGCGTCCTGCTGCAAGGCAAGGTCCGCCTGCTTGGAGATCTGTGCCATGGCCGTGGCCGCGTAGTGCACCACCTCGCTGTCGTCGTTCATGCGGGCCTGCTGCAGCAGGTCGTAATACTGCACCGGGTCCTCCGTGAGCACCGACAGGATCAGCTTCCGCCGCTGCTCGGCAGTGTCCAGGATCAGCGCCTCTTCCAGCGGCACCGTTGCCGCCGTGCCGGCCCGGTCTTCGACCCGGATGCTGCGGTGGAGCTCATCGTCTACCCGCAGTTTTTCCACAAGGTCTGCGTGCAGTCCGTTCCGTCTCATACCCGCACCTCCTGCTTTGCTGCGGGCTTCGTTCCGGCCCGCACCATGGCCGTTTCGGCCAGCCCGCAGAGGATGCGGAACATGTTCTGGTAATAGAGCGACAGCTGCTCCCCTGCCGCATCGTGCAGCAGGATCAGCGCCCGCAGTTCCCCGTTTTCCCGCACGGCCGCGCCGAACATGGGCAGGCCGGGCGTCAGTTCCCGGTTCACCCACAGCCCGTCCTGCTCGATGCCACGCAGCACCGGGCCAAGGCCCATGCCTTCCAACAATTGCGGGCAGCGGGCGGCAAAGTCCGCGCTGCAGGCGGCCCGCCGGGCCAGATGCCGCCGGGCGTCCACGCGGTAGACCGCCGCGCTGTGATTTTCGAGCACATCTTCCAGCACCTCCACGATCTTCCGGGGCAGCTCCTGCGCCGGGGTCGCGTCCAGCGCTTTGGTCACGGCATACACCTTGCCGAAGCTGTCTCTCCGGCCCAGGATCTGCCGCCGGAACGAGCGCTTGTCCTCCAATGTATCCTGATACAGCTGCCGCACGAACCGCAGCCGCTCTTCCAGCAGTTTCTGCTCCTCCTCGGCAAAGCGGAGGTCCTCGGCGCTTCGCAGCTGCACATAGCCGCACACCGCCCCCACCACGAAATACACGAGGAAGGCCAGCCAGTTGGACGGCTCGTAGAAGAGCAGCAGCGGCGACGCGCCCTCGGCCCAATAGCCCGCCGCCAGCGAGAGCGACGCCAGAAACGCCGCCGCCACGCCTGCGTTCAGGCCGTAGACATCGGCGATGAGCACGATGAACGCCAGCCGGAAATCCACCACCCGGAACTGTGCCTGGGTGCTGGTCATCCGCACCAGCAGTTCGGATACGCCCCAGGCCCCCAGCAGTTCCAGCACCGGGACCAGCAGCCGGTGCCGCGCGGCAAAGCCGCTGAGCCGTTCCGGCCATTTTTTGCGGCGGGGCTGCTTTTCCTGCCGGAAGAACCGGGGCAGGTCGTCCAGCAGGTCGTACCGGGGGAACCACCCATACGCCCGGCGCAGCTGGCCGTCGTCGGGCGGGTACTCCCGGATCAGGTCGCTGCCGTAGGTCACGGTCAGGCCGGGGCAGAGGGCTTTCCACGCCTCGCCCAGCTGCTCATAGTTCCAGTGGAAGACCACCGGGGCGGTCAGGCTCTCCCACTCCGGCGTCCAGTTGTCGAACACCCGCAGCACCAGCTCGGACAGGTCTTCCATGCACAGAGCCGCCACCGGGGCAAGGGCCTGCTCTTCAAAATGCAGTTCCCCGCTCTTCGGGCGGGTCAGCAGCTGCGCGATGCCCACCGGCGCACCGGTGCAGTCGGTGCCGTAGAGATAGGGCAGGTGCAGCACCTTGATCTGCACCCTGCTCGTCTCGGCGTAATGGCGGCAGAGAGCCTCCGCCGCCTGCGCCAGCACCGATTTGCCGATGAACGGCGTCAGCACGGCTTCCGGCCCAGCCAGATAAAGCAGCTGGCTGGGCCGCTCCCGGTTGGCCTGCAAAACACGGCGCAGGCGGTCCAGTTCGCCCTCCTGCTCGCTGTGCGGGGTCAGATACTCCGAGAAATAGACGATGCGGTCAAACTCGTAGCTGTCCACCAGCTGGCCGATGCGCTCCTTGCTGTCCAGCGTGATGGTCCGGATGCGCGGCGGGTGCGGCTGGCCCCGTGCGCAGGTAATGAGGACATGGTCCTCTGGGAACGCCATCTCCACCCAGGCAGGGGTCACGAAACAGGTGTTCCCGGTCAATAGAATCTCCACAGCAGTTCCTCACTCATCCTCAATGTTCTACCGGCCCGCCCCCTCTCCGGCAGGGGCGTTCCGCTAGGGCAATTATAAGCGGTATCCGCCGCAAGGTCAAGCAAAAAGATACGACAATACGCATGTTTTTACTCTCGCTTTCGATTTTTCTCGGATGCTTGCCCGCGCATTCCGCAGCATCCGACAGCCTTTTGGGCGCAGCATTTTCCCGCAGGCCGGAAGCGCGCCTCTTCTTCCGGGCCGTCCTCCTGCGCTCCGATGCGCCGCATTTCGTCAAAATCCGCATGGGTTTGCAGAAATTTTAACGAACTTTATGTTGCATTTGATGAACGTTTGCAGTAAAATAAAGAAATGACAGTTTTGGAAATATCAGGCAACTGTGAGGAAGGTATTATGATGAAAAAGATCTCCCGCCGCTCGTTTTTGCAGGCGTCCGGCGTACTGGCAGCCATGGCGGCTCTGACCGCCTGCGGCACCAGCAAGAGCGAGACCGGCAAAGCAGCGGCTGCACACGAAGCCGTCACCTTTATGGCACCTTATAAAGAGGTAGAAGCCTTTATTGAAC
>ERZ1035032.1717-NODE-1717-length-13061-cov-14.067969_pt1 | contig 13061 bp, 26 predicted proteins | sample MGYA00520693_ERZ1035032 | MGnify/ENA primary metagenome ERZ1035032 (study PRJEB33766, sample SAMN09781740) | gut metagenome | biome: gut microbiome | host: Homo sapiens | place: Madagascar | study: EMG produced TPA metagenomics assembly of the PRJNA485056 data...
CCACCTGCCAGATGTCCGCGCCGTCAATGGCGCACATCAGGCAGCTGGAGCCCGTATATCCTGCGATTGCGAATTGCTGATCCATAGCGCACCTCCTTTTTCCTACCATCATGATACAAAAAATCCGAGCAGCCAAACTGCCCGGAAACTGCCTGTATTCTGCCCTCAAACTGCCCTAAAAAATATTTTGCCTTTTTTGCTTTTTCCTCTTGACTTTACGCTAATATTAGCGTATAATAGGGATGTAAACAAGAGAGGGGGACACCCCAGGAGGATACGAAAATGACGATGAACGCCGAGATGATTGAGAACATTAAAAATATCGCCGAGGAGATGGATCTGAGCTGGGATTACGAGTTTGTCGGCGTCCGCGTACAGGAGCAGGAGTTTGAGCTTGGCGCGATTGAGCATCTCTCCCATGTCTGGGACAACGGTGACGATACCGGCGTTGAGCTGGACGGCATCTGCGCCTGCAAGCTGGATCGTCTGGGCGTTAATCAGTACTTCGGCGACCATGTCGCTATTATCTGCGGCAATGAGGCTGAGTATGGCGAGGACGACGGCGAGATCATCATCCGCGACGCCAAAGTCGTTAAGGTTATCTGCTAAAGGAGGAGGTTAACGATGCGAAAAAAATACGCAGACTGCCAGCGGGCAGACGGTGACTGTACCGCCTGCTCTCTGGTCAACTATGGCCGGGACTGCCACAACCGGCCCATCACCAAACTGGAATGGTCCCGCCGAATGGCGGGCATGACGCAGGCAGAGTTGGCGGAGGCGTCCGGCGTCAACATCCGCCAGATCCAGCGGGTGGAGCTGGGCGAGGCGGAGGCCGGGAACCTCACCGCCAAGAACCTGATCTCCATAGCCGATGCGCTGGGCGTGGACGTCCGTGACCTGATATGATCCGCAAATGTGTGATTTGCGGTGCGGAATTTGACACGCCGCCATCCAACAACAAGCGCACCTGCTCCCCGGCCTGCTCCTCCGCATGGCGCAGCCAGCAGCACCAGGGGCGGCACAACCAGTGGAGCGACGCCGCCAGACAAAACGCCGCTGCGGCAGCGGGAAAAACCGGGAATCTGGCCCACGGAACGGAGGCCGCACTTGCATTGCCGGGAGGACAGCGAGGCCCGCAGAACCGCAACGCAAAGATCTGGCACCTGCGCACGCCGGACGGTGAGCCGGTTGTTGTGACCAATCTGACGGACTGGGCCAGACAGCATACCGCCGATTTTGGCATGGAGCCGACGGAGGCCAGCGCCGCCGCCATTTCCTCCGGATTCCGACAGATCAAGCGCTCCATGAAGGGGAAATTCCGCAGGGCAAACGGAAAACCCTGCACCGTGTCCACGTATAAGGGGTGGACGCTGGTGGCATGGGAAGAAAAATAAGAAAGCCGTGTCCGAATCGGACACGGCTTTTTCTCATCCCTGCATATTATCCGCGATCTTGGCGTAGGCACGCCGCCGGATCTTGGCTAACCCGTCCACGCTGACGTGGAGCAGTGCCGCCGCCTGTAGGCAGCTCTGGCCGTGGACGTCCACCGCCAGTACCGCCGTCTCCTCGTCAGGCGGCAAGCCTACCAGCCGGACGGCCTGCTCCGCTCTCATGGGCGCCATAGATGACAACAGCGCCCGGATCTCCTGGTGCGTCTTGTTCATGGTGCGTCCAGACTTGCAGAGCGCGGGTTTCCCGCGTGGATGTTGTCATCGCCTGTGCCCTCCTCTCATTTAATCCGGATACCCCGGCCTGACTCCTACGGTAATCAGCCCCACATTCCGGCGGCGCTTCATGACGGCCCCGCCGTTGGCGTCGTTCCCCGTGCCGGTGTTGCCCTCAATGGTGAGAACCGTGTTGCCGACAACGCCCACCACGATCCCCACATGCTCCGTCTTTTTGCGGCTGCCGGAAAAGTCAAAAAATACGATATCCCCCGGCCTGTAGCCGCTGGTGACGACCTGCCGGGGCGCGTACACCCGATAGCGGTTGACAAACGCCGTGCAGCTGGCGGTTTTGTACAGGCTGAATCCAGCCTCCCGGAACACCCACCACACGAAGGCCATGCACCACGGATACGCGCTGCCAGAGGCCTCCCGGCCATAGTACGCTGTGTTGTACTTGACCTTGTTGGAGTTGGAGGGCATCTCCACGACGCCCTCCTGCCACTCCGCGATCTGAAGCACCGCCCTGCGGGTCTTTGCGTTCAGCGCGCCAGTCATCACTCTGCCTCGGTCAGCGCCGCGCCCTTGACGGGGAAAGTCTTTCCGGCGATCATGCACAGGGCGTACATCTCGCCGCAGTCGCAGCCCACCAGATGGCCGTCCCTGACCTTCACCTTGTCCAGCGTGCCGGTGCCAGTGTCCAGCAGGCCATAGCCGTTGGCAGTAGCAGCGCTGTCGGCCTTGGCCGCTGCGGTTTCTTCGGCGGTCAGCTCATTTTTGCCGGGTTCCAGATGGATGTCAGCGCCCATCTCCGCCAGCGCGGCGTTGGTCTCCTCCAACGTGGTCTGGCCTGCGGTGTACTTGTTGATGATTTCGGTAGTCTTGCTCATAGTATTACTTCCTTTCTGTCGTTTAGGTTTATGTAGAGCCGCCCACGCGGCAGGGATACGATTTCCGACTTGCTATCGTGCAGTCACTTCCCGCTGTCCTCGGCGACCCTCTGGGTGCCGAAGTAGAAGCCGATGACCACCGTAAAGATGGTCAGGAACTGCTCAGTGCTGACCTGCCCCATGCAGCTCAGCGCCGCGAACACGGCGGTGAGTGTCAGCGTCACCAGACTTTTTACCGTCAAAAGATTCGCCAGTCTTTTTTTAAGATTTTCCATGGTTACTCCTTTCATTTTCACCCTCCAGATCAGCGATCCGGTGGTTAATAACCTTGATTCGTTCCTCAATGACGGGGACGCGTTGAGCAAAATTGTTGTGCTCCCGCACTTCGCGGGTCAGCTCGTCCAATTTGGTGTCCGTGATCGCCTGCCGTTTGCTGTTGGCGATTAGCACGCCCATCAGCGTTAGCCCCCCTGTGATGAGTGAGCAGATTATTGTCTCCGTCATAAATGCTCCTTAAAGTTGCAGTTTTAAGAGGTCTTACACCTCTACCCCGTACCGCCTAACGATTTCCGCTACGGTAGCATTTTTCATGATCTTCTTCTGCTGGCCTTGGTTCAGCGCATTATAAAATGTCTGCAAAGCCTCTCGCGTCTCTGCCACGCACTCACGTGCCCGTTCCGTGTAGGTTTTGCCCATGCTACTGCTCCTCCCCAAGCAAAATTTTAGCAGCCGTTTCCGTGTCCTCCACCTGCTCTCTCAGCAGTTGTGCCTCCCGTTGCAATGCTTGCAGGCTTTCCGCCTGCTTTGCGCTGTCTTCGGCACGCTTCTTAATGTAATCGCACAAACGCATCATTCCACCTCCACAATCGCCACCGGCTCTCCGCACGTCACTCTGCCCTCGCCTTTGGCGTAAATTTTCACGCCAATCTCCCACAATGCCGTGGTTTTCTCGGCATTGGGCAGCTCCACCACCTGATCCACGTTGCACGGCACCCACGCGGGGTTGGCATCCTTGGCGTTGTTGCTGATTTGGATAGTCTGTGCACTTGCGCCGGTGAGACTCACCTGCACCTTTGCCCGTTTGGGGCGCTGTGCCGTGCTGCCCAAAAACGCCATGAAGCTCAATTCATGGTAGGGCTTGCTGGCATCCGGCAGAATGTAGATGATATCCGCCGTTTTGTCGGAAACCAACGTGGCGTTCGCCACCTTAAATACGGGGCGGACGGTGTTTTGGTTGTAATTTGCATAGTATGAGCCTAAAGCGCCCGTTAGATTAACGAACCCGAACTTATCAGTAGTAGTAGCCGAACGCAGCCACCAGATCACCACGGCTCCGGCATCATTGGTTGCTTTTCGTGCGTTGTTATCGTTCGTTTCCCCCGTATGAATCTTGAGCATCGGCAGGATGCTCTCGCCCTCCACACCGCCGGTCGTTACCTCATCCTGGCTGAGTAGATACACCTGCCGTGCGATCTCGGTTACGACGTCGGAGTTGTACGGCTTGATTTTAACGGTTGACGGAATAATGCACGCCCGCATTTTATCGTCAAAATACGAGAGATAGCCAGATGTTTCATCGTTCAGCCATGTGTCCATCAGGCTATCGATGTACGTTGCCTCTGCGGTTGCGTTCATCTTGCGCTGTTCGTCCAGCACATTGGCTCGCAGCAGCACCACGCCGTCCGCGTCCTTGCGGATAGGCCAATAGGCCACCGTCTGCGTCTTGCCGTTGATGGTCTCGTCATAATACAGGACTTCGCTTAAATCGATGTCGCTAATCAATCTTGCCATGTCTACGCCACCTCCTTACGCCACAATGAGGCGCGCGTATTTGTCCACCGCACCAGCCGTCACGGTTAAGTCCGCTGGAACGGTAAAATCCGCAATGTACACATCCACGGATGATAGATCGCCGCCCCCGCTCTGGATGTTGCGCACCGCCTCAGCCATCCCCGCCGGAAAGCTCAGTGGATCGGTCGTGCCGCCCTTCTCGCGAATAGCGTCGGCGACTGCCGTAATGCTTTCGCCCTGTACCAGATATTCCATCAGAACGTACCTCCTTCCGCCGCGGGTACGGTTTCCTCTGTCCATTTTTCTCCCCGAACACGGAGAAAAGCACCTTCCACCGTCGGCTTTGGTAACCCGGATTCCGCCCCCAAATATCTGCGTAAAGTGTCACCGGAAACCTTTTTTGCCGTCGCATTTTGCTGCACCACAAAGAGATCTTCCGCCGATACAGTTTCCGCCGCAGGCAGATCGTCAATGGTTTTGTCTATGATGGTTTTGTCCATGTTGCCCTCCTTTATCGTAAAATATTGATTATATGGTACACGTCCACCGCCCCGTAGACCACGGCAGCAACGTATAGCGCATACCGCGCCGCCCGCTCCCGTTGGCGGGACAGCCACCACAGCAGCACCCCCACGATGATGACCTTGTAGCCCACCATCACTGTCACGCTCCGCATCAGCGGGTTCAGCTCCACCGCTCCGCGCCGCAGCGCCCAGAGCGTGCAGAATAGGTCGATCAGGTTGAGAACATATGCTATCATGAGGTTGACTCGAATCACGTCCTTATAAAGTAGTCCCAGTCTATTCCTATATAGGGGACATTTCCTATGTAGACTACATGTGCTCCAGGGTAGTAGTCTTTCAGCGTATTGGTAGACCCAGGGTATATATAATATATTGGGGAGCTACCCTTTATATTGTAAGATACTACTTCCCCATAGGAATTTGAAAATGTCGCAGGTACTGCAACAGATTTTCCTTTAGCCAAGGTGACTGGGTTACTGTCTCTCCCAGCTATGGAAAAGCTGTATTGGATTTGACTATCTGGATCAATCAACTTGCTAATTGAAGTTGGGTCATCGCCTGCAAGTATTGGTACGTTACCAATTTGGCCATGAACAAGATAGAAAACTCTGGCCCAAAAAAGTTCCTTTGTAGTGCCATCTGACAGCTTAAACTCAATAGGTATAATAGATACTAAAGTGCAGCTATTATTAACATCATAATTTATGGACGTCAGTGAAAAACTCATAACCCCTTCTTCTGAGTACATAAATGCTACTGTACATGCACTGGTCATTGGTGTGCATTGTCGGCTATATTCAGTAGGCCCAAGCTTTATGTAAATTTCGTAACCAATATTACGGACACCAATTATAAGTCCCTTGTAGTTTAGAGTAGCATTATATGTATCCTTTGTGCTGGTTGTCACTGTTTGTATGGATAACCCTGGTATGTTATCTACTGCTGCAGCTATTAGATTCTTTAGGCCCTGTCCATAGGCTACATTGGAGTTATCTACATACACTGCTCCTCTTGTAAAATTCATGTTCAGTCCTCCCCAGTTAGTTTAATTGGGCCAATAGCAAGTTGGCCATATTTAAGTTCTTCTGTTTTTACGGTTAGAGCATATCCAGAAAGAGACATTGGCATAATATTTATCATCCCATATTGAAGGACTATTGCAGCCCCATAAGTTCCTCCAACATTTCCACCAGCCCAGCCTTTGAGCGTCCTGCCAACGGAAATTCCCGCAAGAAAGCTGTTTTTATCATATTCCATAGAGCCACCTCACCAATAGATAGCCGTTTCATGGCCGGCTGAATCTGTTATCTTGATTGGACGGCCCTGAGAATCAAACTCGACATTGTAGGCATAGCGCGTATCATCTCCGTCAATGCGCTCGTAAAATCGCCCGCTGTCCCATTCGGAGAAGTTCAGTCCCGCGCTCTTGCGCAGTCCCATAATGTCGGTATAACCGCTGTTGCCCAGCATAAAGCCGATTTGGTTTCCGCCCTTTGTGGCATAAGTCAGCTCCAACCCATCCGCAGACTTGAGCATACGGGCCTTGTTTGTGCCATCCGCATTGCCCGCGCCAAACACATCCACGGGCGTATAAGTCCCGTTGCCGTCCTGTTCAAACGCGATTGACCGCTTCACCAGTTCCGTGTAGGTGTAGATCATAACCGGCCAGTCCGTTTTCGTGGTTGTCGTGAAAATACGCTCACCGTTGACGTATGGGTATCCATCCGAGCCGATAGACGCGCCGGACGGGTCAGATTCCCAATAGAGCAGCGCCCCGTGCGGGTTTTCCGCCTGTGCTGTGCCATCGGCATATACACCAGAGACAAATTCAATGTACTGGTCGTGGATGCGGACAAAATTGTCGTCCGATGTGTCCTTCGCCAGATACTTCACGATTCGCCTTGACGTGGATAGCCGGTCAACGGTAAGGTCTGCGATTTCGCCCAGCGCGGCGTAAAGCGCGTCCGCCGAAAGCTGCCCGGACACATCCACGTTGCCGTCGATCTTGATGTAGCCTGTGTAGTTGTTGGGGCCAACCTTAAGCGTTATTTTAGCCGTAGTCTCGCCATCCGGACTGGACGATGACGTTACAGACAGGCTGATCCCGTCCACGGTTTGCGTCAAATCCGATACCCGCCCGTCTGTCGCCTCTACCTTGAGCTTGATTTCCTCGCTGGTTTTGGTGATGAGCGACCGCGTCTTTGCCATGTTGCGCTCGATCTGCCGCTGCGTCGGCGATTTGTACGGGTACTCATCGTCCAGCTCGTCCGCGTCCGGTGCGGAGATGTCCGGCGCGAGCAGCGGATCAAACGTCATGTCCAGCGCGATGAGGGGCACATAGAGCCCGTCTACCGTCACCGCGTCGCCAAGCTCCGCCGCAGGGTCAAGCAGCGCTTTGCTGCCCTCGTAGCCGATGTGCTTGTAGCCGGAGACTTTGGCGAGGATCGCCGCCGCCATTGCATTCGTACCGTCCGGCTGCAAGGCCGTCAGCGTCCGTCCGGTGTCCGATCCGGACACACCGACCACATCGCCGTTATCGTTCAGCAGCTCCACCTTGGAAATAGGCTTTGATGCAATGCCGGGGGAAAACTCCGCCAGCCGCCGGCCTAAATAGGTTTTGTCCATATTGCCCTCCTTACACAAGGATGTGCACGCCGCCAAAGGTAATGGCGCTGCCGGTCTCCGTGATAAGATAGTGGGTTTCAGCGGGGATGGAGTTGAGACCGACCAGCAGCAGTTTGCCCTCGTCCGTGATGGTCCAGTTTCCCGCGTTGGCGACCGCAATACGCCCAAGCGCCTCGCGCATCGTCATATCGCCCTTGTCGTCCACCGGGTACTGCATGGGAAACGCCGCATCCAATACCGTGCGGCTGTCCACTGCCACCCCCATGCGTGCCGCGATGTCGGCAACCGCCGTCTCCGCCGGCATCGGCCAAGTCTTTGCGTCATAGCTGCTGTCGAGCCACGTCTCCTCGGCTTTGAGCATCGCATCATACCCGTGCACGCTCAAAACGCCCGTGACCCGGTCAGTCTTGCGCGTGGAAAAGAAAAACACGCCTTTGGGGATCCACTCGCTCACCTGCTCGCCGAGCACCAGACGCACGTAGACCTCGATTTGCGCCTGCCGCGGGATCGTCCCCTGCGGATAGATCTCAAAGTCGATCTGCCGCGCGCAGCAGTTGCCGATGCCGAAATCAGAGTACAGCCCGCCGTCGATCCGCAGCGATCCATCCACGATCTTGTCCTCGCCGTAGGTGACGCCCGCGATCACGAGTTTGACCTCCTTACGGTGCCCTGGACTGGCCAGCAGCGTCCGCCATAAATCACTTACATTGTGCATACGCTCACCTCTGCGTAAAATTGAGCGTCTTGCCGCTCCAGTATCGGCCCGTTTGGTCGCGCAGCAGATACGCGAGTTCCAGCCCGTCCACGGTCATGTCCTGCGTTACCGGCGTGGTGCCGAGCGCGGGGTTCTCGTAGGTCACGCGCAGCGCCGCGCTGCGCAGATCTGCGGCCAGCGCCGCCACCTCTGCGTCGGTGATGTCGTTGAGCTGTGCGCTGCACCAGCTCTGCCAGCGGATCACCGCGCTGTGCCGCTTTTTGTCCATCGTCACGATCTCGTCGCTGTAGATTGGCGTAATGCCCGCGCTAAAACCGTATTGGTTAAAAAGCGCCGTGCGGTCGTTTCCGTTGATTTGAAAAATAAAATTCTTCATTGCCTCGCCCTCTGGTCCTGCTGCTGGTACCGCGTCACCGTCTTGCTCACAGTTTTGCCGTCCAGCGTGGTCGTCAGGTTGATGACGATGTCAGCCGGCTTGCCGCTGCCGCGGTCGCTGCGGTAGTCGTCCGCCTCGCGTCGTGTCAGCACGCGTTCGCCCTCATGCAGGATCGCCGGATAGCCGTCATACGGGACGTAATCAAGTCCGTTGGCGTACTGCCGCACGGTAGACGTCGTCTTTCTCGTGGTCTTGGATTGTCCCTTGGGTTTAGTCGTTTTCTGCTTTTCTTGCACGCCGGCGAGCTTCTTAAAGGCGTCGATCGCTCTGTTGACAAAGCCGATCAGTTTGGTCACGGCGTCGGCCGCAATATTCACCGCGCCCGCAAATACCGTCTTCAAACCGGCAGCCACCGGCGCGAGCGCCTCGCCCAGGCGGCCCATCGCCTCGTCCAGCTCGCCCTGCGCCTCGTTGTACTCGATGATATCCTCGTTGGCGTCTCGCCATGCCTGGCCCGCCTGCGGCAGGTTCTGCTTGGAGAGCTGGTCTAGCACGATCTGCGCGCGCTCGGACGATGTATTCGCCGCCGCGAGCTTCTCGTTAAAATCGTCTTCGCTTTCGCCCGCCCAGTTGAGCACATCGGCAAACGTGCCCGTTACCTTGCCGGTCTGGATCGTCTCATTGATGGCTTCGGACAGGCCGTCGATCGGGATGCTGTCGCCGTAGGTGGCCCATGCGCCGGTCGTCGCGTCAATCAGCGTCATGAGGTCGCCCTGCTCCAGCCCAATGGCCTGCAGGTTGGCCACGGTCGTCGCCGCCGTCTGCGAGTCGCCCAACACGCCATTTAGGCGGGTGTAGGCCTCTGTCGTCTGCTCGGTTGTGTAACCGGCCTCTTTCGCGCTGGTCTCCAGCGTGCCCATGATCTTGCGGTATTCCGCCGTATCGTCGACTACGCCGATGATCGCGTCACCAAGCTCTTTAAGCCCGCCGACGATCGCGCCGCCGATCAGCGCCCCCTTGAGGCTCGTGAGCATCCCCAGCAGGTCGCCGCCTTTGCCCTTGGCGCTGAAACCGTTCTGCAACACGTCCGTAAACTTCTCGATGCCGCTTTGCGCACCGTCGGTCTCCTTGCCGAACTCGTCGATGGACTTCGCGCACTTGTCGGCGCTCTTGCGCGCCTCATCGAGATACTTCTCGTTGTCATCCAGCGCATCGTTCATGTCGATCAGCTCTTTTTTTGCCCGGTTGAGCTGCTGGCGATAGTTGTCCGTGCGCTTGTCGTTATCGCCGTAGGCCTCTGCGGCGTCCTTTACGGCCTGTTCCAGGGCCTTGACCTTCTCGGTCTGCTGCTCCTGAGCACGGCGCAGCAGCTCATTCTTCTTGGTCAGGGCTTCCATCGTGTTCGCCTGGCCCTTGAATTCTGCGTCGGCAAGGCTCATTTCGCTGCGCAGCGTCTTGAGCTCGCTGTTTGCGCTCGACATGGAGCGTTTAAACTCAGTTTCGCCCTCGATCGCCAGCCGCGTTGTGATCGTCCTCGTCGCCATTTATGTCTCATCCTCCTCTCTGCGCAGCCCGCGCCGCCTGGTCTCAAGCTCCTGCAAGTCGAGCACCTGCCCGACCGTCAGCAGCATCCCCTCGCGGACGCTCAGCCGGAGAAATTGCGTCGTCAGATCCAGCCACCACGCGCGTGTCACGTTATTTCTTTCGTTTTTTTTTGAAGCTCTTCGAGGAAGAGGTCGCGCTCTCGCTTTTCTTCTTCCTCGCGGGCAAATCCAAGCGCAATAGCCTCGCGGATTGCCTTTTTTGCGTCCGAGACCTCCAGCGGCTTGAGATTTACGCGGAAATACTGCTCCGGCGCGATCGGCCCGCGGTCGAGCCCCTGCCAGCGCCGCACCAGCTCGCCTTGCTCGGCAAGCTTTGCGAGCAGCCAGCATGTATTCTCAAAGCTCTTTTTATCCTTGCCCTCGATGTGCTTCGTGAGAAAGCCCTCGTAGCCGAATTTGTCGTAGGCGTCAAAAAGCGCCTGCCCGTTCAGGCAAAGATAAAACGTGTGCCCATTCAATTCATAGGGGATCGTCTTCATATTTTCCCTCCAACCACAAAAGAGACGCAGCGGGTGCCGCGTCTCTTCGCTTCTCAGCCGCCCGCTGCGGCCTTGATTTTTTCATTGACCCACGCCGCGGCTTTGGCCTCGGTGTCGAACTCCTCGCTCTTGTGCTTGTACTTGCCGTAGAGCGGCTCAAAAACGGTAAATGTGAGCTTGGCATTGCTCAGCACGATGCTGTCCCCTTTGGTCTCGTACTCCTCGCCCTCCATGTTGGCCTTGACCTTCGGGTAGAAAATGCCCTGATAGTATTTCGTCCCGTCGTCCCTCATGTGGTTGGTGTAAAAGGCGAGGCTGCCATAGGGCGCAGTGTCATTGCTGCCGAACTTGAGGTCTTTGTCCCCGTCCGTCGTGCCCAGCTCCGCGCCGGTCACCGCCGCTGCGTTTGCGTTCGAGAGATACAGCGTCTCCACAGCCAGCGAACCATCCTTAAATTCCACGATCTCAACCTTCTTCACGTTGTCGCCGAAGGCGCTCGTGCGGTTGAAATTGATCGTCTCGGTCACCTTGTTCAGCGCGCCGAGATTCGCCGGCGTGCCGAGCTTCGGGGGCGCGGTCGTCGTCTCCGGATTGGTCGCGGCGAACGGTGCCCACTGGATCATCTTTGCTCCGTACTGCATGGTAATCCTTTCTACAGCCCTTTTTCTTTGAGGTAGCGGCTGTACACCTCAAATTCCGCCGCCGTCGCGGCGTCCGCGCTCTGTTCGTTCGCTTTCCGCAAAAAGTGCCGCGCTTGGATCGTCTTTGTGCCGAACTCGTTCAAAAAGGCAATCTCCGCGTTTCGCGTCACGGTCTTGCCGCGCTTTCTGCTGCCGACCGGCGTAATGTACAGCACTCGCTGACCGTCTTTGACCTTGACCTTGCCCTTCCGGATCGAGTTTGCCGTCATGCCCGTGGCGTAGTTCTTTTTCTGGCCCTTGTTGCGGTACAGCGTGCCAAGCTTACGCGCCTCGGCGCGCTGTGCCTCAACAACCACGTCGGCGCGGGCGTTGAGCATCGCGTCGATCACCTCGTCCGGTAACTCGGAAAGCTCCGTCAGCGATGTCACGACCTCGTCAATGCCCTTAAACTCGACCTTGGCCATTGTCTTCCGCCTCCCAGCGTCCCACGGCGTCAAATTCCAGCACATAGTGCTGTCCTGTCTCGTCCGTGGCGTTCTCGATGCTCGGCAGGGTAAAGTTGTCCACCGCCGCGATCGCATCGCGCAGCGCGTGCCGCACGGTCAGCGTGGAGGCTTTGAGTGGTGCGAAGTAATGGACTTGCACAAGCGCCCGTGTGAGCACCGCGCAATTATCGCCGAGTCCGTCCGGCAGCTCCGTGTAGTTAAACGTGCAGTAGACCTCTGCCGGAGTCTCCCCGGCGTCCGGCCGGTACACATCCGGAACGCATACCGGCACGATGGGCGTCACCGCCTTAATGATGGTCTCGTTGATGCTCATATCAGCCTCCCGCCGTCAGCAGCTTGGCGATCAGCTCCGTATACTCGCCGCTGTCGCCATAGTCATTGACGTACTCGATCTCGTAGTCCGCGCCATTGTACCGCACCCGGTCTTTCCGGCTGATGGCCGTATGCCCGGAGCGGATCAGAAACCGCACCTTGACATCGCCCATGTCTGCGCCCTGTCGCAGCGCCTCGGACCCGCTGATTCGGGAGAACTGCGCCCAGGGCCGCCGGATCACCGTCTCCGTGGTGGTTGCGTAGCCGTCAGCGTCAGGGGAGGTGGAGATCCGCACGATCTCCACCCGCTTATTCAGCCTTCCAGCATTTACATCCATGGCTTAGTCCTCCGTGTCCGAATCGGACCGCACCGGCTCCGTCAGCTTCAGCTGGTTCAGCCGCCGACGGAAAGCCGGATTGTCTGCAAACGCCTTGTCGGCGGTCTGGATGCCCCGATTGTCCCAGGCGTCCAGCACCAGCGCCAGAATACAGGTGTTGTACTGGGGCAGGCGGGTGGAACCGGCCTCCGGCTCCGCCACGCCCGCGTTGCGCATGTAGCTGACGGCGTCCGCATGGAAACCCTCCAGCAGGCTCAGGTCCTCCGGCGTGGGATCGTCGATCCGGCAGTAGCTCAGGATGCTGGCCTGCCGATCACTAAACGCCGCCATCCGTCACCCCTCCGATCAGACGTTGGCGGTGCGCTCGTAGCCGGTGAACACCACAGCGGTCTCGTCCACGCTCTGGGCGTTCATGCGGCACAGGCAGCGCAGCTCGTAGGCGTCGTTGGCCCATGCGTCACCGCCAACATCCGTAGCCGCGACCTCCATGCCCTTGCGGACAAACAGCGTGGCCGCCGCCTTGAAGTCGCCGATAAACAGAGGATCGTAGGTCTTAGACGCGGCCTTGTGCTCACCGATGAGATCGTTGTCGCCGT
>ERZ1035032.1730-NODE-1730-length-13002-cov-11.088901_pt1 | contig 13002 bp, 8 predicted proteins | sample MGYA00520693_ERZ1035032 | MGnify/ENA primary metagenome ERZ1035032 (study PRJEB33766, sample SAMN09781740) | gut metagenome | biome: gut microbiome | host: Homo sapiens | place: Madagascar | study: EMG produced TPA metagenomics assembly of the PRJNA485056 data...
GTTTTAATATTATTAACCCTTAATTATTTTATTATGAATAGTGTAAATTTACAGGCTGCGGTAGAGAACTTTAAGCATCGTTTGTTTAACTTGTATCATGATTCTTTGGACAATTCTTTGGTTGAAAAGTACATCGGCATCTATCAGGTTGTACTTGAAGCAGAAGATAAGCCAGAGCAAGAAATTGCAGGTTTGGCAAAAAACATTGCGTTTATCGGCAATGTCGCTTCTAAGAGAACTTATCAATCACTTGACGGCAACGGACTTCGCTTGCTTTTGTTCAAAAAAGATGGCGCGTTCAAAAAATCTGTACTTTGCAAAGTGTCAGATGTTGGTTTGAATGACAATGTTCTGGTTTGGGGCAAGGAATTTCCAAAAACTGCCGTTTTGGAAAAAGTTGATGCGGATACGTTGCAGAAACTGAAGGAAATCACTGTTTACAGCAAGGGCGAACCTACAAGGTTTGGCTATAACAATCCGCTGTTGACAGTGAGGGAAGTTGTGTCGCAGATACCGGCAGAACTGATATCGTCGGTTACGGCTTTCGGTATTCAGCTGGAAGACAGCGACCCGCTTGCTAACTATAACGTTATTATGAAACGTTATTGCTTCAAGGTGATTCTTTACACCGGCTTAGTTAAAGTTGAATCAGGTTCGCCGATTGTGAACGATTAACACTTGAAAATTAAAAAAACGCTGGCAACAAGCCGGCGTTTTTGCTTTTAAAATTAACTATATATTAGATTTTTTGCAATATAATCAATTCAGTTTTGAGGAGATTAGCTATGAAAAAATTGATTGCATTGCTTGGCTGTCTGGCGTTTTTTGTCAGTGCCTGTGATAATAAAAAAAATGAAGAAAACACAGCGGTTGCAGAAAAAGCAAGCCAAAATGAAGAGGTTGCCGAAACAGCACAGAGCACAGAACCGTCCAGTGAATTGTGGCAGAATATCAGCGGCGAGCCGGCCAATTTTGAAAAAGCATTTGCTCAGCTTAATGATGTGCAGAAATATTATTTTTGCGCGGCATTTTCGGTTGGAGCTTTGTCGGTTTCTAAGCCGGAAACTGCATCGGCGATGGTTAATTATTTTTTAGGCTTAGGCGTGGTCAGATACGGGCAGGGAATTGATAATTCTACATACGAAGCCTTTGATTCCGGTAAACATATCTTTCGCTATGAATTGGTGGTTAATGATATTTTGGAAAAGAAAACTTGCGAAAATATTATGCTGGAAGCCACTCAGTTTGCCAAGGATAATAATTTTACTGCCGAAGCCGTCAACGACAAAGGCAAGCCGGAAGTCGAAAAAATTGTAAATAAATTGAAATAGGCGCAAAAATCAGGCTTTAGTGAAAAAAATTTTTAGAAACAGAGATTAGTATATGACTATGCTATTCTCTGTTTTTTTATAGCAGTATGATGATTTTTATTGGTTTATATAAAGCAAAATTTTTGATAAATAAACTTTTAAATTTATCATTCTTGCAAAAACGGCAGTATTGTGCTAATTATGCGGATATAAGGTTATTATTTTAGCTGAGGAGAGGTTTTATGGCCGGTGATGTTTGCTTTCATAATGCTGTAGTTTATAACGGATATTCAATGATGAAAAATTGCGCCGTTTTAATAAGAAATGATAAAATTGTTGATGTGTTCAATGAAGAGCGTTTTTTCCAAAAAAAATTTGATGATTCTACTCGTTTGATAGATGTAAAAGGCTGCAGCATTGCTCCCGGTTTTATAGATACACATATTCATGGCTTTTGCGGATACGGAACAGAGGACTGCTCATCAAAATCTATTTTAAAAATGTCCGAGGGGTTGGCTAAATGGGGCGTGACCTCGTTTATTCCAACACTGTATTCTGAAAAGAAAGATAAAATGATACGAGGCATACGTGCCATTGTTAAAGCTATGGGCAAAGAAAAAGGCGCCAAAATTTTAGGCATACACCTTGAAGGCCCTTTTATTTCTCCGGCCAGACTGGGGGTGCAGTCGCCGGATACGGTAAGTCCGGTGGATTTGAATTTGATGGAAGAATTATGGCAAGCTTCAGATGGGCATATCATCAATATGACGCTGGCACCGGAAATAAAAAATATGCGGGAATTGGCTTTGTATTGCATATCTAAAGGAATTGTCATGCAGGCAGGGCATACAAACGCAACCTATAAGCAGATGATTGAGGGTATGCAGGCAAGAATTATGCATGTAACCCATTTGTTTAACGCCATGAGCCGCATGCATCACCGCGATCCGGGAGCAGTAGGCGCCGTATTTATACATCCTGAACTTTCTTGTGAAATTATTGCTGACGGCATTCATATTGATTCGGAGATCATAAAATTTTTGCTGACCTGTAAGTCTTTGGATAAGGTTGTTTTGGTTACAGATGCTTTAAAGCCGACAAAACAAAAACACGGACCGTTGTTTGCCAATGGAGAAGAAGTGTATTTGGACAAATGCTTTTACCGAAAATCGGACAATGTGATTGCCGGTTCGGCGCTGACAATGATAGACAGCGTGAAAAATATTGTTTCTTACGGGTTCAGGCTGGAAGAGGCTATTCACATGGCGTCAACCAATCCGGCAAGAATTATGAAACAAGACAATTTAGGCGTTATCGCTCCGGGATATGATGCGGATTTGGTTATTCTCAGCGATAAACTGAAAGTTAAATATACCATTATTAAAGGACAAATTTATGAGAAAGGAAAATTAGTATGCGCGTAATAATAAAAGATGATAAAGACTTTGTAGCAGATTGGGCGGCAAACTATGTGGCCTATAAAATCAACCGTTTTAAGCCAACTCCGAGCAAACCGTTTGTTTTGGGTTTACCGACCGGTTCAACTCCGCTTGGTATGTATAATAAGCTGATTAAGCTGTGCCAAGCAGGCAAGGTTTCATTTGCCAATGTCGTCACTTTTAATATGGATGAATACATCGGACTTGCTCCGGAGCATCCGCAAAGCTATCATTATTTTATGTATGAGAATTTCTTTAATCATATTGATATTCAAAAAAAGAATATTCATATTCTGGACGGTTTAACCAAAGACTATGAAAAGGAATGTTTAGGTTATGAACGTAAGATTAAAGATATGGGCGGTATACATCTGTTTATCGGCGGAGTAGGCGAAGACGGGCATATTGCCTTTAATGAGCCTTTTTCCTCGCTGTCTTCCCGCACCAGAGTAAAAACTCTGACCGAAAGCACCATAAAAGCAAATTCCAGATTTTTTGATTATGATTTATCAAAAGTTCCGACTCAAGCTCTGACTGTTGGCGTCGGTACTATTATGGATGCCGAAGAAGTTATGATTCTGGCAACCGGAAAGAATAAGGCTCAAGCCCTGAAACACAGCATAGAGGACGGCATAAGCCATGTCTGGACTTTGTCTGAACTGCAGCGCCATCAGCATGGAATTATTGTTTGCGATAAAGATGCTGCATCAGACTTGAGCGAACCAACCGTAAAGTATTTTCTGGAAATTCAAAGCAAAATCCCAGGGTAGGGGAAATATTTTTCAAATTTAATAATTAAAAGGACTTTTATGAAAAATTTAAAAGTCCTTTTTTGATACACCGAACTTCGAGTTAGAAATTGAATTTTATGCCGGCGTTGATAACGGTAGTATGTTTATCTTCCATAAACTGACTGCCGCGCAGATAGAAATCCAATGCTTTCCAGCTAAAAGTTATATCGGCGCGGACAATCACGCGGTTGCGGTCAAAAATATCCGTACTTTCAATCAGATAATAGCCATCGGTATCGCGTACTCTGGCGCGCATGGTGTGATACGGCTGCGACAATTCGCGATAGTAGCTGCCGCCCAGACGGGCTTTGACACGTCCGGTTTCGCCGTAAACAGTTTCTTTGCCGGCGTATAAGCCGGCGCCGGCTTCGATGGACAAGTTGTTGGTGCCGTCAACCAAAAGGGCGGAGATTTTCTCGTCATTTTCTTTGATTTTGCGCTGATAATAGCCATAGGCATTCAGTTCAACCTGCGGTTCAAGTGTCATAAAGCCAAGGTCGTAATTATAGCGTAACTCGTTGTTAAAGCCATATAAAATGTCGCTGGTGTCGCCGCTGACGCGTTCGTTGTCGGATTGGCGCTTGTAGTCGCCGTCAGCGTATCCGACACGCAGCAAACCGGCGTATTTCCAGCGATTGCCAAAGTCATGCATATAGGAGCCCAGAGCTTGAGCGAAAGTGGCTTTGCGGCTGGAATCATCGTCATAATCCGAATTGAAGCGGGTGAGGGCGACGCCCAAGCCAAAGCGCTGGCGGTTGTTTAGCTTGGTGTCCGCCAAAAAATATGAGCTGTTGGCGGTGTTTTCATAGCCGGTCACACGTCCTTTAGAAGAGCGGTCTTGGCCGAGATAGTCATAGCCTACCATCATGCGCTCGTTGGTTAAATCCTGCGCAAACATGGTGTCGGTAACCAGATTAGACAAGCTGCGGAACACATTCATATTTTCTTGGGCAAAGTTTGGCAGCAGACTGAAACCAAGTTGTTGATTCAGCGAACTATTCAGTCCGGCGGAAGTGGTTTGCAATTTTAGTGAATTAAACAGCTGTTCATTGCGTTTGGCCTCATAGTTGCGCTGCAGATAGGCGGCGAGGGACTTGTCGTCGACAACTTCGTCAAAATCTTTCATAGTCATCACGATGTCGTTGTTTTTTAGAGCAGCGTCAAACAAAGCCGAGCCGGAATTTAGCTTTACTTCATCGGTTTTGCCGGAAAAGGCGTTTTTGTTTGAATAGGTCTTGTCAAATCCGCCGGAAGTGATGCCGGCATCGGCGGTGATGTCGCCTTTAATTTCCGGCGCGGTAATTTTTCCGTCTTTTCCCAAAACAAACTTTCCGCCGCCCAACGCCGCCGTGTCAAATGCCGAAGAGGTTTTTATTTCTCCTGAGTTTGTTATAGATGAAGTTTCATCGATATAAATAAAGCGTCCGTCCGCAGCATTTTTGGTGTATTTTTCGCCATTTATGCTAATAGTGCCGGTATTATAAACGTGGGAGTATTCTATGGCGTAAATTCCGTATGACTTATCTTTTACCGCGCCGGTAATGGTAATGTTTCCGCTATTTTCAATAATACTGTTGCGGCCATAGATGCCGTAAACCGTGCTGCTGTTGCCGGCAATGGTAATGTTGCCGGCGTTAGAGACGGAAATGTGATTTTTATCTTTTTCGCAGCTGTCGCAGTCATCCGCATAGCTGAAATTATAGTCTGCATAAATACCGTAAAGAGTGGTATTTGTAGAACCGTTAGAGGCGGTAATTTTGATGTCTTTATTGTTGATGAGGCTGATATTTTCGTAACTGTCAAAATTGTCTTTGTTAGGAACGTTTGTTGTTGCAAACATTCCATAGGCCGTGACATTTTGAGAATAAGGAATGTCTATGTTGATAAGCCCGTTGTTCAGAACCGTTGATGAGTGAGCATAGTGATATACTCTGGTGCCATATAATACAGCATCGGCTTGACCGGCGGTGTTGATGTCTATGGTTCCATAGTTTGTTAAGGTGGCTTTATCACCACTTTCTGCTGCGTGAGCGTATCCATTGATTACAGTTCCTGCTTCCATAGCTTGTAGATAAATATAGCCTAAATTATTGACAATACCACCTTTGGTGTTTTCGATAGCGCTGGTGCCATATTTATTAGCGGCTTTTAGAAATTCTCCGTGGATTAAGCCATAGTTAGTTATATATCCTGCTGTAATCGTTCCTCCGTCAATTTTATTATAAACATAACCTTTATTTTTTTCGTCTTTTGAGGTGGCAATGGAGTTTGAGTAGCCGTTTGTTACATTCACACCGGCCCACTTACCGTAAATATAGGCATTGGCTGCATTATTGACGTTTGAAACAGTTCCATAAACAGTACCATAATTGTAAGAATCTTTTTTGTCTGATTCGTTAAGCATTCCATAGCCATTTTTAACGATAATAGTTCCGCAATTGATAAGTTTTCCTTTTTTGCTGGAATTAGTCATACCAGCCAAAATATCTCTTTGGTTTAAGTTTGAAGATGATGACTGTACAAGTTCTATTTTACCTTTGTTAATCAAATCTCCGCCGGAATCCATATTGTCCATACCGTAGGTTTTTGAACCTAGAGAGCTATATTCATCAGGATTGCGCCAATCTCTGTATATTGTAATGTTACCGTCTTCGCCGTTTATAGCTTCAACTCCCCTGGTCAGCATTCCGTAGGCTGTTCCTGAGCCGGTTGCGGTTATATTTATAGTGCCGTAGTTGGATACTTTATCGTCATCACGGTAAATGCCAAAAGTGCCATAAAGTTTTTCGTTATCAATTTCTTCTGGTTGTTTGGCTTTACTGGTTATGGTTATCGTGGAATTAGCGTAGTTGTTGCCGTTGTAAACGCCAACAACACTTTTGTCGCTGTTATTGGTGATTTTTATGGTGCCGACACCCAAACTAGGCGAACCGTTGTGCCCGGAAAGAATACCAACAGCTTCAAAAGGAAAATCACTCGGCAAATCTTCTTGAGAGAAGGATACCGCATTTTCCGGAACATTGATGGTTATATAGCCGTAACCGCCGTTGGAACCATTGAAGCAATAGCCGTTGTTTTTGTATTTGCTGTCGGACGAGCCACACGACATGCCGCGGCCAAGACCGTTGATAGTTATATAGCCTTTGGCTCCATTGTCGGCGTTGGAAAGTCTGCCGTCATGAACGCCGTCCAGCCCTTCGCCGCCGATAATCCCGTTGCCGTTTCCGTTGATGGTGATGTAGCCGGTGGCGCCTTCGCCGTAAGCATTATAAGCGCTGCCCAGCCATACGCGTTTGCCGTATAAATCAATACCATTGCCATAGCTTATGCCGCTGCTGGTAATGGTTATATTGCCTACAGAATTGTTGCCGTAGGCGTTGGCAAGCAAGTGGCCTTGTACCGCATACATGCCGACGCCGACAGCTGGAGAACCGCCGTCTTGTTCCACATTATTTATAGTTATTGTTATATTGCCTTTACCGCCGTTGAAGGCGTTTATAATTGTAGCGGGATAGCCGCCTTCTGTGTCTAAATACCATAATTCCATACCGTGAATATCACCGTATTTTTGATATACACTGCCTCTGTTTACGGTTATATTTATATCTCCGGTTGTTGTTCCGTTTTCTTGGGTGTTGTAGGCGTTATAGACATCGTAGCTTCCGGATATTCCAGTAGCACCAAGCTGTTGACTGTTTTCAGAATTAGGCTTTACGGAAATGTCGATAGAGCCATTGCCATTGTCCATAGCGTTGTAGGCTATACTGGGGCTGCTGATGCCAATAGCTTGCCCAATCCAATCTTTGACAGTTATTACGCCTTTATGTTTGTAGGCATTTACGGCAGCAGGACTACTCTGAGCAGCGACTACTGAATTTTTAATTCTTTCAACAGCATTCAGAGCAATTATGTTACCATACATATTGTTGTTTTCATCACCGGTTACAGTTATTGAGGCATCTTTAGTATAGGCATTGAATATGTTTACATTTTCCCATCCGCCATAGTTTGTAAATCCATATTGATATAAATTCCCCTCAATGGTAACAATATTTTTTTTGTCGATTACTAAATCAGAATCATTTACTTTTGGCGTATTAAAAAAATTATCATCGCTTTCAGTCATTTCAACGCATTTATCGCCGACTCTGCGAAATCCGCCCAAGCATTCAATAAATTTATAGTGCTTGCCGGAGGTATCTACACACGGAACACAATGCGAGCCGTTAGGACATTCGCTAAGCGGAAAATCTGTGGTGTTACAGGTAACAGTCTCTTCTCCGCCGGATGTGCCGCCTTTGGTGCAGGATTTGCCGTCTGAAGCAAGGGTGTAGTTTGGTTTGCAAGAAGTGATTTTGTAACGGGTGGTGGTGCCGTCAATACAAAACGTGTAGTTGGCAGAGGTGTCATTCGGTTTGGTTGTGAGCGGATAGTTGGCTGCATTGCAGGTGCCGGTGTCGCCGCCGGAGCCGTTTGGAACACATGATTTTCCATCGGCTGAAAGGTCATATCCGATTTTGCAGGAAGTGATTTTGTAGCGGGTGGTGGTGCCGTCATAGCAAGATGAAATATTGGCGTTGGTAGGCAGGGTGGTCAGCGGAAAGTTGGCTGCCGTGCAGTTGGAGTCAGTGTCGCGAATGCAGGATTTTTGGTCAGAACTCAAGCTATAGCCAGCATCGCACATTGAGCAAATTTTGGTGGTGTAGTCATATTTTACGCAATGCGAAGGCTTATCGGACTGGCAGACACCGTCAACAGCGGTATAGCCGCTGCGGCATCTTAGGCAGATGTTGTTTTTGGTGTCAAAATCCGCACAGTGATTGGCGTTGGGGTGGTTGACATAGTTGCAGCGGGTACAGCCGCCGCAGCTGTTGCGGGCAGTGCAGGCTTTGTTTTCACCGCAGCCGATGTCGGTATAGCAGCCGGAAGCGCATTTATTAGTGGCGCAAATCGATTTTTTGGTGCAGCTCTCGCAGCCTCCGCATTCATTTTTGGCCGCACATTCATAGCCGGCTTGGCAAACCAAATTTGTATAGCAGCCGGCGTTGCATTTGTTGGCGACCGAGGTGCATTCGGATTTTACGGCACAACTTTCGCAGCCGCCGCAGGTGTTGCTGGAAGAGCAAACTTGTCCGGCAGGGCAGGTAAGGTTATTAAAGCAGCCTTCACCGCATGGGTTATCTTCGCAAGTCGGAGCTATCGGTGTGCTGTCGTCAGAATGACCGCCGCCAGAACCGCCGCCGGAAGCTGCCAAGGCAATCACGCCGGCAGCCACGCCTCCGCCAATCAGCACGGCAGTGCCTGTTTTGCTCCATTGGCTTTTGGAACGTTGTACGGCATATTCCGGGTCATTTTGTTCAAAAAATGCGTCTTTTTGTTCATCGGAAATTTTTTTGAGACAGGATGGTTCAATATCGGCGCCGGCTTGTTTCAAAGTACGGTAGGCAATAGCATCTTGGCTGCGGATTGCCACACATATTGCCGTGTCGCCGTTTTGGTTGGTTGATTCCAAGCTGAGCCCGCGGTAAATCATACTCTGCAGACCTTGCAGATTACCGGCGGAAGCAGTGTTATAAAAATTTTGGAACGACTGCGGAGCAAGGTTATAAGCTTGCGCTGTCTGCGCTGTTGCGCCCGCAAATATTATAGACATCAAAATTACAGCTGCTGCTTTTTTAATACCGAATCGCATTTTTCCCGCCTTTTTAAAGTAATAATTTGAAAGTATTTTTAACTATTTTATCGGGTTTAGCAAAGACTTTTTTCCACTTATGGACAGGTTTGTTGGAGGTAATAACGATTAAAATCAAAAGATTAAATTTGACAAGACAACAATATTATTGAAGCGGATGTATCATTAAGAAATCTATGCGAATGAACTGACGCTAAAAGCAAATGATGACAGCAGAGATGACAAAAGACAAGTGTTAGAAAGTTCTATTGAAACGGCGGAGGTTGGAATTATCTCAATAAACGAACTGAAATATTTGTTACAAAATTTTTTTTACAAGGAGATGATATTATGACATACGGAGTTCGCTTTCCGACTTTGGCTTTTATTACCGGCGGTACCGGTCAGGCTAATGAGGGTATTCCGCCTCAACCGTTTGAAACTTTTTGCTATGATTCAGCTTTGATGGAAGCTAAAATAGAAAACTTTAACGTGGTGCCATATACCTCTGTTTTGCCGAAAGAAGTGTATGGTAATATCGTGCCGGTCGACAAGGTAGTCGGGCAGTTTAAGCATGGTGCTGTGCTGGAGGTTATTATGGCCGGACATGGTGCCAGCCGCGATGAACATAAGGCGATTGCCACCGGTGTGGGTATTTGCTGGGGTAAAGATGATAAAGGCCAGCTGATTGGCGGATGGGCGGCCGAATATGTGGAATTTTTTGATACGCATATTGATGATGATATTGCTCGCGGACATGCCGAAATGTGGCTTAATAAATCGCTTAATCATGAATTGGAATTGCGCGGCGTGGCAAAACACAGCGAGTTTCAGCTCTATCATAACTATTTGAATATTACTGAACAATTCGGTTATTGTCTGACCTGCTTGGGCTTTTTGAACTTTGAAAATGCCGAACCGGCAAAAATTTAGATTGTTTATAGAACATGGCGGCTGATGTTTTTTGGGAGCCGCCGTGTCTTTTATTTGGAAAAGGAAAATCATTATGGCTGATAAAAAGAAAATATCGGCTGATAACGCGGCGGCGCAAAGCTCCGGCCCAGGGTTGGGCGTGTGGGCGCTCGCCGCTATTGTTGTCAGCTCTATGATTGGCGGCGGTATCTATAGCCTGCCGCAAAATATGGCTGCCGGCGCCTCGGCCGGCGCGGTGCTCTTAGCGTGGGTAATTACAGGTATCGGCGTTTATTTCATTGCCAATACTTTCCGTATTTTGTCCGCCGCCAAGCCGGATTTGAAGGCCGGTATATATATGTATAGCCGCGCCGGATTTGGTTCATATGTCGGCTTTACTATCGGGTGGTCGTATTGGCTGTGTCAAATCTGCGGAAATGTCGGTTATGCCGTAATCACAATGGATGCGCTCAACTATTTCTTTCCGCCGTTTTTTGCCGGCGGAAACAATCTGGCGTCTATTGTCGGAGGCTCTGTCTTAATTTGGGGATTTAACTATTTGGTTTTGCGTGGTATTAAACAAGCCACATTTATAAATTTAATCGGTACGGTGGCTAAAATAGTGCCGCTGATTTTGTTTATTATCATTGCCGCGTTTATGTTCCATATTGATAAATTTGAATTCGATTTTTGGGGCGAAAATGCTTCTACCGCCGCTAAATTGGGCGGACTTTCGGAACAAATTAAAAGCACTATGCTGGTTACTTTGTGGGCGTTTATTGGCATTGAAGGCGCGGTTGTGATGTCTAAGCACGCCAAGTCGCCAAAAACAGTGGGACGCGCTACTGTTTTGGGCTTTATCGGTTGTTTGGCGATTTATGTGTTGCTTTCAATGCTGCCGTTCGGCTTGATGAGCCAAGAGCAGCTTGCTGCTGTGCCAAATCCTTCTACCGCCGGCATTTTGGAAGCATTGGTCGGTAAATGGGGGGCTTGGCTGATGAACATCGGCTTGCTGGTTTCGGTTTTAACCAGCTGGCTGGCTTGGACAGTGGTTACGGCGCAAATTCCGCAGGCCGCAGCCGAAAACGGAACGTTTCCGAAGCAGTTTGCCAAAGAAAATGAAAATTCGACTCCATCTGTTTCTTTGTGGATTACCAGCGCTTTGATGCAGATTTTTATGCTGCTGGTTTATTTTTCGGGCAATGCTTGGAACACTATGCTGAGTATTACAAGCGTTATGGTGTTACCGGCTTATTTTTCAAGCTGCGCTTATTTGTGGAAAATCTGCGAAGATCACGAATATCCGATGAATTTTTATATTAAACGTTCTACAGCTTTGTTTTCAGGTATTATCGGCTCGGTTTATTCGGTGTGGCTGATTTATGCCGCCGGTTTGAACTATTTGCTGATGGCTGTGATTTTTATGGCTGTGGGCATTCCGGTTTATATATGGGCTAAAAAACAGCATGAGCCTAAAGTGCCGGCATTCAGTGTGGGCGAGGGAGTTGTGGCCGCTTTTGTGGTGGTAATAGCTTTGTTTGCCATCTATGCTATGGCCAGCGGAATTGTTAAAGTCTGAGGTTTGTTTGGACTGCCGTTATAAGAGTTCGGTTAAAATCCGGACTCTTTTTGTATATAATACAATATGTAAATTATAACGCTTTTACTATTAAAAAATATAAATATAACTTTTTAATAGAATTTTAAAAATAATATGTTATTATACATCTTGTTAAAACATAAGTTGAATTTTTAAAACAGATAGAGGTTATATTATGGAAAATTGGAGTTTTGAAATCGGCAATAACTGGTTTATATGGAAATTATGTTACTATTTGCTTTGTATGCAAATATTGCACGGATTATATTTGAGCTACGTTAAAGGTATTTGAGCTATAATTTTTGCGTTGTATTGTTGATAATGGAACAGATTTTTTCAAGTTCAAGCGCCGTTACATGGTGTGTAAGTCCGGCATAAGTAAAAACTTTAGGCTGCATATTGTGGCGTTTGAGCCATTGCACGGTGGATTTGATGGTTTTATACTGGACTTTTAAGTCGTCAAGCCCGTGGAATAAATACAGTTTTGGACGCGCTGTAATTTTGGTAGCCAAAAGTTTGCGTCCGGCGGCTAAACCGGATAAGGCAAAAGCGCCGCCGATTGTGTGCGAGCGGGAAATGGAGGTATAAATGGTCAGCATGGCGCCTTGCGAAAAACCGATTAAATAAGTATGGCTGTTGTCAATATTGTATTTTTGTTGCAGCTTATCAATAAACGCATTGATGTTTTTGGCGCATAAGTCAATGGAGGCGGCAGCTTTTTGATATATCTTAAAAATTTGAGTAACACTGGTTTGCGGCTGAGTTCGCAGGCTTTGCGGATCATATTTCAACATACCGAACCACTGGTGCTGATGGGGATTTTTATCACATAATTCCGGTGACTGCGGCATAGCAATAATACTATCCGGAAGCAAATGGCAAAGAACTTCAAAATCTGTTTGATGATTGCTGATGCTGTCATTGTATCCGTGTAAAAAAATAACCAGATTTTTAACTTTTTTTTGTGGCAAATTTATTTGATGCTGGAACAATTTATTCTCCCTTAATAATAGAAGTATTATAAAGTGGTGAGTATTAACAAATGTTTATAAAATAAAAAAAATCTGCTGTTGTCTCAGCAGATTTTTTTATAAAGCTCTCAAAGAGAATCATCGTTGCGGCGGTGCTTGTTGGCAGAAGGCTGTTTTTTTGCACCATAAGCCAAAGATTTGCCGCTTTTTACACCTTGTCCCAAAAAATCATAAGGATCATAAAGGTTGTCTGCACCGTTATTAAAACCCTCAGGTTTTGAAAGATTGTCTTTAGAAAATGTCATAAC
>ERZ1035032.1741-NODE-1741-length-12951-cov-3.748759_pt1 | contig 12951 bp, 8 predicted proteins | sample MGYA00520693_ERZ1035032 | MGnify/ENA primary metagenome ERZ1035032 (study PRJEB33766, sample SAMN09781740) | gut metagenome | biome: gut microbiome | host: Homo sapiens | place: Madagascar | study: EMG produced TPA metagenomics assembly of the PRJNA485056 data...
ATGATATACCCTTTTATATGTATTTAACAGTGCGCATATGGTAGCATTATCATGATCAGCTATTGGCCGATACATACTAAATACGATAGCAGTTCCAACGCCCAACTCAGAAATGCTTAAAACCGACAATATAGATGTAAATAAGCTGCTTAAGCCTAAATATTCCGCACCTAAGGTTTTTATCAATATAGTTCTGCATGCAAAGGGCATCAACAAAGTTGTTATCTTTTCAATAAATCCCCATACTATATTACGAACTGCATTTTCCGTTCTGCTCATGTTTCCGTTCTCCTACAATGGCTAAATTTCTTGTTGCAGCGATGCGGATAAAAAATCCCGCACCTTTTGCCGTTCTCTTGCAAGCGCCGCTTCGACCTGCTTTTCCGGTATTTGTATCACCCTTGTGCCAACGGCGGATGTATCTGCCTCAAACAGCTGTAACAGCGTTGTTATGCGCGCACTCATATCCGCATTTTCATCCTGTCGCCCAAAAACCATAAAGGGCTTATGAAACAAAATCGAAAACACACAGGCATGAAATGAATCTGTGCAAACCATCTCGGCATGCCTAATTAAATACAAAAACTCACTCGGCCCGCACAGGCAGTAATACGGCGATTGCGGATTCATTAAATCAATCGCTTCGGCGCCGTCACTCCAAAATGCCTGCATGGCTTTTTGCATCTCATCCGATTGGTTTCCCAAAAAATATTGCAGTACATAGGGCTTTTGCAGCTGCTCAATCGGTTTTTCGATGACTTCCCACTCTGCCGCCGAAAGCAACAGCGTCGGGTCAGCCAAAACATCTGCTCGGCGCCCTGTCAGTTCCTCAATCATATCGGCCGCACTCTGTTCGCGCACACACAGCTTTTCAAATCCGTTAAAGCCTTGTCTGAATTTTTCCTGCCACGCCTGCGGAATCGTCGATACGCCTATGCTCGGCGAAAAGCAAATGCGTTTTTTTCGCGGCGCAAACCGCAAAAACATGCAGTTGTAATCCGTTTCATTTTCTAAAAAAAACGGATTCCAAACCTGATCACTGCCCGTCACAAACACATCATAGTCTTCTGCCAACGCCTGCAATTTCTTTGAGGATGTAACATCTGCCGTTTGAGTGGGGATATATTCTTTTGTAAAATGCCGAAAACGTACATTCCGTACCCAATATGGTAATTTTTTTGCAAATATCCGCTGCACCAACGTAAACGGCAACACATTCACAAGCAGACAAATGAATGCTCTTTTCAAAAACGCTTTCATACTGCGGCTTTGAACAGGCGCCTGCGTGACAGCCTTATAACCCAGTTTTTGTAAATATACATAAACTGCATAATTTTGAAGCTTGTTGCCGTAGTTACCCTCGCCGTACAATGTAAAAACGGCTGCCCTTTTCACATTTTTACGCATAGCGTGTCACCTTTTTAAAAAAATTTTCAGTAAGTTCGGATTTATATAACACAAAAGCACCAAACCCTTTTTTTTCAGCGTTTCAATGCAAAACAAGCGCTTAAATGTAAAGTTTTGCCTGATTCTTCGCTTTAATATCTCAGCATATTCCATACCGCTGTTTTGCTTGTAAATTTCGTAAAGCTTTAAGGCCGCATATCCCAAATCCGCGGCATACGCTTCATCCTCCAAACCAAGAAGATTTTCCTTTAACAGCGCCCCGATTTGTCTGCATGCCGTAAATGCGGTTAAATGACTTTCCGTGAACGGCCTGTTATATGCGCTGTCTGCATGGATGACATAACCATAGAGCGGCTCAGAGGTGTAAAACAGTTGTTTTGACCGTATTAAGGCCTCAACCACAAACAAAGCATCTTCATATATCTTAACTTCGGGGTCAAATGTCAACCCCTGCAAAAGCTCTGCTTTAAACATTTTATTCCATAAATGTCCGGCAAAATAACGTCCGCGCAAAAGATTTTGAATGGCCGCTTTTCGGTCACACAAAAATTGAATATTTCGTCGGCAATTGCTTTTACGGCTTCCATCATCATAGACAAACTCAAAATCACAAACGGTTACGTCACAATCGTTTTGGAGCATGGCCGTAAGCAGCTTTTCATACATATCGGCTGCAACATAGTCATCACTGTCCGCAAAACCGATGTACTTGCCATGTGCGACAGAAAGCGCCCTGTTGCGCGCTGCCGAAACACCGCTGTTTGGTTGATGGATCACCCGAATCCGCTTATCCTGCTCTGCATACCGGTCACAAATGGCACCGCTTGCATCTTTTGAGCCGTCATCCACCAAAATAATTTCAAGGTTTCGGTAGGTTTGGCCGCACAAGCTGTCTATGCAGCGCGTAAGGTATGCTTCTGCATTATATACGGGAACAATAATACTGATCAATCCGGCATCCATCCTGCCTCACTCCTTTTGTTACTATGTTTGGTCATTCACTGCGCAGGTTTGAGATATCAAAATGCCGATAGGCCACACGCAGCACAAAGGCCACCGCAACAAATCCCATTGTATATGCCCAGCTGCTGAGGAGATCTCCGCGCAGCATAAAGAAAAACAGCGATAGCAAAAACAAATATACCGAGCCGCAATTTTCGCATTCTTCCTGCGCCTGCCAATAGTTTGTATCAAGACGCGAAACCCAGTAGCCGACCAGCAGTGCAAAAACGATAACGCCGGCGTACCCGAAATTAATATATGCCTCACCCATAAGCGGACAGGAAACATTGGTAAAATCCTTCCGCAGCGTCTCCATAATGGTTGCACCGGACCCAATTGGCTTATTCGGCCAAAACGTACGCGGCACAAAAAACAAAACAGAGCCAAGCAGCTGATGTCCGTAGGAAAAGCCGTTCCGTTTTACATATTGAACGGTTTGTCCCAGCATGGCAAATGCATCGTAATGCCCATCGGTGTAACTGCTGAAAAACCGCTTGGAAAATCCCGCCAAAAACTTGGATATATCTGCCTCAAATAAATTTTGATAACGAAACAGATTCATAAGCGGAAATAAAAACACCAACGCGACCGTAAAGAACCAATAAAAGGAGGAGCCTCTTTCAAATCGGTTCACAACAATTAAAATCAGCCCAATATAAATACACGCAACGCTGTAACGGGCAATAGACGTCGGAAAGTAAGATAAAAGCAAGCAGGCGAATTGCAGAAACGGCAATACGTACCGCTGCAAGCCGCGCTGTTTTTTAGCAAGCGAAAATGCATATGCTGTAGCAAATGTCAAAAAAGCAATAGATATGGATGTAACCAGCATAGAAATTGAGCTGTTTGCACCTTCGTATAAGCCGACATTTTCATTTCGTCCGACAAACAGACCCGATACACCCTTGCGACGCAAGGCAAGCAGAAAAATAAATCCCGAAATCATCAAAAGTACGGTAGAAAAAGAAGTAGACGATTCAATCGGTTCTGATATAAAAAAGCCGTCGTTACGTTTTATTTCTCTTTTCTTTGCTTTATATAGGCTTGTACCAATAATAAAACAAAGTGAAAAAAGAAACAGAATTACATTGGCGCTCCACACCGCTGTATCATTTAACCGCCCCCATGGAAAATCATGCCGGGTGTACTGCACAAGCGGTGCAAAAAACATAAAATAAAACATAAAAATCCAAAACATAAGCTCCAGCGAATACGGATGCTTAAACAGCGCCCGCAGCGTAAAAGCATAAAACAAAGCGCCGTTTAAAAAAAACAGCAGCAATATATCCGGTCTGCAATCCGCATAAGAAAGGTTAACCACTAAAAATATATTCATAAAAAGCGTCACAACAGCCGTCATAGCACAGCTGTTTTTATTTTTTGTATTGGTCATAATCATTTTCTTCCTTTAAGGTTGGATATGTCTAATCTAATATGTCTCATTCGCATATAAACTCATATATCTGTTAAAATTGTTTGTTTTGTCAAAAGAAATCTCGGCCAATGCGTGAAAGGCATCATCTCTTATGCACTTTGCAACAGCATAAAACTCTCCCTTAGGAACTTGATTATTTTTCGGCACGCTCTCACTGCTGCCACCCGTCATATACGTAATGACAGGCGTACCGCAGGCCTGCGCTTCCAGATTCACGGTTGGGTAATTATCTTCATACGTCGGATTCACGCAAACATCCGCTGCCGTGTAAAGCTCGGCCAGTTCTTTGGTGCTGTTGGTTCTTTCAATGCCAAGGATGTTACTCGGCAGTTTTTGTATCTGTTCTTTTGAAAGCCCCACCAACACAATTTTATAAGTATCATCCAGCATTTTTGAAAGTTTAACAAAATCTTGTAATCCTTTCCGATCAGTCCAAACAGATGCAACACCTAAGATGATTTTTTGATTCTCCAAATGATGGTCTGCCCTAAAATTGCTCTCCGTCGGGCGAAACACCTCTGTATCAATTCCGTTGGGGATGACAACCACGGGGTATTCCCGTAAGTAGGATTGCCGTGTTAAATCTGCCAGCCAGTGCGAAGGCGTTACAAGCGTTACATTCGGCACACCCGTAAACAGCTCTTTTTTGCGCCGATAATTCCGGCAGGAAGCATCCAAACCATCGCTTTTGGGATATTCCCGTTTTTGCGGACACCGATTGCAGCCTGTTTTCCATTTGTCGCAGCCCGCATAATCAAAATGAGCGCAATGCCCGGTAAAGCTCCAGCAATCGTGCAGTGTCCAAATAATTTTTTTGCCGCAGCTTTTTAAATAATTAAATAAAATTTGTATATTGATATAATAGCCGTGAATGTTGTGCAGATGAATGACGTCCGGGTCGTAAGCACGAATATCGCAGATTAATTTTTGGGTTGCACGGCGGCTGCCAAACCCGGCGTTATCGAAAAATCTGGCCGAAAGTGCATGGCGCGTAACGTCTCGCTGCGTCCCAATGCGCAGCGCATAGTGCTGATACCTCTCCGGCACGGTTTCACGACCGTAAGCGATGCGGCAATCGTGACCGTTTTGCACCAAAACATCTGCCAAATCCGTACAAATTCTGCCCGTGCTTTTAATACCGCAGACAGAATTAATCTGCAATACCTTCATGTTGTCATCCTTTCACTTCAAATTGCACCGCTTACATGCAGACCGGAATCAGCAGGCAAGTGATGGGCACTGCCATCTTCCATTGTGTCAAACATCATATCAACATACTGATTCATGCAAACTTCTTTTTCATATTTCTGCAAAAACACTTTTCTTGCGTTTTCACCCATTTCACAGCGTAAGCTTTCATTTTGTGAAAGTTCTTTAATTTGCGCTGCAAGGCCTAACGCGTCACCATTGGCTACGTTAATACCAAAGCCGTTTTTCAATGCATCCCGTGCAACATTGGCACGTTTGTCCATAATAGTGAGAATCGGAAGTCCGGCCATCATATAAGCATACACCTTACTGGGGGCACACAACTCGTAGACACCCTCAACCAAGCTGACCATGGCAAGCTGACTGGCGGCCAAAGCCGCTTCATAAGCCTCTCCCTGCAAAAAGCTGAGAACTGTGACATTTGTCAAATTCTCTTGCTTGACAAATTCTTTAACCGCTTCTACCTTATTACCGTGCCCGGCAAATAAGAAATGGATTGATTCATCATCACGCAGCAGCTTTGCCGCCTGCAAAAGCGTATCAATATCCTGACAAATGCCCATATTCCCCAAATACGAAACAACAAATTTATCCTTATACGTTTCACAAAAGGAAGGGTCATGCTCGTGCTCTGTCACCGACGGTACATCCTTATACCAATTGGGAATCACGCAAACCTTGTCCTTTGCAATCGGACGGTTTTTCTCGATAAATTCCTTCATTTCAGAGGATAACGTCACAACACGGTCTGCTTTTGCATACACATGACGGTTAATCATACGCATCAGCCCGGCAATCGCGCCGCCTGCACCGATTTTTTGAGTTTTGATTGCAATTTCGGGGTATACATCGTGCACAACCAAAACAAGTTTGCATCCAAAAAGTTTTTTTGCCACACACGCAACCCACGGCAAAAGCGGCGGATTGGTATAAACAACCAAAGAGCGGTAATCACGCAGCCGAAAGATATTAAGAAACATAGCCGCCGTAAACGAAAAATAGTTAACCAAACGGCCGATTTTGCTTTTGCGCGCCAATTGTATGTACTTCAGTCTGCGAATACCGATATCGCTTACTATTTCACGTTTTGGCAGTTGTTCTGCCGTTGTATATTCTTTGGGATAACCGCAAAGCGCATCAACTGAAAGTCCGGCACGCGAAAGCGCCTCGGCCGTATCATATGCAAGAGTAGCCGTTGCCGCATATTCCGGATAAAAGAATTGACACAAAAATAAAACGTCTTTCTTTTTTGCTTTGTCTTTCGCAATGTGCTGCTTTTTCATAATCCCACTTCTCTTCCGGCAATTTTTGCAATGTTATATTGTGAATCATGCTCTAATTTAAAATAGACACAAAGGGTTACATAACACTATTTTTTTACTGTAAAAGCGTTTGCAACGCATAAATCACATCAATACATATCGTATCATATTTTTATACAAAAAGCAAGACTTTTTTATCACCATTATTAGGCAAAATGCGAAAAACACGTGTTTTATTCTACTTTTTTCGACATTTGACAAGCATAAAATGTCAAGTTGTGTGCTTGTATTGAAAAATGCAAACGGGTGCGGCAACATAAAATTGGTCGCCGCACCTGCTTTACATAATATATTGACTATACGTTAATGTCACACACCCATTTTGTTCTTTCTCAGCTGCTCGGTTTCGGTATAGTTATGTGTTGCTACATGACCCGGCAGCGGCAGAATTTTTTCATGAATGGCGTCAATGATCCAATCCTTTTGCGGGAAGAAGAAGTCTTCCAGCTCATGAGACGGTGTGATCCAGTTTTGTGCACCCACAACAACCGGCGGAGCATCCAAATAATCGAATGCCATTTCGGTGATGTTCTGTGCAATGGTGTTAAGAGCAGAACCTCTTGTGCAAGCATCACTTGCGAGTACGATTCTGCCGGTCTTTTTAACAGACTCAAGCACCTTATCATAGTTAAACGGTACAATGCTTCTTGCGTCGATTACTTCGCAGGAGAGACCGTACTTTTCTTCCAGCTCTTGTGCTGCATCCAGCGCACGATACAGGGTTGCACCAATGGTCAGGATGGTAATGTCCTTACCTTCCTTCTTCACATCGGGCTCGCCCAGCGGAATTTCGTAATAGCCTTCCGGTACGCCGCCCTCGTGGAATCTTTCACCCATATCGTAAATTCTTTGGCTCTCGAATACGATAACCGGATCGGTGCCGTTTAAGGCAGAGTTCATCATACCCTTAGCATCGTAAGGCGTTACGGGGAACAGAACCTTTAAGCCCGGAATATGAGCACACATGCTCGTCCAGTCTTGTGAATGCTGTGCACCGTACTTAGAACCGACAGATACACGGATAACAACCGGCATTTTCAGGATTCCGGCACTCATGGACTGCCATTTTGCCAGCTGGTTAAAGATTTCGTCACCGGCACGGCCGATAAAGTCACAGTACATAATTTCGGCAATAACACGACCGCCGCTCATAGCGTAACCAACCGCCGAACCAACGATAGCAGCTTCGGAAATCGGCGCATTAAAGAAGCGATGATACGGCAGAGCCTCTGTCAGACCCTGGTAAACAGCGTAAGCGCCGCCCCAGTCACGGTTATCTTCACCATAAGCAATCAAGGTCGGATCTTCATAGAACTTATCAACGATTGCTTCAAACAAGCCGTCACGCAGCTGGAACACCTTGTTCTTAGAAACGGGCTTGCCGTTTTTGTCCAGGCCAAAACGCTCTTTCTTGGCAATCTTTTGTACACGCGGAATTTCTTCCTTCGGAATCAATACATCCGGTGTACCCTCTGCCATCTTCGGAACGCTCTGGTTCGAGAACATCAGGTCGGAGATGATATTCGGGTTCTTAACAAGATCCATTCTCGGAGATACGCTGTCATCAATTGCCAGCTTAACAATCTTCATAATACGTTCTCTGATGTCGTCACGCATTGCTGCAAATTCGTCTGCCTTTGCAACCTTGGCTTCAACCATCTTCTTCTCATAGTTAATGAGAACGTCATGCTCGCCCCACTTGTCAATTTCTTCCTTGGTTCTGTAGGTCGAAGCATCGGACGGAGAGTGACCTGTCATTCTGTAGGTCAAGGTATCGAGGAGTACCGGGCCGCCCTGGTTCTTAATGATGTCGATCTTTCTTCTCATTGCATCAATAACAGCCAGCGGATTGTAGCCGTCAACACGCTCTGCATGCAGCTGCGTCGGGCTTACACCGGCGCCGACACGTGCCAAAATGTTATACGCCATGGTTTCGCCCATTGTCTGGCCGCCCATACCGTAAAGGTTGTTAAAGAAGTTGAAGATGATAGGCAGACCCTTGTTATAGCCTTCTTCCCACAGCTGTGTATACTGATCCATAGCGCCCATGTTCAAAGCTTCCCAAACCGGACCGCAGCCCATGGAGGCGTCACCAACGTTAGAAATAACGATACCGTCTTTTTGGTTGACTCTCTTAAACAAAGAAGCACCCATAGCAATGGTGGCACTGCCGCCAACGATTGCGTTGTTCGGGTAAATACCAAACGGCGTAAAGAATGCATGCATAGAACCGCCCAAGCCCTTGTTAAAGCCTGTTTCACGGGCAAATACCTCTGCCAATGCACCATAAAGCAAAAAGTCAATCGCTAAGTCCTTAACGTTGCCCTTGTCCTTTTCCTTACCTTCAACAACCTTATATGTACGGCCGTCAAAGAAGTTTTCCATATCGTCCAGCAGTTCTTTATCATCCAGCTTATGGATGCAGGAAAGACCCTTTGCCAGAATTTCACCGTGGCTTCTATGCGAACCAAAGATGAAATCGTTTTTATTTAACAGATATGCCTGACCAACGGCAGATGCTTCCTGCCCTAAGGACAGATGCGCCGGGCCGGGGTTGTTATAGGCAATACCCTGATATTCGCCCTTTGTTTTAATATCGAGCAGCATTTGCTCAAATTCGCGGATGATGGCCATATCGCGGTAAATCCGCATAAAATCATCCTTCGAGAAGTTTTTGCTCTCCTCTTTAACGGTTTTATTGTACTGGTTAACCGGGATCGGCTCAAATTCAACAAATCCGGGTTTTCTCAGCACATCGGGATCCATAAATTGTGACTTCGGCATAATAAACTTCCTTTCGTTTTTATTTTACAGTTGAAATATACCTTCTCTTACGATTTCGCAAACCGTAGGATGCGGGAATACAATTTCCTTAATATCATCAACGCGCATTTCGGTTTCAATCATGATACCGGCCGACACGATGATTTCGGATGCGTAGTTTGCCAGCATATGGCAGCCGACCAAGCGGCGTGTCTTTTTATCCACAATCACCTTGCAGATGCCGTTGCCGCCCTCGTTTTCAGCCACATAACGGCCGCTGTAGTTCATGGTGATGTTTGCAACCTCAACATCCATGCCCTTTGCCTTTGCCGTCTCCTCTGTTTCACCCACGCTGCCCACTTCGGGGTTGGTGTAAATAACAGCCGGAATGGCATTGTAACGCATAATATCTTTTTTGCCCAAAATATTGTTAACGGCAACCTCAGCCTCGCGGTATGCGGTGTGCGCCAGCATAGAGTGACCGTTTACATCACCGACAGCATACACATTGGGGATATTGGTTTTCATAAAGCGATCGGTTACAATCGCGCCGCGCTCGGTTAAAACGCCCAGAGATTCCAGGCCGATGTTCTTTGTGGAAGCACGGCGGCCGATGGAAAGCAGCACCTTATCAGCCGGAATTTCTTCCGTCTTGCCGTCCTTTTCAAAGACAACGGCGTTCTTTTTAACCTCTGTAACCTTAGCGCCCAGCTTAAAGGTAATGCCTTTTTTCTCATAGTTTTTCATCAAAAGCTTTGAGATTTCGGCATCGGTCGGGCCGGCAATCTTATCCATCATTTCCACAACGGTTACTTTAGAACCGGCAGAATTAAAGTAAGAAGCCATCTCCAAGCCGATAACACCGCCGCCGACGATGACAAGCTCTTTCGGCAGCTCTTCCAAATCCAAAATTTCGCGGTTTGTCAGCACGGTACCGGCTTCAAAGTTTTCTTTAACACCCGGAATCGGCGGCATAACCGGCATTGACCCGGTAGCAATAATTAAACGAGGAGCCGTGTAACGCTCGCTGCCAACCTTAACGGCAATTTCGTTGCCCTCTCTGCCGTCAATCATGCCTTCGCCTTCGACAACCGTAACCTTATTGGCCTTCATTTGCATTTTAATGCCGGAAACCAACGTGTTAACAACCTTCTGTTTTCTGGCCAAAACGGCTTTGTGGTCAAACTTAACACCTTCGCAGGTAACGCCGTAATGATCGGAAAAACGGGCATAATCATAAATTTTTGCCGAATACAAAAGTGCTTTGGAGGGAACGCAGCCCTCGTTTAAGCAAACGCCGCCCAAAAAGCGTTTTTCAATCAGCAGTGTTTTCAGCCCGGCATGTCCGGCACGTTCGGCAGCCAAATAGCCGCCGGGGCCGCCGCCCAAAACGATTAAATCATAAGCCATGAGTATAGCCTTCTTTCTGTAAGAATTAAATTATTTAGCCAGCAATACGCTGAAGTTTTCCAAATTGGTCTTTAAATCCTGCAAGAACTTTGCTGCCGGAGCACCGTCAACCGCTCTGTGGTCAAAGGTGAGGGACAGACCCATAGCAGGATAGAACTTAATTTCACCGTCAACCTCTTTAGCGCGCTGTGTAACGTTATCCACACCCAAAATACCGGTTTGCGGTGCATTGATAACAGGTGTGAAGGATTCAATACCGAACGAACCGAGGTTGGTTACGGTAAAGCTGCCGCCCGTGAGCAGGTCGGGGTTAATTGTACCGCTCTGGCAGGACTGTGCCAAATCCTTAATTTCCGCACTGATTTCAGACAGGCTCTTAAGCTCTGCACAGAAGATTGTCGGAACCATCAGGCCGCGCGGCGTATCAACTGCAACACCCAAGTTAACATGGTTAAAGATGCGCATTTTATCATCAATCATATTGGCATTTAAGTCCTTATGTGCCAAAATAGTTCTGGAAACAGCATACAAAACCAAATCGTTGATTGTAATTTTGCCTAAGCCCATCTTCTCTGCATTGGCTTTCAGCTTCTTGCGGTAAGCCATAATTTCGGTTGCATCAAAGGTGGTGTTCAAGGTCAGCTGTGCCGTTGTTGACAGCGAATTATGCATAGCCTTAGAGATAACCTTTCTGATGTTGGTCAGCGGTACATCCGTATAAGCAACGCCTTCTTCAGCCTTCATGGCTTCTGCAACGGCTTCCTTAACCGGCTTCTTCAAGTCGCCTGTGGTTACGCGGCCGCCAATACCGGTACCCTCGAACTTTTCGGTGCTGCCGGCTGCTTCGGCCTGTGCTGCCTTTGTGAAGGCCGCGCCGCTCGCGCTCAGCGCTTCAACATCACGCTCAATAATTCTGCCTTTGGGGCCTGTACCTTCTGCAAAGCGATAATCCACACCCAGCTTGTCCGCATGATTTTTTGCACGGGGCGAAATGAAAACATTTTCATTTGCCGTATCGGAAATTTTAGCCGCAGGTACTGCTGCCACAGCGGCAGCGGCAGCCGGTGCAGCTTCTTCCGCTGCTTCTGCCGGTGCGCTCTCGCCTGCACCATCCGGACGGAACTGAGAAGTATCTTCGCCGGGTTCACCAATTACACATACATTTAACAGGCACTCAACATCATCGCCTTCTTCAAAGAAAACATCCAAAAGGGTACCTGCAACGGTTGCTTCTTCATCAAAAGCAGCCTTATCTGTTTCATAACTAAACAGCAAATCGCCCACATTTACCTGATCGCCTTTTTTCTTATGCCACTTTGCAATGATACAGCTTTCAACAGACTGACCCTGTCTGGGCATAATAACCGGTGTTGCCATAAAATCGTCTCCTTCTTTTTAAAACATACTGTGAACAAACTAGTTCAGCATAACCTGACCGCCGGTAACCGGAACGGCCTGGCCGGTTTCATATTCCTGCTCTACTATATAGAAAATTGCGCGCGCCACATCCTTTGTTTCACAGCCGCGCTTCATAGGAACCTTAGCTTCATAGAACTTTTTAACATCCTCAACCGTTTTGGCTCCGGGTACCTTGCCTGCATTTAAATACTGCACAAACAAGCCTTTTTCGGGATTCGACCAAAGCGGACCGTCAAAAAAGTTACCGGGGCAAATGGAATTAACCTTAATATTATATGTAACCAGCTCCAGTGCAAAGCTTTGCGTTAAACCAATACCGCCGAACTTGCCGCCGGCATAAGCAAAGTTTTTGTTAGAACCAACCAAGCCGGATTTCGAGTTGATTTGAATAATATCAAAGAACTTCTCCGGTGCAACGGCATGCTGCAGCTTCATCACACGGGATGCATACTTTGCGCAAATGTAATAAGCCTGATAGTTAATTTTTGTAACAAACTCAAAGCTCTTAACGTCCATTTCTTCCAGGCCGCCGGCCTTTAAAACGCCTGCATTGTTTACAAAAATATCAAGACCGCCGAAATGCCGTATTGCATCGTCAATCATAGCTTCAACAGATGCCTCGTCCGAAACATCCACCTTGCAGGCAAAGGCACGGCCTTCGCCGTTTTTGCGGCATAAATCGTCTGCCACGGTTTTTGCCAAATCAATATTTAAATCCGCAATAATAACATAGGCACCTTCTGCCAGCATGGCCTCTGCAACGCCCAAACCAAAGCCCTGTGCCGAGCCGGTTACAATCGCGGTTTTGCCGGCCAAACGGCCTGGTGCCGCGGCTTTTTTTGCGGTAAATACGCCTAAACCCTCCACGCATACGGATGTTTTATCCACCAGCGCTGCCTCTTTCACCTTTTCGGCTGCGTTTTCCTCCGTAACACCCGAAAGCGTTACGTCTGCCGAGCCGCCCTCGGCAAAGCTCAGTACGTC
>ERZ1035032.1742-NODE-1742-length-12948-cov-6.769487_pt1 | contig 12948 bp, 13 predicted proteins | sample MGYA00520693_ERZ1035032 | MGnify/ENA primary metagenome ERZ1035032 (study PRJEB33766, sample SAMN09781740) | gut metagenome | biome: gut microbiome | host: Homo sapiens | place: Madagascar | study: EMG produced TPA metagenomics assembly of the PRJNA485056 data...
ATTTTTGTATATGTATATATTTACGAAAGGAGGTCATGATGACATTGGGTGAAAAGATAAAAGAGCTTAGGATAGCTCATAATGAAAGCCTGCAACAACTCGCAGAAGCTATAGGTATATCTAAAGCGCATCTTTGGGAATTAGAAAGAAACAATAGCCAAAATCCGTCATTAGAGACATTAAAAAATCTAGCGCAACATTTTAAAGTGTCAATAGATTCTCTTGTGGATAACAATGCACCATCTATTCATGCATTCGGAAGAGAATTTGAAAATTTAACAGATGAATCCTTGGAAATATTAAAGACATTAGCCGCAAAATTAGAGAAGAAACAAGATAACAATGATACAAATTGATTTAATGGCTCTTGCTGATATTGGCAATCCTGAACTTATCGCAAAAGAAATAATTAAGGAAAACAAAGATACTTCCTTACCTATACCGATTGAAGAAATTGCGAAGGCCGTTGGAATAAAAGAAATTCAGTATATTTCTAATGCTCCTTTTGAAGGTGCTCTTGTTGCAAATTCAGGAAAAACTGAAGGCATAATAGCGTGCAAAGCCGAAGGGAATGAAGAACGTAGAAGATTTACGATAGGTCACGAACTAGGGCATTTTTTAATTCCTTCTCACTCTAATAGGCTTACTTGCGCCACTTCAAGTATTTCATACGAAAATAGAAATACCTATAATGATAAAGAACAACAAGCTAATTGTTTTGCATCTAATATATTAATTCCTCAATATTTTTTAGAAAAAGAGCTCGATAAGATAAAATATTTTGATTTAGAAGAACTTTGTAAACTTCGTGAAAAATTTTTAGTCAGTTATGAAGCATTTATACGGGCTCTAGTTACTTGTTGTTATGAACCTATGGCGTTTATTTTTGCAGAGAATCAAATTATAAAATTTTTTGTATGCTCTAATGATTTTCCATATCTGAATGTTAGACCTAAAAGTAAATTACCAATAAAACTAACATCTAACCAAAACTACGAACTTCAAGAAACGGTCGAGAGAGATTGCGATTTTTGGTTATCTAACCGAATATCTGGTTCTTTGTACGAACAAAATTTAATACTTAAAAAAAACTATTCCATCACCATGTTAACATTAGATTAGCTTTTCAACTTCTCACAATATTGCATTAGGTCGTTGACTTTGGCGACGATGCGTTTTTGCTCGGCTAGTGGTGGAAGTGGAAAAAGAAACGTTAATATATCATCTCTGGCTATCCCTGGAATAATACTTTTAGCTTTTGATTGAAACACTTGAACATAGTACATCAAAAAATATTTTAAGTAATTAATATCAAACCATTTATATATTCTAATAGCCATTATTTGTCTTGCTATATGAGCCTTATCACACGATAAAAAACCTATAGTTCCTATAGTACCTTTACAAGTTAATAATAAATCATTTTTACAGGCCAATACTGCAGGGATTAATGTCCAACGATTTTCAATTATTTTTTCATCCTTGAAATTGCTTGCTCCTGTTATGTACGGAACACATCCTTTTGTATAAACATTAGAATATTCTGTAGGTAATAAATCACGACCTGAAAGTAAATCAATAATATCGCCCAGTCTCACCCATTTCCAAGTTGATGGGATTGCGAATGGTACTTCATCGTCGGTAATTGGTGGTAGAGGTTTGTCCTTTTTAATTTTACCTTCTTTGATGAGCCTTTGTTTTTCAGCTTGGATTTTGGCGTATAAAGCCTCGGCTGACTCATCGTTGGCATCTTGTGCGACCAGCTTACCTTGAATAGCATATTGCAAAATTGATTTTTTCAACTGTTCGGGAAAACTACCATTCAAAGCCGATAATTCTGTTTCTGCTTTATCATATTGCTTAACCAACGGCTCTAATTTTTCAATCCTCGCCACAATACGTTTTTGTTCTGCTAGTGGTGGAAGTGGAATTAGCCATTGTTTTGTCTCTCCTAAATTAAGAAATGTTTGGTTGGTACTTCCATTAGCATTTCTTTCAATTTCTGACCTTTTTAATTTTAAATAGAAAAGTAAATATATTGCTGTTGGTATATCAAGTAATCTAAAGACAAACAAGTGCCCATCAGTCAATAACTTTTCGTATTTATTTGAAACATACATTCCAGAACGTCCAATGGTTCCTCCGCCCAGAGTATTCAGCAACACATCATAATTTTTAAGATAATACATCTCAGGCATATCTTTGACAAAAGCACTTGTTCCATATTTAATATATTTAAAATCAAGACCATCATCTTGATTAGCCTGTTGTCCAATAATCTTGTACGGTGTTTCTACTACTGAGTACTTAGGCGATTTGCCACAAAAAATATTTAAACACATATCCCCTAAACGTACCCATTTCCACGTTGATGGGATTTTAAATGGTATTTCATCGTCAGCGATTGGTGGTAAAGGTTTATCTTTTTTGATTTTACCTTCTTTAATTAGTTTTTGTTTTTCGGCTTGGATTTTGGCGTATAAAACTTCGGCAGGCTCATCACTCGCATCTTGAGGGACAAGTTTACCTTGAATAGCCAGTTGTAATATGGAATTTTTTAAATCTTGTGCTTTCATATTACTTTTTTCCTTTAACTTGGCTCTCAATTTGTTTCTGTGTTGACTTCAAATTTTCAATGAAGTCTTGCTCCACTTGTGAAAGCTCATCTTTAGTGCGTTCCTTATAAACTGCATACTCTGCTAATGCCTTATTATCTGCTTCTAATTTTGATATTGTTCCCGCATTCTGCAAAATCTCTCTACCCGACATCTTAATAAAATCATCAAGTTTGGATATCCAGTCTTTCATATACATTGGATTATGTAATGTCGCCTGTAATTCTGCAAATTCTAAATATGCTGTAGTAATGCGGTTTAGAACATTTAATTCTTCTTCATCAAGGTAGTTTTTAGCAACCGTCATATCAGAAGCTCGAGGTTTTACACCATCAAAGTATTTAAGTCCTGCAAACGGCTTATTACCATCTGCACGCATAAATTCAATTTCTGCTGCCGTATGACCGTGTGCTGCATAATGCATTTTATTTTGCACTATCTTAAAAAACTTGATGCTTTCTGCTGCATTTTTATCATAATCCATTGAAGTTGCATAAATATCAAGAATTTGACGGTAAAAAACTTTTTCAGAGCTGCGAATATCACGAATACGAGCCAGTAACTCTTGCCAATACCCTCCGCCACCAGCTTCTTTAAGCATATGGTCATTCATTGAAAAACCTTTAACCATATATTCTTTTAAAACTTGTGTTGCCCAATTACGAAATTGTGTACCTATTGTTGATTTTACACGATACCCAACAGAAATAATAACATCTAGGTTATAATATTTTGTATTTCGTTTTACTTGACGAATTCCTTCTGTTTGAACTGTCAAGTAATTCTTGACAGTTGCTTTTTCATTTAACTCGCCTTCATCAAAAATATTTTTAATATGTAAGCTAATATTTTGTTTTGTCGTATTAAAAAGTTCAACCAGCTGTCCTTGTGTGAGCCATACTGTACCATCTTCGACTTTAACGTCGATATCGGTTTTACCATCTTGCGTCTGAAATATTACAATTTCGCTACTCATCTATTCAATCCCCAATATTTTATTTATATCTGCTAAAATGCTATCAATATTTGCATTTAATTCTGTACGTCTGGCTTGATATTGATTAATCAGCTCTTTAGGTTCCAAAATTTCTTCTTCAATTGTTGGATAACCACACAAATCAAGGTTGAAGTTGCGTGCTTTCAATTCCGCAAACGTATATTGTTTTGCTTTATCAAAGCCGTCTTGCTGTATCTCTTGTTTATTATTCCACCATTCCTTAGCTGGTGCAAAATGCTCTATTGTCATCGGATTAGTTTTATTAAAGGCTTTTACTCCTTCTGGCATATCTAAGCGATAAAACCACGTTGTTGTGGTCGGACTACCTTTTTCAAAAAACAGTAAATTGGTATTGATAGATGTATATGGGGCAAATACCGACTTTGGCAGACGAATAATTGTATGTAAATTGCATTCTGTCAGCAATTTCTCTTTAATACGAGTTTTGACACCTTCACCAAATAATGCACCGTCTGGCAACACCATAGCGCATTTTCCACCGTCTTTTAACAACTTCATAATCAAAACCAAGAATAAGTCTGCCGTTTCTTTAGTGCGTACATCAGCAGGGAAGTTGTTTTCAATACCATCTTCTTCCATACCGCCGAACGGAGGGTTAGTCAAAATTATATCAACTTTATCATTTTTACCATAACTGTTCAAAGGCTTAGCCAAGCTACCTGCAATTAAATGTTGAATATTCGGCACATCAAGGCCGTGTAATATCATATTAGTCGTGCATAAAATATGTGGGAGTTGTTTCTTTTCCCAACCAATAATACCTTTTTGCAATTTTTGTTCATCATTAGGATTAACAACTTGCTTTCTCATATAGTTAACAGCACAAGCCAAAAATCCACCAGTACCACAAGCAGGATCCAATACTGTTTGCCCTAACTGAGGATTAGTCATCTCGGTCATAAACTGCGTAACGGCTCTCGGCGTGTAAAACTCACCAGCGTTACCTGCTGATTGTAAACCTTTTAATATCTGCTCGTATATGTCACCGAAAATATGACGGTCTTCGGACGAATTAAAGTCTATTTCATTTATTTTATTGATTATCTGGCGCAACAGTTGTCCCGACTTCATATAATTAAACGCATCTTCAAAAATGGAGCGAATCATATAAGCTCGCTTATTACCTTCTGTTGGCAGATTTTTAAGTGTCGGGAATAATTTATTGTTTACAAAATCAAGCAGTTCATCACCTGTTATACCTTCATCATCACTCGCCCAAGCCGACCATTGAAGCTCTGCAGGTATTGGAGACTCATATCCTTCTTCGTAAAAGCTCCAATTTTCTTCACTATCCGAAAAAATTTTCAAAAACAGCATCCACGAAAGCTGACCAATGCGTTGTGCATCACCATCAACGCCTGAATCTTTACGCATAATGTTTTGAATAGTCTTAATTGTCGATGATAAGTTCGTCATTATTGTTCCTTTAATTTAGAATCTGCAAATTGTAAGAGCTTTTTGAAGTTCTCAAGAGAAGCATCTAATGCCAATACAGTCTTTGTTGCAAGTTTTTATTTCATAAGTGACTTTATCTTCTGTTGCAACTAGGCTTTCAATGGTTTTAAAGTTAGCATCAACATCACCCAAATTAAATAACTGTTTCTCTGTTAGACAATAATCTTGTTTATACCTTTTCTGAGATGCTAGACCTTGCTTATCGTTATCTAAAATAACAATAAATTTTCTTCCCCATCCTAGATATAGTCTAATTATATCATCAAGACCATCAGCTCCATCTAAACCGGGCATTATTACAAAATCAGTATATGTGTTTTTACACAAAACTTCTTTGAAATATGTTATGGTATAAAAGTCCGTTTTTCCTTCCATTATCACAGCATTAGGAATACACGATAGTTTACAAGGCCTGTAATTTAATATATCTAATACTGGCTGAAAATAAGTTGTTTTGCTGGGATATTTATTGGCAAATTCTCGATATGGCATTACCGTTATTTTAGCTTTATTATCAGAATAAGATGATATATTTTTGATATCATAGTTCATTGTTTCATTTCTGCAAATAAATGAATTTTCTAACCAATTAGGGTTTATAAGATACTGACTATGCGTAGAATAAATGATTTTATTTCCGTCTTTGGTTGTTTTTTCAAAACTTTTAAGTATAAGTTCTTGAGCAGAAGAATGTAAATTTGAAGCAGGCTCATCTAACAAAAATAGTATTCGTTTATCATCTTTTCTAAAACCTCTGATTTCTGTTAGAAGTAAAAATGCAAAAAACCATCTAAAACCTAAAGAACGTTCGGAAATATAATATTCTTCATCATTTTCTTTAATCTTAAAAGTTAATACAGGAATATTGCCTTCCATAGAAGACACTAATTTTACTTCTCGTCGATTATTTTTTTTATCATCTTTGAATATTTTATCCCATTGCTCAAAAAAAGTCCGTGAGATAAAGCTACTCATTCTTAATAAAAACGCATCAGCTTGTCTTTTTTGTTCATCTGTTCCTCGAAGTCTAGTAGTAATGTGTACATCTAGTGTTGCATCTTTATCAACTGCAGATAAGATGTCTTGCGTTATTTTTTTATAGTAGTCATTAATCTTTCTAGAATTTTGCGTTTCTGCAGGAAAATTATTATCCAAATATATTTTTTTAGGAAAATCAAACAGAAAAGTTGGAAAATATAATATTCTTGGAATCATATTCTTTCTAATATAAGACACAACATCCGTCCATTTTGCATCAGAACTTTCCAATTCAACAATATTATTGTTTTCATCTTTAATTTTTAGTTGAACTGACCAATATGTAGTAGGACCTTTTGTTAATTCAGAATTTTCAAAAACTAACCTCTTTTCAATATTAAAATTATCACCTTCAATCATTAATTCTTGGTCATAAGTATTTCGAAAATAGTCAATTATTTGTTTTTTATCCCCTTTCTCAAAACTAATTTTTGCTTCAACAGAAATATTATCATTAAAATTCTGTAACTTTCCAATAGGAATTAATTTGCTTGGTTTATCAAGAAATTCGAATCCTTTGCTATCAAATAACCCTAATTCATCATCTTTTGCCGTAGTAGTTATATAACTGATAGCTTCTAAAAGGGTCGTTTTTCCACTCTCATTTAGCCCTATCAATGTATATATATTGTTTCCGAAACACCGATTTAAATCAATTGTAACGTCTTCAATTCCTTTAAAATTTTTGATACGTAAAGATACGAACTTCATTTTTAGTCTCCATATATTGCATTCTTTAATTTTTCTGTGATTTCTATATATTTTTCGTTACCACCGATTTTGCGCACAATTTCAACCCCAGTTCCATACTGCGAGGTAAATGGCTCTATGCGAAGTGTATTACGGTTTTCTAAGGCAGAAATGCCAATTTCAACATATTTTGCCATTACATCAACAAATATGTTTTTGCAATCACCTTCAAGCTGTTCAAGGATTTTGTTGGCTTTTTGCGCTCTTTGCTCTCTTGTTAATGGCTCTGTGTCGTATGTGTTTTGCAAAATAATATCGTACACGTCATATTCCCGACCATACTCACGGCGCAATTCATCTAAAAACAAACCAGAATCACTCAAACCAGCTAATAACTTGGTTTTATTTGAAGCTGATTGCCAAGCATCAACAAAATTTTTTTCATTTGGATAGCGTTTAAGCATAAAATTTTTACAAAATGACTTTATATTTTCTGCAATTAGTTTACCATTTTCATCAAGGTATTGGACATTAACATCAACGACTTCAACCTCTACATCGTCAACATAATATTTCTTGGCTTTGTGTTCTTCTATTGGATCAGCTTCGTCCCAATCATAAGTATCTTCAATACCTTCTTCAAACTCAACATCATCAATATCGCCTTCATCGGCATCTTGTTCAGCAATATTGGCACCAAGCTCTAACTTAACTTCGGTCGGATAACCATCAAACTCTGGGTTGGCAAATTGTTTTGTGGCGTTGCGAAAATCCATAATCGTAAAGTAATATTTGCCATATTCTTCGTTCACACGAGTACCACGACCGATAATTTGCTTAAATTCAGTCATAGAGCCAACAGTGCGGTCAAGAACAATCAATTTACAAGTTTTGGCATCTACACCAGTTGACATTAACCGAGAAGTAACCGCTATAACAGGATAACGACTGTCTAAATCAATAAAATTATCAAGCTCTGCCTTACCTAAAGCATCATCACCGGTAATTTTCATAATATACTTAGGATTTTCTTTTACGAACTCTTGTGCTTCTTGGCATAATGCGGTTCTCATCCTATCGGCATGGTCTATATTTTCACAAAAAACAATCGCTTTGGCGTATGGATCATTTTCTCTTTGAAATTGCATAACTCTTTTAGCAACTTCTTTGGTGCGTTTTTCAAGCACTAATGTACGATCAAAATCTGATTGAGTATATTCTTTATCCTCAATTTCATTGCCATATCTGTCTAGCTTTCCAAGTTCAGGTCTCCATCCCATCAAATCACGGTTTAAACCTATTTTCAAAACCTTATATGGAGCTAAGAAACCATCTTCAATACCTTGTTTTAGAGAATATGTGTAAAGTGGCTCGCCAAAATAGGTTGAAGTTGATATATTAGATTCCTCTTTTGGTGTTGCGGTCATACCAATTTGAGTAGCCGAATCAAAATAAGTCAAAATATCGTGCCAAGCTGAATCTTCTGCAGCCGAACCTCTATGACACTCATCGACAATAATTAAATCAAAGAAGTCTTTTGAAAACTGCTTATATATGTTTTTTTCCTCTTCTGTACCTGTTACGGCTTGATACAATGAGAGATAGATTTCATATGATTTATCAATAGTTCTATTGGTAATTTTAGTCATAGCCTTACCAAACGGGGCAAAGTCTTGGTTTTTGGTCTGGTCTACTAAAATATTGCGGTCTGCTAAAAATAATATGCGCTTTTTTTGTTTCGACTTCCATAAACGCCATATAATCTGAAATGCGGTATAGGTTTTGCCAGTGCCTGTTGCCATAACGAGCAATATACGATTTTGCCCTTTTGCAATTGCTTCAATGGTACGATTTATGGCGATGCGCTGATAATAGCGAGGAGAGCGTCCTGAGCCATCATCATAATAGGGAGCAAATATTTTATTTTCTTGTTCTTCTGTTATATTTTGTGCTTTTTTATAACGTCTCCATAATTCAGTTGGTGATGGAAATTCGTTTAATCTAATTTCACGCTCTGCACCAGTTAATAAATCGTGTTCATAAAAACCTTTGCCGTTAGAACTATAAACGAAAGGAATATTTAATGTTTGAGCATAATCAATGCCTTGCTGAATACCAGCACTAACCGTTTTATATCCAGACTTTGCCTCAACTATTGCCAAAGGAAGATTAGGCTTATAAAACAAAACGTAGTCAGCCCTTTTGGGCTCACCACGTTTGACCTCTTTACCTCTGACCATTATACGACCTTTGGTAAAACTAAACTCTTGTCTTATTTGCGTTTTATTATCCCAACCTTTTTCGACAATGGTTGGGGTGATTTCAATCCGTTTTGTATCTTCTTCCGACAGTTTATAATAACTCATAGTTCATACTGCTGCAAATTTAACTTAATTCATAATAAACTTTGATTGCATAAAAACAAGCATTAATTGAGCTTATTTACTTATTTTCACAATAAAAAGACCCTATAAATTGAAATCTAAAATTCGAAAAAAGCAAAATTTCAGCAGCCTCTTCAGATTTTGAGTTATTAAATAGCTCTTCCAGTGGTTTATGCATTACTCTTGAAATTCTTTACTAATGTAGTATTGCTGTAAATTAGCATTCAGGAGCTTAAGCAACGAATTATTTATTTTTTAGTTTTTCAATCTCATTCTTTTGCTTTTCGCTAAACAAGGCATATCCGGATTGTGTGAATGCCAATGGTCTTATTTTTTCTTCTTTTATCCAATAACGGATAGAAGATACCGGAACATTGCATAACTTAGCAAACTTAGAAATGGTTAAGAGTGTTTTGTCAGCTTCCGGTTTATTAATGTCCAACAAATCAATCATCATTTTAAGCGAGCGATTCATTGCGGATAACATAAATCTGTAATAAGGTTCCTTATTTTCTTGGGTTTGATAGGTTTCCAATGCGCTTAGATATCGTTTTCTATCAATAGGACGAATAATAATCGGCGCATAACCATTTTCCATTAAAATGCTATTGAGCAACAGCCGTGCCGTTCTACCGTTTCCATCAATAAAAGGGTGTATGGAGACTAAACGATAATGTGCCTCAATAGCCTTTATTAGCATATCATCATCTTTTTGCATTAGCCATTTAGAAAAATCGTCCATTAAATCAGGAACTTTTAACGGGTTAGGCAAAATTGTTTGCGAACCGGATATTCTAACTCGGATAGAGCGATAAAAGCCGGCGTTAGTGTCGTTAATTCCTGTTAAGATGATTTTATGAATCTTTAAAATGTAATATTCATCAATTTTAACATTATTTTTGGCAGATTCCATTATAAAATCAAATGCTTTTGCGTGGTTTACGGCTTCTAAATAATCATTTATAGGCTTTGCGCCGGAAGTTATTTTTTCTTCAATAGCCAATTCGGTTTCTTTACGCGTCAAGGTATTGCCCTCGATAGCATTTGAAGTATAGGCAAGCTCTGTTTTTAGCCATTTATCAAGGATTATTTGATTATCTTTGTTTTTTAGTAGTTTTTGAAGCGTTTTCTTGTTTTCTTCAATTTTTACTCTGATTTTCTGCATATCAGCTCCATACTTTATAGTTTCAATATATGCAAAGTATAAACCTTTAAATAAAAATGTCAAGTTTATAGTTGAGAAATTATGTAACTATAAAGTAGATGTTTAATAGTTTTTCTTATACTTTGAACCATTAAGAAATGCTAATAGTTGCTTTTATTCAATTTTTTATAACAGAACCTCCCATTATCGCTAATGAGAGGCTTGCATTTCATTCTAAATTACTTTTTATTTCAAATGTAGTCTGGCGAAGATTTTGTAGCGGTCATCGGGGTTGGTAAAATATATTTCTTCCGGCTTGTGATTAGTTGTAGAAATTTTGTTCGGATTAGGTATGGCGTACAACTCGCAGTAATCATCGGTGAAATTTTCAATAGCATTTACATTGGCTTTTAAATATCCTTTAGCACACGAACTGAAAAAGTAAAAATTTCTGTCCGGATATGTATTGTAAAGTTCGTTAATCTGGGCAAAATCTTCATCTGTCAGGCAATATAAAATTCCTGTCTTTTCATTTTTATAGTATTGCAGTGCGTATTTGTAAGATTTTTTATCCGTGCATATATAATAAGTTTCAAACATAATCAAATTCCTCAATAAAAAATTTTTCTATATATAAAATTATTAAAAATGCACACGGAAAACGGATTCATTATAGAACTTATGTTTTATAATGAGTCTAAATGTTCCGAGATGTTGAGGCAATCTGTTCTTGAACTATTTTGTAAACTCATTATAATTTATATGTATAATCAGTTAGTTATAATGAATTTGGGACAAAATAATGGCGATAGGCAAACAGGCAAAAATTTTAACAGACAAGCAGCAAAACTTAACATTAACCTACTTAGAGGTGACACGGCATCCGCTTCGCAATAAGGTAATTTTTATGCTAAGTTTTAAGGCGGGTTTACGGGCAAAGGAGATTGCGAAACTTCAATGAAGTATGGTTTGTAATTCTGGCGGAGAAGTTTCCAATGTGATAAATTTGAGTAATGATGCCAGCAAGGGTAAATATTCGGGGCGCATTATTCCTCTGCATAAGGAGTTGAAAACGTTGCTGGTGGAATTACTAGCGCAGCAGCAACAAAATGAATTTTTTAGTTTGGCTAAGGCAGTTATAAATACCGAACGAGGGCAAGCAACTACGGCTCAGGTTATTGTTAATTTTTTCTACGATTTGTATAAAAATATTGGCTTTAACGGCTGTTCATCACATAGCGGTCGGCGCACTTTTATTACAAACGCGGCAAAGCATATAAGTTTGGTCGGCGGCACACTTAACGATGTGCGTATGCTTGCCGGACATTCGTCCCTTGCAACTACTCAACGCTACATTGCTTACGACACCGAGGCACAGAGAAAAATCGTGGAGATGAGCTAGAAAAAGTCAAAGTATTTTTGGAATCTCGGCTCTAATTCCTGAGATGTTTTTGCGCCGTTTTGAATACGTTTTAACAATTCATCAGAAATTTTACATTTATATCTATACTTATCTGAAAATTGTTTGCTTAAAATGTCTTTTGTTTTCATATCAATAGTATATTCATAGCGGATGAAAGATGGTTTTGTAAGAATGGAGTTGCCTTTGTCATCAACTATATCTCCGACAGATAATACACACGATTTGTCATAATATTTCTCGGAACCATCATATTTATATTTTATTGAAGAAATTGCAACAACCATTACCATATCATCAGGATTTGCTGAAGATGTAATAACTATATAATGAGGTGCTTTCGGATTAGGAACATCATCAGCCCATAAACAGTAACCTTTGTAGTCCATTGTTATTATGCTCCTAAGCTGGATAACTCACTTATTTTTTCGTATTCTTCTTTTGCTGCAGAAATTTCTTCTTCGCTTTTTCCAAGAGCTAACATAACATCACGATAGCGGATTTTTATACTACTGCCTTTAGGGTCAACCCATTCAGGTAAGGTATGAGTGAAGTTTTCAAGCTCTTTGGGAGTAAAGTTCTTAAATTTTTCTGAAATTGCTTTAATATATGATTTATCTTTATAGCTAAGTCTGTCAAAATCAATCTCTTGCTTTATTTGAATATCAGGATAGTATTTTGCACTAACAGCATCCAAATAATCTCCCCATTTATTATTGACTAGGTCGTTAAGCATATTAAGTGTTTGACTTAAAATCGGTCCGTGTGGCATACTGTAAAAAACATCACCGGATACAGAAGTATCACGCTCATCAATAGAAGTTCGGTCTATCAGATAAAGCTCTTTCATAAGTTTTAATAAATTCATTCTATTATTATTCAGTGATAATAAGTAGATGATTTCTTGTAATATTTTATCTGAAGAATACATAATTTGCCTCATATATTAGATTATACTTTGTATATGTAAATATTTTGTGAGTAATTGTCAAGATTTTTATAGAAAACAGATAGTTGCTAATATTAGAGTAATGCATATTTAGCCTCTAAAACTCTAATTTGCAAATTGTATTAACGAAATAAAAATTTATGATAACAATGGCTTTAATAGTGATAGGATAATCCTTTCGCATAATTTGTTTCATTTACCATCTAAATGATCTAATTATTTACAATCTCTATAT
>ERZ1035032.1751-NODE-1751-length-12894-cov-24.595373_pt1 | contig 12894 bp, 10 predicted proteins | sample MGYA00520693_ERZ1035032 | MGnify/ENA primary metagenome ERZ1035032 (study PRJEB33766, sample SAMN09781740) | gut metagenome | biome: gut microbiome | host: Homo sapiens | place: Madagascar | study: EMG produced TPA metagenomics assembly of the PRJNA485056 data...
ATCATTTTGTTTAATAAAACACGTGATTACCTATAACTGTTCCTTCTATTATGCCGTTATTCACACGAAAATACAGACAATTTGTTGTGCTCGTTCCACCCAGCACCGCCTGTGCTGCACTCATACAATCGGAAGCAACTCCCTGCTCCAGACGGTATGCAAGACGACCGCTGGCAACCGGAGAGAACTGCCCTCCCTGATAAATCACACCGGAAACTGTATTCGGAAAATAGGAACTTCTGACACGGTTCATGATCACGCTGCCCACCGCAAGTTTTCCATCATATGGCTCGCCCCATGCCTCACACTGGATGATGGCAGCTAACAGATACGCATCGCTCTGTGCCGGTGCGTATGTCACATTCGACCTGTTTTCCTGTTCCTGCTTTTTGATGGCTGCAAGGCGCGCAGCATCCTCTTTTGCCTTCTGTATCTCAAGCTGCTTTTCGTATTCGATCATTTTCTTGATCTTTGCATCGATTGACTCCACATCGGACTGTGCATCTTCAATTTTCTCGCTGGATTCCTGTATCTTCTTCTGCGTATCCTCGATCAGGCTGTTGACTTTTTCCTGCTCTTTCTGTTTTTCCTGCTGTAATACAGTCAGTTCTTCCTTCTGCTTCTCGAGTTCCTTTTTCTGTTCTTTGATCTGCTCCGTGAGCTCCTGATATGCCGTAAGCATATTTCTGTCGTACTGATTGATTGCACTTGTATATTCCGCCTGATTTAAAAATTCTGCGATGGAGGACGCATGAATAAGCATGTCCCATACAGACTGATTGCCATTTTCATAAATATACTGAATGCGCACTTTCATATCTTCATACTGCTCTGCAGATCGTTCCTCGGAACGTTTCAGATCTTCCGCCGCCGTATTGATCTCGTCCTCTTTCTGTGCTGCCTGCTGCTCTAACTGGTTCATATCGGAAGTGATCGTATTTAACTGTCCATTCAGTCCGCTAAGGTCGCTCTCCAACCCCTGTTTTTCATTGGTCAGGCTGTCCACCTGATCTTTCGCATCTTCTTTCTGTTTCTTAAGGTCTGTGATCTGGTCTTTTGCCTTATCAATATCTTTCTGTGTCGTTCCTGCATGGACAGTTGCCGTAACAAGCATGCAGCCGGTCAGTATTCCTCCCAGGATTCTTCTCAAAAAATTGTGTCTCATGCTGTTCCTTTCGGCTGAACAGTAACCTTTCGGCTGCTGTTGTATTTTTCGTTCATTGTATTTCTTCTATTAATATGGTATTATAGCATGTAAAGCACAATATGAATATTAATTTTTTCACATACCATTATTGGGGGAATATTCAGGCATCTGGTGTCTGGATATGGTATAAAAAAAGCCTGATAATCATCACAGGGGGAGGATTTACCTATGCAATTTGTAAAAACAGCAGATTTAAAACCCGGCATGAGACTTGCAAAACCAATCTACAATAAGATGGGTGTTCTTCTTTATGAAAGAGACACACTTTTAACCATGCAGGGTATTAACAGTATCGAAAACTTTGGTCTGATCGGTATTTTTATTCTTGAGCCGGCAGAGCCGGTACCGCCTCTTTCCAGAGAGGATCTTGAATTCGAACAGTTCCAGACGATATATGTTTTTAAACTAAAAGAAAATATGGATCGTCTGCAGGCCAATCAGGCACCTGTTTCGCTGAGCGATCTCGTCCGGGACATCCAGACACATTACGGCAGTCTTGATCACAAATTAAATTTTGCACAAAACCTGCGAAGTTCTGCAGATTTTGTTTACAAACATTCCATCAGTGTCGGCATTCTCTGTGCGATGATCACAAATCAGATGCATCTGCCTGCTGCAGAACAGACAGCCCTTATCACAGCTGCGCTTCTCTACGATTTTGGTTATCTGTATGTACCACAGACAGTGTTAGACAAGGGGGATGACCTTACAACAGCAGATAAGGATTTTATCCAGCTCAACTTAGAGCGCGGTTATGAAACGCTCCGCCCGGACCGTGGTGATTATAAATTCCCGGTACATACGCTTGATATCATCCAGCAGATCATTTTTAAAAACAGCCGTACTTTAAAAGTCAAAGAACCGGCAGACAATATCCGTCTTCTCGTCGATATTTTAGCAGTAGCGGACGAATTTGACCATCTGACCGCAATGAACATTAACAAACCGCCAATTTCAGAAATTGCTGCCATGGGACGTCTGAAAAAGGATAAAGCCACCTACAATCCGCTCGTACTTTCCGCTTTAGCAGAATGCATCCATATTCTTCCGACCGGTGCATGTGTTGATCTTTCCGATGGAGAAAAAGCCCTTGTGCTTGCAGAGAATCCGGCTGATTTTCTTCATCCGATGGTACTGAAGTTTTCCACAAACATGATATACGATTTAAGTGACCCGGTGATCAGTAAATCTTTAAAGATCACAGATATCATGAAAACTATGGACAACCGCATCGCTTTAGACAAAGATTCTGTCAAACAATTTGTCTCTGATGCCTATATCAAAGAAACGGCAGACCGTTTCCGCAAGGTTAAACTTCAGATTGCCCAGCACAAGCAAAGTGAGCTGGAACAGAAAGCCGCAAGTGCTTTAATGAGCAGTGCTTCCGTGATCCCACAGAATGCCGGCACAGAAAAAACACTGACACAAAAAAAGACACGCAAAAAAATGAAACTTCGTTAATAATAGAATACGCACTCCGCAAATATTCCATTACGATAAAAAAGAAAGACATGGCAGGATTTCCGATCACTGTCATGTCTTTTTTCTGATGAACTAGAGATATTTTTTCAGCACCTTCCGTACTGCACCCGGTCCTTCTAACATCTCTTTAAACATTTTTATTACTTTTTCCGCAATTCCTGCCTCATAAAGATCACATCCAAATAAAGTATCATTTGATAAAATGTCAGAAAGTTTTCCATCTGCACTGTCCGGATCTGATAAATGGACATCTTTCAGTTTCTCCTGCATAACCGAAAGCATTGGATCACTGCTTGGTGTAAACTCTTTTCCTGCATCATCTACTGCAAGAAGGTAACGGAGCCATCCGGCAATCACAAGCGGGATTCCTGTCAGTTCGTTTAAATCTTTTCCTGCTTTACAGTAGCTTTTGATCGTCTCTCCAAAGCGGATCGCAAGTTTCTGACTCGTGTCAGTTGCAATTCTCTGTGGAGTATCCGGAATAAACGGATTTGGGAGACGTTTGGTCAGCACCTCATCTAAAAACTTCTCCGGACTTAAGATCTTAGGATCTGTAACTACAGGCATACCTTCTTTTTTGCCGATCAGTTCTACTAATTTCTTTAACTCTGTATCTTTCATTTCAGCAGCAATGCTCTCATAACCAAGCATACATCCATATACTGCAAGTGCTGTGTGAAGCGGATTTAAACATGTCGTCACTTTCATACGCTCGGTATCATTGACCGTATCGCGGTCTGTCATATATACACCTGCTTTTTCAAGCGCAGGTCTGCCGTTCGGGAAACGGTCTTCCACAACCAGATACTGTGGTTCCTCTGCATTGACAAATGGTGCGATATATGTATTTTTTCCGGTAATGACAGGTGCCATTTCTCCAATTTCAAGTTCCTTTAGGGCATCTTCCACCACTTTTGCCGGACGCGGCGTGATCTTGTCGATCATTGTCCATGGAAATGACACTTTTTCTTCATTATTTACCCAGTCTGCAAATTCTTTTGTTACAAAGCCTCGTTTTTCCCATTCCTCTACGACGGTCAGAACGCTGGTCTTTAATTTTTCTCCATTGTGTGAACAGTTATCCATACTGACAACGGCAACCGGCGTACCACCACTTAAAAACCGCTCCAGTAGAAGTGCTGTCACTTTGCTCATTGCATGTGAACATTTTTCCGGTCCATTTTCAAAATCCTGCTGTACAACCGGCAGATATGCGCCCTCTATGTTTTTTAAGGCATATCCTTTTTCTGTGATCGTAAACGAAACCATCTGTAAGGATGGATTACGAAAAACCGCTTTTAACTGTTCCATATCTTCCGGAAATTCCGTGCCGGCACGAAGTCCTGCCCCGATCGAAGCGATCACTTCTTTTTTCATGGTTCCATCCGGAAGTAGACTTACCATCAGCGTCATGTTATCATGCGGGCGGTAGATCTGATCTATGATATCGTAATCAAATGTATCAGCTGCTATAATTCCGCTCTTCTCAAGCTCCTGATTTAACAGGGACTGCTGCAATGCCGCAATAAACCCCCGAAAAATGTTTCCGGCACCAAAGTGTACCCATACCGGATTATTTTTCGTTTCTGCCATCATTGCCTGTACATCAAATTCCGGCAGTTTTACATTTCTTTCCTGCCATGCGCTTTTATCTTTGATTCCCTCTAAATTTAACTGAAGCATTTTATTCTCCCTTCTCTTTTATAACTATTTTGCTTTAGTTCTTTCTGGCAGCTTTGTCAATTGCTTCCCAAAGACCATTTAAGTATGTAACTCCAAGTGCACGGTCATATAATCCATATCCAGGTCTTCCTGTCTCATCCCATATCATTCTTCCGTGATCCGGTCTGATATAGGTATCTGGGCATGTCTCGTAAACTGCTTTTACGATCTCATACATATCCAGACTTCCATCCGAAGAAAGATGGCTGCTCTCGCGAAAATTATGATATCCCAAATGCTTGATATTACGGATATGCATACAGCCGATACGGTTCATCTCACCAAAATGCCGGATGATCGATGGAATATCATTTGCAGGATCTGATCCAAGGGAACCAGTGCATAAACATACTGTATTTGCCGGTGAATCATGCAGTTTTACGATACGGTCATAATCATCCTGACTGTGTGCGATACGTGGCAGTCCAAAGATATCCCATGCCGGATCATCCGGATGGCATGCCATCACAACGCCACACTCCTCGCAGACCGGGATGATCGCATCCAGAAAATATTTAAAATTCTCCCGCAGCATATCACCTGTCATTCCCTCATAATGTTTTAAAGTAGTCTCTAACTCTGCCAGACGCTCCGGCTCCCATCCCGGCAATGAAAAACCGTTACAATCTGCGGCAGTCTTTTTCACGATTTCAACCGGTCCCATCGTTCCGAGATCCTTTTCATCAAAATATAAGCTGTTTGATCCGTCCTCCGGAATCACACGCGCAAGATCTGTACGCAGCCAGTCAAATACCGGCATAAAATTATAAACGATGACTTTTACTCCGTATTCAGCAAGATTGCGGATCGTTGTCTTATAATTTTCAATATATTTGTCTCTTGTCGGCAGACCGATCTTGATATCCTCATGGACATTGACACTCTCGATCACTTCACACTCTAATCCGGCTTTATGAATCCCGTCAATATAATCTTTGATCTCTTCTTTTGTCCAGACTTCTCCTGCTGCCTTGTAATCCAAAAATCCCATAACCCCGGTCATCCCCGGAATCTGTTTGATCTGGCTTAATTTTACTGAGTCACTGTTTTCTCCAAACCAGCGAAATGTCATCTTCATATGAAATCCTCCTTTTTGAATCCCCATAATGATCCTGTACCATCTGTTATTTTTGTTATCTGAATCATAACATATCTTTTTCATCTTGTCTACTAGTATACTAGTTGATGTGAAATTTTTTCTATATTTCACAGAATATTCCAGTGGGTGTATCTTTTCATTTTTCAAAATATTCCGGATAAACTTCGCGGATCGCATCTTCCTCTAAACGGAAACGCTGCAGGTGATGCGTAAGGATCTCTGCTGCCTGCCTGGCATCCTGTGCTTCAATCGCTTCTAATATCTTTTTGTGATCATCCACAACTTTCAGATCTTTCACTGCACCGATACTTAAATCACGCACCCGGTCAAAATGGACACAGATCCCCTCCATCATGGTATATGCCTGCATTTTCCCGGCTATCTGAAATAATTTCTTATGAAAATCATTATCCAGTTCTAACAGACGGATATGATCTGGATTTTTAAGATAAAATTCCTGAAGCATTACATTTTCCCGCAGTTCTTTTAAATCATCCTCCGTCCGCATACCACAGACAAGCTCCACAACTGCTTTTTCAAGTGCCATACGCACAAAATCCGCTTCCTCCACCATCGCATAATCAATATAAGCGACACGGCTGCCGCGCTGCGGCAGGACTTCAATGATCCCTGTCTTGGCAAGTTCAATAAATGCTTCGCGCACCGGTGTTCTTGACAGTCCAAGCTGATCTGCGATCTCTTTTTCGCTCAGCATCGTACCGGGCTTTAATTCCCTGTATACAATATTATAACGCATAACTCTGTATGCATAATCTCTTCCGGTCTCCCCCGGATTCCGCTCCTGTATGATCATATTTTATGTAAAATTGCCGGCACAGGCAATTCTATTTCCTTTCTGACATTGCTTCTTACTCACCTGTATATTGTTCTATAGTACAAATATTGTATCATAAAACAGCACATTTCCCTAAGGATTTGTGCTGTCTTTTGTCAGTTCCATTATTTATTATTAGAACAAAGAGTCGCTTGCGACTCTTTCGCGCTCGAGCGATGCTGTTTACAGCTAACTTCTTCTCCGCGAGATGCGCATCCCGCCCGGAGGGCTTTTTGATTCATAGGACATAATTTCCTATGAATCAAGAAAGAATCCTGCTTTGCAGGATTCTCCGCCTGCGGCGGGTCGCTCCAGCGACATAATTCCACTCCGACGCAGTGCGCTCCTGCCCGGAGGGCTTTTTGATTCATAGGACATAATTTCCTATGAATCAAGAAAGAATCCTGCTTTGCAGGATTCTCCGCCTGCGGCGGGTCGCTCCAGCGACATAATTCCACTCCGACGCAGTGCGCTCCTGCCCGGAGGGCTTTTTAATTCATAGGACGTAATTTCCTATGAATTAAAAAATTACAGATTCTTTACGGTAGCAATATCCACCGGTGTCAGATCATCGGTCGCAGTCTCTAAGCTGCGTGCTAACGCATTTGCCGTATCCATCGCCGTGATACAGTAAACACCTGTCTCGATTGCATTTCTCCGGATCAGGAATCCGTCTCTGGTCTTATCACCATTTCCCTGTGTCGGTGTGTCAATGACAAGGTCGATCTTATGTCCTAAGATTAAGTCCATAACGTTCGGTGACTCCTGAGAGATCTTATTGACACGAAGTGCATTGACGCCGTGCTCCTGTAAATATTTTGCGGTGCTTCTCGTTGCGTAAATCTTGTAGCCAAGTGCTTCAAAACGTTTTGCAACACCGACTGCTTCCGGTTTATCTGCATCTTTTACTGTCATGATCATCTGTTTGTACTTCGGTAAAGTCACACCTGCACCGAGGAATGCTTTGTAGAGAGCCTCGTTAAAGGTCTTTGCAATACCAAGGCACTCACCGGTTGATTTCATCTCCGGTCCTAAGGAGATCTCAGCACCACGCAGTTTCTCGAAGGAGAATACCGGCATCTTGATTGCAATGTAATCTGCGGTCGGTGCAAGTCCCGGCTCATATCCAAGTCCACGGATCGTATCACCGATAATTACTTTCGTTGCAAGATCAACGATCGGAATACCGGTAACTTTGCTGATGTATGGCACAGTTCTCGAAGAACGCGGGTTTACTTCGATGACATACACCTGCTCGTCCATGGCGATAAACTGGATATTGATCAGTCCGATTACATGCAGTGCCTGTGCAAGACGTTTGGTATACTCAACGATCGTCTCTTTGACATGGTCACTGATCGTCGGTGCCGGGTAAACAGAAATACTGTCTCCGGAGTGTACACCGGTACGCTCGATGTGCTCCATGATACCAGGGATCAGGATATCCGTTCCATCACAGACTGCATCGACTTCGATCTCTTTTCCCTGTAAATATTTATCTACAAGGATCGGGTGATCCTGTGCAATACGGTTGATGATGCCGATAAATTCTTCGATCTCATCATCATTAAATGCGATCTTCATACCCTGTCCGCCAAGTACGTAAGAAGGTCTTACCAGTACCGGATAGCCGAGACGGTTTGCAACTTCTTTTGCTTCCTCTGCAGTAAACACGGTTCCACCTGCTGCTCTCGGAATCTGTGTTTTCTCTAAGATCTCATCGAAAAGCTCACGATCCTCTGCTGCATCAACATCCTCTGCCTTTGTTCCAAGGATCTTAACACCCATCTTCATCAGACTCTCGGTTAATTTGATCGCGGTCTGTCCACCAAACTGTACGACAGCTCCGTCCGGTTTTTCCAGTTTTACGATGCTCTCTACATCTTCCGGTGTTAAAGGTTCAAAATAAAGTTTGTCTGCAATATCAAAGTCAGTGGAAACGGTCTCCGGGTTGTTGTTGATGATGACGGTCTCCCATCCCTCTTTTGCAAATGCCCATGTACAGTGTACGGAGCAGTAATCAAACTCGATACCCTGTCCGATACGGATCGGACCGGAGCCAAGTACCAGTACCTTTTTCTTTGGATTGGTTTCGATGGCTTCGTTCTCACTTCCGAATACGGAATAGTAGTACGGTGTGGATGCCTCAAACTCTGCGGCACAGGTATCTACCATCTTGAATGCTGCCACGATACCATTCTCATAACGCATGTCATGGATTTCTTTTTCCGTCTTTCCGGTCAGTTTTGCAATAACGCTGTCCGGGAACTCGATGCGTTTTGCTTCTTTTAATAACTCTACAGTTAAAGGCTCATTCTTTAACTGATTTTCCATCTCAACTAAGATGGCAAGTTTATCAATAAACCAGCGGTCAATCTTTGTGATCTCATGGATTTCATCATAACTTACGCCTCTGCGGAGTGCCTCTGCGATCACCCAGATACGGCGATCATCCACCACATGAAGCTGCTCGTTTAACTCTTTATCAGAAAGTCCTGTAAAGTCATAAGACATTAAGCTGTCTACGTGCTGCTCTAAGGAACGGATTGCTTTCATCAATGCGCCCTCAAAGTTGTTGCAGATACTCATGACCTCTCCGGTCGCCTTCATCTGTGTGGTCAGGGTTCTCTTTGCTGTGATGAATTTATCAAATGGAAGTCTCGGAATCTTTACAACACAGTAGTCAAGCATCGGCTCGAAACTTGCATAAGTTTTTCCGGTAATTGCATTTTTGATCTCATCTAAGGTGTAACCTAATGCGATCTTTGCAGCAACTTTTGCGATCGGGTATCCGGTTGCTTTGGATGCAAGTGCAGAAGAACGGGATACACGCGGGTTAACCTCGATGACGCAGTACTCAAAGCTGTCCGGATTCAATGCATACTGTACGTTACATCCTCCGGTGATATTTAACTCGGAAATAATATTTAATGCAGATGTACGGAGCATCTGGTATTCCTTATCGCCAAGTGTCTGGGAAGGTGCAACAACGATGGAATCACCGGTATGTACACCGACCGGATCGATATTTTCCATGTTACATACGGTGATACAGTTGCCGTTCGCATCACGCATTACCTCATACTCGATCTCTTTCCATCCTGCGATACAACGCTCTACCAATACCTCTCCGACACGGGAAAGACGCAGACCGTTTGTTAAGATCTCAACCAGCTCGGTCTCGTTATGTGCGATACCACCGCCGCTTCCGCCAAGCGTATATGCCGGACGAAGTACGACCGGATAACCAATGGTATTGGTAAACTTGATACCATCTTGTACGTTGTGTACGACCTGGGATGCTGCACAAGGCTCACCGATCTTTTCCATGGTATCTTTGAATGCCTGACGATCCTCAGCCTTAAAAATCGTCTCTGCAGTTGTACCGATCAGTCTGACATTATATTTTTCAAGGATGCCTTTTTCCTCTAACTCCATACCAAGGTTTAAGCCTGCCTGTCCACCTAAAGTTGGCAATACGCTGTCCGGTTTTTCTTTTGCAATGATCTTCTCTAAAACAGATACCGTAAGCGGCTCAATATAAACCTGATCTGCGATATCTTTATCTGTCATGATCGTCGCCGGGTTTGAGTTTACCAGCACAACCTCAACACCCTCTTCTTTCAATGAGCGGCATGCCTGTGTACCTGCATAGTCAAACTCTGCAGCCTGTCCAATTACGATCGGGCCGGAACCAATTACTAAAACTTTTTTTATGTCATGATTTCTTGGCATTAATTCTTCCTCCTAAAATTTGTTAGACAATAACGTAAGATTTTTTTACATCATTGATATAAAACGGTCAAACAGGTATGCAGAATCCTGCGGTCCCGGACATGCTTCCGGATGGAACTGTACGGTAAAAATGTTTTTGCCTACATAGGAAAGTCCCTCATTCGTTCCATCGTTTACATTCACAAATGCCGGTTTCGCGATCTTTGGATCAAGTGTATCCGTATCTACCACATAACCGTGATTCTGGGAGGAAATATATACTCTTCCGGTTTCTAAATCTTTTACCGGATGGTTGCCGCCACGGTGTCCGTATTTCATCTTATGTGTATCAGCTCCGGTTGCAAGTGCCATAAGCTGATGTCCTAAACAGATTGCAAAGATCGGAGTATCGGAATCATATAATTTTTTAATCTCAGCAATGATCTCTTTGCACTCCTTTGGATCTCCAGGTCCGTTGCTAAGCATGATTCCATCCGGATTCGATGCAAGAATCTCTTCTGCTGTGGTATGCGCCGGATAGATCGTCACTTCACAGCCGCGTTTATTTAAAGACTGGGCAATATTATTTTTTGCTCCAAGGTCAAGCAAGGCAACACGCTTGCCTTTTCCTTTTAATACTCGTTTTTCACTGCAGGTAACTTTGTCCACAACATTACCTGTCGTGTATTCTTTTAATCTGGGAATAATTTCTTCTATATTATAGTTATCATTCGTGGTGATCATACCATTCATGGTTCCCTTCTCACGAAGGATCTTTGTTAGTGCGCGGGTGTCGATCCCTGCAATACCAGGAATATCATATTTCGTAAGGAAATCCTGAATTGTTCCCTCCTCACGGAAGTTACTCGGCATCCTTGATAACTCCCTTACAATATATCCGTCCGGCCATGGTCTGCCTGACTCCATATCCGGTGTGATTCCATAATTTCCGATCAGCGGATAAGTCATAACAACCGCCTGTCCCGCATATGACGGATCAGTCAGAACCTCCAGATAACCTGTCATCGACGTATTAAATACGATCTCACTGATGACTTCCCTAGTAGAACCTATACTTGTTCCGGTAAATACATTCCCATCTTCGAGTATTAAATGAGCTTTCATTCGTTTCCCTGTCCTTTCACCTTTTTTCCAAAAAAAAAAACGTCGCCGTTTTTCTTCTTTTTCCATCCAGACAGTCCCCTGACTGAACTTTCCCTTATTAGTACCTATAGTCTTTTTCTTAAATTGTAAAAAGTGTATCATATCATAAGACTTTTTTCAACCTTTTTCCAAAAACAAATAGCACCAAGATTTTATGCATATTTATGTATATTTATACATTATTTCCAAATCCACAGAAAGCGGCAGTATGTGCTGCCCACACGCAGGAAAATTTTATTACCAAAACGTCATGCAAGACATACATAGTAACAGACTTTCCTGATTTTCCCGCAGCAATGGGCAGCCGGCGTCTTATATCATCTTCTGAAACGCAAGGATTACAAACAACACGCCTCCAAGCCACGATACATCGGCTTTCCACCGCTTAGATGCCTGCATGCCAATCCTGCATCCGCAAAGTACTGCACAGAAACTGACGACAAAACTTCCAAGCACCGTAAGAAAAATATACTTTCCGCCAAATCCTGCACCCAGCCCTCCAAACATCCCATCCAGTGACATTGCAAGTGCAAAAAATACAGCCTCCACACACGACATGGTCGCCGAATGGTCGCGGTCTGCCATTACCGGATTGTTGTAGATACTCAGAATAAAACTGAGCTGTGAAAAAGAGATTTTGACTTTCTTACAGAGGAACTTATGACGCTCAATATATTTTCTGATCGCATACTCTGTCAGCTTAAAAATTCCCACTGCAAGCAGTCCGAAAAAACTTAAATATATTGCATATTTTTTTAAAAGTATCCCCTGTAACGCCATCCCCGCATAAAGTGATATCCCTAATATTCCACTGCAGACCGTGCTGATGCATAACGCTGCCACAGATCCGATCTTTATCTGCTCACTCCCACACGCCACACACGCCACAAAGACATCCACACTGACAGCTATGATCAAAAGAATTACCTGCACTTTTTTCTACCTCAGACATAAAACCTTCTGTTTTATCATATGTCAGAGATTCAAAAATGCATCTTTACCTTTGATACTGTTCTCCATTTCCGAATAACTCATTACAAAGAATCAGCCAAAATTCCAGCTTTTCACACTGTTATCTCAGTCAAGTCTTTCGACAATACCAAGGACTTTCTGATAAGCCGCCGCCACCTCATCCAAAAGCGGTTTAAGCTTCCTTTCCGGTTCGCCATCCCTAAGTTCTTCGCATAACTCCTGTGCCGGAATGAGAAGCGGCGTCAGTCCCAGATTCATCGCAAGTCCCTTTAAATTATGTACATGTGTAAACGCCTGCTCATAATCCTTTTCTTCCAGTGCCTTACACAGCGACTCATAATTCGTATCCGTCAGAATCAGTTTTAAAAATTTCCCGATCCTCTCCTCCGTCTTGAGCCGCCGTAAGACCTCCTGTAAATCTGCGCCCATCTCCTTGTAACATTCTTCCAGCGTCATATTTGCTCCCCTTTCGCGTTAAGTTTTTTAGTTCATTATCCAACAAATGATGGTTTGTGGGTGATATGCGTCGCCCGTCCAAATGATGTGTTGCAGGTCTGTGAGTGGCTTCTTGCGCAAAGCCGAAGTAATTTTTGTTCCGTTGTACGAAAATAAGAAAAGTCTAAGTGTGTCTGAGTTAGATTTTCTCGGAGTGACGTGACCGGCAACAACGAGTCATCCATGACTCGATGCTGCCTTGTT
>ERZ1035032.1752-NODE-1752-length-12889-cov-16.399252_pt1 | contig 12889 bp, 10 predicted proteins | sample MGYA00520693_ERZ1035032 | MGnify/ENA primary metagenome ERZ1035032 (study PRJEB33766, sample SAMN09781740) | gut metagenome | biome: gut microbiome | host: Homo sapiens | place: Madagascar | study: EMG produced TPA metagenomics assembly of the PRJNA485056 data...
TCTATTTTTGCAGTCCAGTTGCGAAGAAACGCAGCGCATCATTGAGATATGGTGTAATGGTAGCACTACAGATTCTGGCTCTGTCAGTGAGGGTTCGAATCCTTCTATCTCAACAAATCCGGCTCCGGCCGGTTTGTTTTTATGGCTCTTGCCAACAAGAATGGCGGGGTAGCTCAGCTGGTTAGAGCGTCGGATTCATAATCCGGAGGTCGTGGGATCATGCCCCACTCCCGCTACACAACAATAGAAACTAATTAGACGATAATGGCGAACGCATTTCACTATTCCATCGGAAGGAAGTTCATCCAGGCTGTCAGCGGAGCATTTCTTATAATCTTCCTGCTGCTTCACGTGACTATTAACCTGTTCTCCGTCATTGACTCTTTCACAGGCAACTACAACGGACTTGACGGCCTTTTCCAGAAAGGCTGCGATTTCATGGCCCTGCCTATCGTGACCATCATGGTTCCGGTTCTTGCCGCCGGTTTCATCATCCACATCATCTACGGATGCTGGCTTACTTGGAAGAACATCAAGGCCCGTGGCGGTTACAAGCGCTATGAGGCTTCAAGCGTCGCTGCCGCCGACTCCTGGTCAGCAAAGAATATGTTCGTGCTTGGCATCATCATTCTCGGCATCCTTGCATTCCATCTTACCCACTTCTGGGCCAAGATGCAGCTTGCGATGTTCACCGGCGCCGAGGAGGGCAACCCTTACGAACTGCTCAATCTCACTTTCGGACGATGGTGGGTGCTGGCATTGTACCTCGTCTGGTTCGTGGCTGTATGGTTCCACCTTTGCCACGGTTTCTGGAGCATGTTCCAGACAGTTGGCTGGAACAACCAGACCTGGTTCAAGAGACTGAAAGTGATCGGCATCGTGGTCGCCACGCTGATCTTCCTTGGCTTTGCGGCTGTTGGCATCAACGCATTCCTTCAGGCAAACGCTTTGATTTAGTCAAGGATTAAAAATGAAAATTCAAGGGTGACCGTGTTCGGTCGCCCTTATTTGTTATACGCCACCCGGTCGTGGAACCAAGAATCCGGTCACTGAGCTACACTTCCGGTCACTGAACCTGTCGAAGTGACCATATAAAAACAGGACAACAAATAAGCCGCTTCGACGCTTCGACGCTTCGACATGCTCAGCGACCAAAGCGTCAAAAATCAGACAAATTGATTTATAAATAATAGTTAACATTTAAAAAACGAACTGAAATGAGACAGAAAAAGTTCCTGCTCCCAGAGAGCGACATCCCGACAGCATGGTTCAACATGCAGGCAGTCATGCCCAACAAGCCAATGCCTATCCTCAACCCGGCCACTCACGAGGCCTTGAAAGCCGAGGATCTCTACCCTATCTTCTGCAAGGCGTGCGCCGACCAGGAGCTCAACACGACAGACGAGTGGATTCCTATCCCTGAACCGGTACGTGAACAGTACGCCGGCTACAGATGCACGCCTCTGGTAAGGGCTTATGACCTTGAGGCCGCGCTCGGCACACCGGCACACATCTATTTCAAGAATGAGAGTGTCTCTCCTGCCGGATCCCACAAGCTGAACTCTGCCCTGGCACAGGCCTACTATGCCAAGGAGCAGGGCATCACCAACATCACCACCGAAACCGGAGCCGGACAATGGGGCGGAGCGCTATCCTACGCCGCAAAGAAGTTCGGTCTGGACTGCGCCGTCTATATGGTCAAGGTCAGCTTCCAACAGAAGCCTTACAGGAGGTCGATCATGCAGACTTTCGGAGCGGCCATCACTCCGTCTCCGTCAATGTCCACAAGGGCAGGGAAGGACATCATCACGGCAAATCCTAACGATCAGGGATCCCTTGGATGTGCGATTTCCGAGGCCATAGAGCTTGCGGTAAGTACCCCTAACTGCAAGTACACCCTCGGATCCGTCCTGAACCATGTCTGCCTGCACCAGACCGTCATAGGACTGGAAGCCGAAAAGCAGATGGAGTTGGCCGGGGAATATCCAGACATCGTAGTAGCCTGCTTCGGTGGCGGCTCGAACTTCAGCGGCATCGCCTACCCGTTTATGAGGCATAATATTCAGGAAGGCAAAAAGACCCGCTTCATCGCGGCCGAGCCATATTCCTGCCCGAAACTAACGAGAGGAAAGTTTGAATATGACTTCGGTGACGAGGCCGGTATGACTCCGCTCCTCCCGATGTACACCCTCGGTCACGATTTCAAGCCGGCGACCATCCACGCAGGCGGACTTCGCTACCATGGAGCCGGCGTGATAATGTCCCAGCTGATGAAGGACGGGTACATGGAAGCAACTGACATCGAGCAGCTTGACGCATTCAAGGCCGGTGTCCTCTTCGCTCAGACCGAGGGCATCATCCCTGCTCCGGAATCCTGCCACGCCATCGCCGCGACAATAGGCGAGGCACTCAAGTGCAAGGAATCCGGCGAGGAGAAAGTCATTCTCTTCAACCTTTCCGGCCACGGTTTCGTGGATATGAGTGCCTACGATCAATACCTCTCCGGCGAGATGCAGAACTTCCACGTCTCCGACGCCGAGCTTGCAAAGTACATCAAGTCGGCAGACACACTGAACAAGTAATCGATTAGATATAAGGTGGAATATAGTCAAGAGGGCCTCTAACCTGAATTTTGCACGTTACCAAAATTCTGAACAGAGGCCCTCTGGACTTATTAGGGTAACCTAATATTTCAATGACATCATACTGCATAGTGCATAGCCATCGTACATAGTACATATTTCAATGGCACCATACTGCGGTTGCTGAGCTTGTCGAAGCAGCGAAGCAGCTGAACCCACGGATGTACTGTGATGTGCCGTGGCAGATAACTATTTGATTTTCATGCAAAAGAGCGATGTCCTGGTGAAGAAGACAGCACCAGGACATTGCTTTTTATATTCATTTTCAAGCACTTAAGTGCCACGAGATACCACATTAGATCGGCAGCGTCTTCTGACGAAGCCAAGAAGCGACCTCTGGAGTGAGACGTGGGGAAAGAGTACGGTAAACGTGCTCGTTGTAGGCGTTGAGCCAGTCAATCTCTGAGCGGTCGAGAAGGTCTTTGACAAGGATCGACGTGTCGAAGTGGCAGAGGGTCAACGTCTCGAATCTCAGCCAATGGCCGAAATCGTTCTCTCCGGCATCAACGCAAAGGATCAGGTTCTCGTGACGGATACCGAACTTGCCCTCCCGGTATATTCCCGGCTCATCACTTGTGATCATTCCCGGAATCAAAGCCTGACGATTGAAGTTCTGACGGATGTCCTGCGGCCCCTCGTGGACATTCAGATAGAATCCGACCCCGTGGCCGGTTCCGTGGCCGAAATTGCGCTTTGCGCTCCAGAGCGGTTCGCGGGCCAGGACATCCAGCTGGCAACCAGCCGTCCCTTTAGGGAAAACAGCCTTTGCCAATGCTATATGCCCTTTCAAGACCAAAGTATAGTCCTCTTTCTCCAACTGGGAACAAGGCCCAAGCGGAACAGTTCTGGTGATGTCAGTGGTACCGAACAGGTACTGCCCGCCGGAATCGCACAGGTAAAGTCCTTCCGCATAGAGTTCAGCGGAGCCTTCCTCCGGCGTGACATAGTGAGGCAGAGCGGCGTTCGGACCGTAAGCCGAAATCGTCTCGAAACTCTCCCCACGGAAGCCCTCGATCTCACTGCGGAACTCGTGCAGTTTCAGCGAGGCTTCATATTCATTGACCGCATCTCCCGCCTCGACGGAGGTTTGCAGCCAATGGAGGAAGCGCTCCATAGCAACGCCGTCCTCAAGATGAGCCTCCTTCATTCCGGCAACCTCAACATCGTTCTTGACCGACTTGCGAAGCCCGACAGGCGAGGTCCCCATGATGACATACCGAGAGTTCAGAATACTGAACAAACTGAAATTCAACGTCGCCGGATCAACAAACAAAGCCTTGATGTAATTGCCGTCCACAAGATTTGAAAGCGCGGCCTCGACATCTGAATATTCCTGAATATTCACTCCGTCAGCAAGGAGCTCGTGGAAACTGTCCTCGGTCTCTCCGTCATCATCCGGAATCTCACCCTTACGTGCGAACCAAAGCACATTATCCTGAGTGACAAGAAGATATGACATCACCACAGGGTTATAAGCGACATCCTGCCCACGGACGTTCAGCATCCAGGCAATCTCATCCAAAGCCGTGAGAAGAATAGCATCGTACCCTTTGTCAGTCAGCCATTTGCGGATCCAACGCAGCTTTTGCACCCTTGACCAGCCAACCTGCTCAGGTCCAAGAGTAATGATCGGGGTCTGAGGAATCTTCGGACGATCCGTCCACAGAACCTCAAGCATGTCCAGAGCGTTGACGAAATGGGCCTTCCCGCCCACTGCTTCCTGAATGTCCTTCACGGAAGATACTGTCATGCAAAGCCCGTCAACAGCGACGCGAACCTCATCGCAGTCCGCAAAATGACCTGCAAGCCACTCTGGAATAAGCACTTGGCCAGGGACACGGGTCTTATGCAACTCAACTCCCGCGGCCGGGAGCTGCTGAGAGGCCTGGATGAAATAACGAGTGTCAGTCCAAAGACCGGCGCGATCCTCTGTGATGACAAGGTCACCCTCCCCAGTGTAGCCGGAAAGCCATGCCACCTGATGCCAGCGGGCTGCTGAATATTCACTGTTGTGCGGATCATTCCCCGTCACTATGACGGCATCCCAACCTTTCGAGCGCATCATCGCCCGAACAGCCTCGATTCTATCTTTGAATATGCTCATTCGCGGAATAGGTTATATTAATGAATATGATTGACTGTCATTTGAATATCCTGTGCTTGAGCAACCGCACGGCAGCAAGCAGCAGCTTCTCCACCGGCAGGAACGCCGAAAGGTTCCTCAGGCCGGAGAACAGCATATTGGAAGGGGTGAAAGCCTCCCTGGCATCCAGAAGCGACTCGCACATCGCAAGTTTCCGGCGGTTAAGTCGCTCACGGACATTTCTTTGAGCCGATTCCAACTCGTCCATCGTCTTTATTTCTGAATATCTCATGGCTTATCTGTCCTCGTCAAAGAAAAGTTTGATGAACATCGGAACGAAAGTATTACGGAACAGTCTCTTCCTAAGCAGGATGACAACCGCAAGAATCACAATGAACACGGCGGCCACAATCCCGGCCCCCGCCGCATAGCTTCCTATCAACTCACCTATCCACATAACACCCCCGATGGCGAGAGCAGTCAGAATCACGGACACGATGAACAGGACAAGCAACATGTAAAGCAATTTGCCGAGCGTCAATGACAATCCCTTAGCGGTTCTTAATTTGAGGTCATCAATCCTTGCCTCGACATAGTCCGCAGTGTTCCTGCCAAGGTCCTCAATCGGTTTTGTGAACTCACTCATCGTCAAGCGTTTTCCGACGGCCTTTCGGCATATTCAATGTCCTTCTGAATCGCGCTCTCGAGTTTCTCCAAGCGCTCGAAAATCTTCATCCTGACATCTTCCTTCAGATCCTCGGCCTGATCCTGAAGTTCCGCCCTCAGGTCGTTGAGTTCCATTCTGGCGAGTCTTGCCCGTGCCTTGGCGGAATCCGCGGCGTCACCGACAGTTTCCTTAATCTTCCGACGCGTATCCTCGCCCTTCTCCGGAGCGAACAACAGCCCAAGGGTAAGCCCGGCGGCTGCCCCCGCGACAAACGCTAATAATGAATCACCTTTCATAACATTCGATTTTCACAAACTTACATAAAAATCTGCGATTTTTACGCCCGTCCCATAAGAAAGGAACAGTTTTTTAGAGGAAATATAAACCATACTGATCAGAAATCCAATTCATCAGCGCCGATTTCTGTCTGCCAACACAAACGGAACTCCTCGGGCAAGTGACAATAAGGCCATAACGCAACCCGTGAGTGTCCCGCAATCCTTCCGGGCGACAGAAAAGGGTGCCACAATCCTCCCGTGCGCAAAAGTGACCCTCTCACGTACGAAGGCCTTATTTTGATCCCACCTCCTCGTGAGCAGGAAGGCTTAGTCTGCGCACGGGAGGGACTGCCGAGGCTGTCTCGTGAGCAGGAGGGCCGGGGCTGCGCACGGGAGGGACTGCCGAGGCTGCCTCGTGAGCAGGAAGGCCAGGTCTGCGCACGGGAGGGGCTGCCGAGGCTGCCTCGTGAGCAGGAGGGCCAGGGCTGCGCACGGGAGGGACTGCCGAGGCTGTCTCGTGAGCAGGAGGGCCAGGTCTGCGCACGGGAGGGACTGCCGAGGCTGCCTCGTGAGCAGGAAGGCCGGGGCTGCGCACGGGAGGGACTGCCGAGGCTGTCTCGTGAGCAGGAGGGCCGGGGCTGCACACGGGACCATAGACATTATTTTCTGACAGGGGCGCACTGGACCCCGAGGAGTTTCAGGGCGGAGACGAGTTCGGTGGTGACGGCAACCTTGTACTTGGTGGAGTGGAACTCGATCTTGTACTTGGTCTGTGGATCGTAGAGGTACATCTTGAGAGGGACGGTACCCCGGTTGGACTGGATCAGGGACACGAGATCCTTGCGGAACTTCTCGGTCAGCATCGGGGTGGTGATGCTGATGGAGAAAGCGTTCAGCAATGTCTCGTTGACGTTGCCAAGAAGCATTATCTTCTTGACTCTGAAAGCGTAAGGCGAAGTCTTGCCTTGCGCGCGCTCCTCAGGCTTGATGAAGAATTTCTCCTCTATGTCGCCCTCGATATAAAGGTTCTCGTGCGGCTTCATGTAACTCATGAAAGCCTCGTGGTCACGGCCGAACAATGTCAGTTCGTAGGCTCCGCTGTAATCCTCAAGTTTAGTCTTTGAATATGGCTTACCGGTCTTCGTGGTCAGGGTGCTGTACTCGGTCACCAGGCCGGCTATCGCTACCTTCATCTTCTTCTTGGAAGCCTCACACTCCGCTACTTTCTTATTCAAATCCGCCAGTTCGCAGTTGGTAAAACTCTCTATCTCAAACGCATACTTATCCAAAGGATGTGAGGAGATATACATCCCGACATATTCCTTTTCCTTCTGGAGCCACTCAAACTCGTCATCCGCTCCAAGCATTTCCGGGATTTCCGGACGCACCGGCCTCATCTCCTCCACCTCGCCGAAAAGCGACGCCGCAGAATTGGCTGCGTCCTGACTGTAGAGGTTGGAATATCTCGCAAGCTCATCGATGAACAGGTTGCCGCTGCGGCAAGGCAGGAAAAACTGTTTGCGCTGGATGCCGAACGAATCGAAACCACCTGAATATACAAGGCACTCTATCGCCTTTCTGCCCAGCGAGTTACCAAGCCTTTCGACGAAATCGAACACATCGGCGTAGATTCCGTTGGCTGCCCTGTCGGCGATGATCGCGTCCGCCACATTGGAACCGAATCCCTTGATCCCCTTCAGGCCAAAACGGATGTTACCCTCCTTGTTCACGGTGAAGTGTGAATATGACTCATTGACATCCGGGTTCAACACCTTGATCTTGTGAGCCTTGCAGTCGGACAGAATCTTCTTTATCTCCGGCATGTTGGAGAGGTTGCAGGAGAGGTTGGCGGCGAAGAACTCGGCGGGATAGTGGCATTTCAGCCAGCCGGTCTGATAGGAGACCCATGCATAGCAGGTAGCGTGGGACTTGTTGAAGGCATACTGCGCGAATTTCTCCCAGTCCTTCCAGATCTTGTCCAGCATCTTCTCCGGATGACCGTTGGCCTTGCCGCCCTCCATGAACTTGTCCTTGAGCTCGTTCAGAATCGCTATCTGCTTCTTGCCCATCGCCTTGCGGAGCTTGTCCGCCTGACCCTTCGTGAAGCCGGCCAGCTTCTGGGAAAGAAGCATCACCTGCTCCTGATAGACGGTCACACCATAGGTGTCCTTAAGGAACTCCTCCATCTCCGGGAGGTCATATTCAATAGGCTTGAGTCCCAGTTTTCTGTCGACGAAATCCGGGATGTAGTCCATAGGGCCCGGACGGTAGAGGGCGTTCATCGCAATAAGGTCCTCGAAACGCTCCGGACGCAGCCTCTGAAGCCAGGTCTTCATGCCCTCGGATTCAAACTGAAAGACGCTGTCCGTGTCGCCGTGTCCATAGAGTTCGTAAGTCGGCTTATCGTCAATCGGAATCGCCTCGATGTCGATGTCCGTACCAAAGCGCAACTTAATGTTGTCCAGACATTTGTGGATTATGGACAGGGTGTTGAGTCCCAGGAAGTCCATCTTCAGCATGCCGACTTCCTCGATGTAGTGGCCGTCGTACTGCGAAGTCCAGACGTACTGTCCGGACTCCTTGTCCATCGAAAGGCAGATAGGAATATAGTCGGTCAGGTTGCCTCGTCCGATGATCGTGGCGCAGGCGTGCATTCCGACCTGACGGATGCATCCCTCCAGCTGACGGGCATATTTCAGAACCTCCCTCACCTGCTCTGTTCCGTTTTCCAACTCTTCCTTGAACTCAGGCACAAGACGGTAGCAGTTCTTGAGGGTTATCTTTACATCCGTGTCCTCCATGCCCCTCTGATAGGTCTTCTTGACCGTTTTCTTCTGACCCGGATTGTCAGGATCATCAACCTCGACATCCTTTTCCACCACCTTGAATCCTGGCTTCAGATCATCCAGATCCGGATTGAAGAGATATTCCTTCTCCACCTTTTCACTGAGGCGGTCAGGCACCATTCCGGACAGGCGGTTGGACTCATCGATCGACAGGTCATGGATTCGCGCCACGTCCTTGATGGCGCCCTTGGCGAGCATTGTGCCGAAGGTGATGACCCGGGAGACGTGATCCTTGCCGTAGGAGTCCTCGACATATTTATGCGCCAGCGACAGATCCTCGAAATCGACATCTATATCCGGCATCGAGATTCGGTCCGGATTCAAGAAACGCTCGAACAGGAGCTGGTACTTGATCGGATCCAGGTTGGTGATTCCCAAGCAATAGGCCACCACGGATCCGGCCGCGGAACCACGGCCTGGCCCCACCATGCTGCCCTTCGCCCTCGAAGCCGCGATGTAGTCCTGCACAATCAGGAAGTAGTCCGGGAAGCCCATACGGCAGATGGTCTTGAGCTCGAAGTCTATCCTCTCGGACTGCTCGGCGGTCAAAGTCTCCCCATAACGTCTTTTGGCTCCCTCGTAGGTGATGTGGCAGAGATAGGCCACCGACTTGCAGAACTCGTCGCCACGGTAATTGCCCTTCTTGTCGCACTTTCCGACCTCGATGACATCCTTGTACATGTTCAGATAGTTGTCCAGGTCGTCAAGGAAGGCCTGGTCGATCTGGTACTTGGGAAGCACATGGTCGCGGTCGATCTGATATTCCTCAACTTTGGAAGCTATCTCCAGGGTGTTTTCCAGCACTTCCGGATGGTCTGGGAACAGAGCGGCCATCTCCTCTTCGCTCTTCAGGTACTCCTGCTGGGTGTAGTGAAGGCGCGGCTCCTCGTTGATCTTCTTGCCGGTGTTCAGACAGATAAGATGGTCGTGCGCCGGGCCATCCTCCTTGTTGACGAAGTGGACGTCATTCGTGGCGACCACCTTGACACCCGTCTCCTGAGCCAACTGGAATATTCCCTCATTGCTGATCTTCTGCTCCTCATAAACCTCCAGCGACAGCCCCGGGACCTCCGTCTTGTGGAGCATCACCTCAAGGTAGTAGTCGTCTCCGAAGACCCTCTTGTGCCACTCTATCGCCTTTCTCGCCTCGTCCATCTTTCCGGCGACGATGTTCTTGGGGATCTCGCCGGCAAGGCAGGCGGAGCAGCAGATCAGATTCTCGTGGTATTTCTCAATGATCTCGTGGGAGACCCTCGGCTTGCCGTAATAGAGACCTTCGATGTGACCCTGCGACACGATCTTCATCAGGTTCTTGTACCCGTCGAAGTTCTTGGCCAGAAGGATGAGGTGGTAATATGACCTATGCTCGCTGTCCTTGATCTTAGGGTCGTAGTGGCGTGTCACATAGACCTCGCACCCGATGATCGGCTTGACCTTGAAATGCCCGGTAGCCTTGTCCACATGCTTGCCTGCGAACTTGAAGAACTCCTTGACACCGTACATGTTGCCGTGATCCGTGATGGCCAGGGCCGGCATCCCCATCTCCTCGGCCCTGTCGAACAAGGTCGAGATGGAGGAGAATCCGTCAAGAATCGAATATTGCGTGTGGACGTGAAGGTGTACAAAAGCCATGGTGACAAGTCATTTTTCAAGCGCCAAGCCAAACCCGCCCATCGCCGGACAAACGTTTCCCGACAAAAGGCGAATCGCAGCGATACAAAGATACCGAAAAACCCTATCCCCGCAAAGCCGCCTTCCTCGAAAAGTTATCAACACCTCGGAAAAAGTCCCGATTTCAGCCACATAAAACTCAGAATTATTCCCGAAAATAAGAGTAAATAGTCGGAAAAAGTCCCGATTTTAACCATCCGAAACTCGGAATAATTCCCGATATTATTTGTTATTCAATTGATTTATTGTAAATTCGCAAAAAATATAAAAAGAAGCCATGCTATATAGAAAATTCGCAGCCCATCTGGAAGACTTTCTCCGGAACGAACCTCGTAAGATAATGCTCGTCAATGGCGCCAGGCAGATTGGCAAATCGTACCTGATAAGGCACGTCGGCAACAAACTTTTCAAGAATTATGTGGAGATAAACCTGAAAGCGGACAAGGAAGGCTCCGGAATATTCGCGTCTGTCCGCAGTGTAGAGGAGTTTTTCCTGCAATTGGGTGCGATCGCTGGGAACAGATTAGGCAATCGGGACGACACGATTGTCTTTCTTGACGAGATTCAAAGCTATCCGCATCTGATGACGATGCTCAAATTCCTGAACGAGGACGGCAGGTACAGGTACATCGCCAGCGGCTCGGAATTAGGTGTGGCATTGGCGCAGACCCCTTCCGTCCCTATCGGCAGCATAGCCATCGAGCAGATGTATCCGCTTGATTTCGAGGAGTTTCTTCTAGCGATGGGATGCAGTCAGGACACTATTGACGGGATGCGGGAATATTTCCACGACAGGAAGCCGTTGAACGATTCCCTGCACAACTATATGCTCCGGCAGTTCAAGATCTATCTTTTGGTGGGAGGAATGCCCGACGCCATAAACAAGTTCATCAAGAGCCGTAACATCGCCCAAGTCCGTAAGATCCAACGGGACATACACTCCTTGTACAAGTTGGATGCGTCGCAATACGACGAGGAGAGGAAACTTGTCATCCGCAAGATCTATGACATGATTCCGTCCAACATGGAAAACAAGAAGAAGCGTGTCATCGTGAAGAACATCGAGCAGACCGCCGGTCACAAGCAGTTCAGCGACTACTCCGATGAGTTTGACTATCTGGTCAATTCCGGTGTTGCTCTCTCTGTCCAAGCCATCAGCAATCCGAAGTTCCCGCTGAAGGAGTCCGAGAGCAAGAATCTTATCAAACTATACCTCAGCGATGTAGGCATTCTGACTGACATTCTTTACAGGACAAACATCAATGCGGTGCTTGGAGACGAACGCAGCGTCAATCTCGGCTCTGTCTATGAGTCTGTAGTGGCACAGGAGCTCCACGCCCACGGATTCACCCTGCACTACTACGACAACAAACAGCGTGGAGAGGTTGATTTTCTGATTGATGACTACGACAATCTCACAGTCCTGCCCATCGAGGTCAAATCAGGCAAGGATTACAAGGTTCACAGCGCCCTGGACGCCTTCCTTGACACCCCCGACTACCACATCAAGAACGCCATAGTCCTAAGCAACGAACAAAACGTCCACAAGGAGCATGGCATCACCTACCTCCCCGTCTATTACGTGATGTTCCTAAAGCAAGACAACACCCCGGAAGAAGATCTCGTCATCCCGAATCCGACTTTGCAAGCCTAGTGGCGACCGTGCACTTAACTAACTGACAGTGAAACGAAAGGGCATCCTCGTGGTTCAAGTATTCAGACCACGACAGTGTTTTATCCGCTGATTATCAGGGCATTATCCGCCACTGATTTCTAATACGCCCGGCCGTACATCTTCGGGGAGTTGAAGGCGGGGGTGTGGCCGGAGAGGCGGAAGAGTTCGGGGATGGTGACGATCTCGTAGCCACGGGTCTTGAGGGCGGGGATCAGGGTCTTCATCGCCTCGACGGTGCGCTCGTTCGTATCGTGGAACAGGAGGATGCGGCCGTCCTCGACGCGGGCGAGGGTCTTGGTCACACGATCCTCGACCGGCATGTCGGCCCTCCAGTCCTGACAACTGAGGCCGGAGATGAATATCTTTCCGTCCACAAGGCCGGCGACGTGGGCGTTGTGTGCCGTGAAGGGAGGACGGAGGTACACAGGCTTCGCACCGGCGTAGGTCTCGATCAGGGAATCGGTCTTGGCGACCTCCGCAAGAATCAGAGAGTCAGCAATCTGCGTGAGATTAGGGTGGGAATAGGTGTGGTTCTCCACATCACATCCCATCTGAACCATCCGCCGGATGATCGGAGCGGTCTCCTCCGTGATGTTCTGACCGATCAGAAAGAACGACGCATTCACACCGTTCTCCTCCAGCACGTCCAGCATCATAGGAGTGAACTTCAGGCTCGGCCCGTCGTCAAAGGACAAGGCGACATACTTCGGCTTGACATCTGCCGATAGGTCTTCTTGTGCAAGAGCCGTCAAATGGCACATGATCGCTGCCATCATCACCAATATTACCTTCATATTCAAATAGTTAATAATCCATATTCCCGCAACGGAGCGTCAGAAAAGTTGAAAGATTATGATTCGGAGCGTAGCGACAGAAGGGGTTCGGGGAATCCCTTCCCCGTGCCCCCAGGGGCTGTCACGAAGTGACTGAGGGTAATTAGAGTATGGTGAAATTCACCATACTCTTAAAATCCCCTTCCGAACATAGACCAGTACTTCGCCTCAAGCTCCTTCCAGCGGGCGGCGCA
>ERZ1035032.1756-NODE-1756-length-12874-cov-8.982058_pt1 | contig 12874 bp, 12 predicted proteins | sample MGYA00520693_ERZ1035032 | MGnify/ENA primary metagenome ERZ1035032 (study PRJEB33766, sample SAMN09781740) | gut metagenome | biome: gut microbiome | host: Homo sapiens | place: Madagascar | study: EMG produced TPA metagenomics assembly of the PRJNA485056 data...
GTTGTTTTTGTTGTCAAGAAAGGTAAAATAAAATGACATGGTTTCAGGATTTTCATTTTTTGCGTCCATGGTGGCTGCTGGGGCTGATTATTCCTGCAGCGGTGTATGTATTTACATATAAAAATTCTCAAATACAGTCAGCTTGGCAAAAAGTCTGCGATAAAAATTTGTTGGATTATTTATTGATAAAAAATAACGGAACCAAAGGATATAAGGCTTCTGTTTCTGCAGCTCTGATAACTTTGTTTTTGGTGATGGCACTGGCCGGACCAACGTGGCTTAAAAAAGAAAATCCGGCTTTGAGCGTGGAAAATCCGGTTATGATTTTGCTTAATATGTCAGGAGAAATGTGGAATAAAGATGTTTCTCCCAGCCGAATTGAACGCGCAAAATATGTTATTAAAGATTTGACCAAGTCGTTGAAAAATACGGAAAGCGGTCTGATTGTGTATAGTAAAGAGCCGTTTATGATTACGCCTTTGACGGAAGATACTTCGCTTATTGACAATATTATGTCGGCATTGCAGTTAGATATTATGCCGCAAGACGGTGATAGGCTGGACAGAGCTATAGAATTGGCTGTGTCGAGAATGCAAAAAACAGGTTTGCCGCATGGCAATTTGATTGTGATTACATCTAATGTCGGCGAGCGTTTTGACGCGGCGCTTACCGGCGCAAGTCAAGCTTCGGATGCCGGTTTTGATGTGAATATTGTAAATATAAGCAAAACAACAAACGATAAGCTGCAGATGGTTGCAGATAAAGGCAACGGGCTTTATTTGAACTATCAGCAAAGTTTGGCACCGCTTATTCAAAAAATAAACGACATAACCGCCAAAGAAATTAAGCAGAGCAAAAATATGCAGACGGTCTGGGAAGATATGGGATGGTATTTGCTTTGGCTGCCGGCACTATTGTTTTTGTTTAGTTTCCGCCGTGGGGCATTCGTTATTATTTGGGGATGTTTTTTCAATATTTACACAGCCGAAGCATCGTGGTTTTTGAATGATAACCAAGAAGCTCTGCATGATTTTGAAAAGCAAAATTACGCAGAGGCGGCCGAAAAATTTACGGACACGCAATGGAAAGGCGCTGCAGCGTATAAAAACGGCGACTATGAAGCGGCATATGAAAATTTTTTGCAAAAAACAGATGCAACCGCTTTATACAACCAGGGTAACGCTTTGGCAAAAGGCGGAAAAATAGCTGAAGCCATAAAAAAATATGAAGAAGCCTTGCAAAAACAGCCTGACTTTGCTGACGCTAAGTTTAATCTGGAATATCTGAAAAAACAACAGCAGCAAAAAAATCAACAAAATCAACAGCAAAAACAAGAGAAAAATAAGCAAAAACAACAAAACGAGCAGCAAAATACAAATGAAAATACGGCACAGCAAAATCAGCCGTTGCAAAAACAGCAAAATCAAGACGAAAAACAGAGCCAAAAAGAGCAAGCTGCAAACGCAAACAACTCTAAGCAACAGCAGAACAATCAAAAGCAGCAGAGTAGCTCTCGGCAACAGGAACAGCAGAAGCAGCAAGCGCAAAGTTCTGAAAACAACAGCTTAGAAAAGCAGTCAGAAGCTGATAATAAGCCAAACAAGCTGGATAAACGCAATTCTAAAGCGGCTAAGTCCGAACAAGAGCAAACTGAAACTGCCGAACAGAAAAAAACAGCAGCTGTCAGCAATGAGGACGGACAAGAAAAACAGCAAGCAGAAGCTGTAGGAGTGAAAGACGAAAAGACTGCGGAAAGGCAGGAAAAAATCAGAGCTCGTTTGCAAAAATTCCGTCAGGTGCCGGAAGATAAAGGCGGTTTGCTGCGAGCAATGATTCAAAAAGAATATGCACAGAAAAGATATAAAAACTAAAGTGAGGTAGCAATGAAAAAATTTTTATTAGCTTTGAGTTTTGCACTCGTTGCAGCTGCCGCTGCAAGGGCGCAGGTTTTACGGGCAAATATCGAATCTTCAACCGTACCGATGGGCGAAGCTTTTAATCTTAATTTGTCTTACGACGGCAAAGACGGAGCAAATTTGCAACCTGATTTAAGCGTTTTGCAGAAAAATTTTAGCATTTATTCAACATCTAGTTCTTCGCAAATAAGCTATGTCAACGGGCAAAGTTCAGAACAGCGGGACTGGGATATCGGTTTGTTGCCTAAACGTGAAGGAGAAGTCGAAATTCCGGCTATTTCTGTCGGAAAATATAAAACCCAGCCTCTGAAGCTTAAAGTTTTGCCGGCCGGTTCGGCGGTTGCCGCTCAGCCGCAAAGCGGAAATGTGCAGAATGACAACCAATTGGCCGAAACCGTAAAATTCGGGGTTGATTTAGCCGTTGATTTAAAGCAGCCGTATTTGCAGCAGGAGATTAACGCGGTGCTGACAATTGATGATAAAGTCGGCTTGCAGCTGACTGATGAGCCGCAGTTTGTTAATGCCGAAAATTGGGTTATCAAACAGCTGAAAAAGCCGGAGCTTATTCAGCAAAACGGCGAACGTAAATTTAAGTTTTATTATGCCATGTTTCCGCAAACAAGTGGCAAGCAAACAATACCTGCAGCCAAAATAAGCGGCTTTTACATGGGGTTTGATAAAAAACTCGGACATCCTTTGCTTGAGCAGGGCGTAAACAGTTTGTTCCAGCTGATGAGCGTAGATTTTGATGAGATGTTCGGTACGCAAAAACCTGTGGAATTATATACTAAGCCTATAGAAATAGATGTTTTGCCGAAGCCTGAAAATTATGCGGCAAATTGGTGGCTTCCGGCAGACGGTGTGAAAATTAAAGCGATATGGAACGAAAAAAAGCCGTTGTTTAAGGTTGGAGAAACCGTGGCGCGCCAAGTTATTTTATTGGCTGCCGGCACGGCGGAAACACAGCTGCCGGAATTTGATTTTACGGACAGTGCGTCTTTCAAGGTATATCCGGAAAATCCCCAGTTGGAATCGCAGATGTATGACAATAAGCTGATTGCTCAGTCAATAACCAGAGTTGTTTATATTCCGCAGCAAGGCGGCGAACAGGTACTGCCGGAAATAAGAGTGCCGTGGTTTAATGTAAAAACTAAAAAAATGGAAGAAGCGATAGTTCCGGCCGAAAAAATATTTGTTGAAGGCGTTGCTGCTGCCGAACAGCCTGCCGAAAATGCAAAACAGCCGGATAATCCGCTTATTGAAGCCGAACAGCCGGCAAAACCTGTAAAAAACGAGGGGGCGGCTGAAACAACTGCCGCTGTGTCTCCGCTTATGTTGTCTACCGGATTGGTTGCAGCCTTTTTGGCGGGATTGTTGTTTAGTTTGCTATTGATGCGCCGGCCTCAGAAAAATAATGAAAAAAAATGTCAAACAGTCGGCAATATGTTCGCCGTTTTGCATAAAAATTTGGCGGCTAAAGATTATAGAGCTTTGCGCGATAATTTGATTTTGTGGGGAAATGAAATTTATAAAAAATCAAATATCAATAACTTGCAAGATTTAGCAGTTGCTGTCGGAGATAAAAATTTTGCCGAACAGATGCAGAAAATAAACAATATATTATATGGCGGCGAAAAAACTGATATTGATGCGGCGCTGATTTTGGATACGGTGAAAAGCTGTAAACATAATCAGAGCAAAGCAGCGGAAAATGAACCGTTGCCAAAACTGTATAAATAGCTTGCATAAGCGTGAAAACTATGTTCTAATATGATATAACTAACAGAAAAAGGATAAAATAGATGTTTTTTCTAAAAAAGGTTATTCTGAGCGCACTGTTTTGCGTACTGATGTATTACGGCGGAGCCGGAACGCAGAGCGACAGTACGTCATTGCAGGGAATGGGGTTTGTCGGCGTTATTTTGGCCTTTGTTATATTGTATATATTGTTTAAGGTAATGTGGACGGCCATGAGTTTTGTTATGGCTTTTGCCATTATCGGCGGGGTTGTGCTGTTTATTTTATATTGCTTGGGGCTTATTGGGGCAGGAGGCGGTGCGGCTGATAAAATTGCACAGCAGGTATTCAGCGAAAATGACACCGCTGTGGAATATACGCCTGGAGAACAGCCTCAGGAACAAAATGTCGCCGGACTTGAGGCTATAGACAGTAATGAAGACAGCAATCAAATAAACAATTCTACGCCGCAGGAAAATGAAAGCGGCGGCTTTTTTTCTAAGTTGACGGAATTGTTTGATAAAAAAGAAGAACCGGCGCAAATCAGTAATTTCAATCCGCTGGATTATCCTAAAGTCAGCGGCAAGCCGCACGTTATAACCGGCAGCGTGCTGCGTCTCAAAGGCACTGATATAAAATTACTGGGAATTGATGCTCCGAGCCCGGATCAAACTTGTTCAAATGCGCGCGGACAGGCCTATTCCTGCGGGCAAAAATCTATTAACTGGCTGCAAGATTGGCTGAACGGACAAAAAGTGGTGTGTCATATTGTCGGTAATGTAATAAAACATCGGGCGACAGGAGTTTGCTTTTTGGGGCAGAATGATGTGGCTGCTGCCGTTGTGAATGCCGGCTGGGCTGTGGCTTATACCAAAAACACCGATATTTATGTACCGTATGAAAAACAGGCTAGGGAAAATTTGCATGGAATGTGGAACGGCAGATTCTATCGCCCGAGTGATTGGCGTAAACTGCAAGCCAGACAGGCTGCTGCAATTGCTCAAAGTAAAAAATCGGATTGGCTTAATTTTGACGGGTGGTTCTGATGGAAAAAATTTTTGTATCTAAAAGCGAGGCAGATACTGGAGCTTTGGCCGAAAAACTAGCTGCTATCAGTGTGCAAGGCGATGTTTGGGCCTTAAACGGAACTTTGGGCGCCGGAAAAAGCGTGTTTGCCCGTGCATTTATAAAAAAGTTGACCGGAGCCAGAGACGTTCCGAGCCCAACATTTACGCTTTTGCAAACTTATAGCGCCGAGGCTTTTGATATTTATCATTATGACTTGTACCGCTTGGAAAAGCCTGCGGAAATTTTTGAACTCGGAGTGGAAGAAGCCTTTTATTCCGGCGTAAGTCTGGTGGAATGGCCTGAAAGAATGGGGGCTTTTTCTCCGCGCAATATGTGGCAAGTCAAAATAGAAATGACGCCTGAAGGGCGGAAAATTACTGTTTCAACTGAAGATGTAAATAAGCTGAAACGGCTGGAAAATGTCTGAGTTATGCACAATGCACGCCTCCTTTGTTTTATGGCGCAATAAAGGGATTTTGTTTAGGGGAAAATCCGGCAGCGGCAAATCAGAGCTGGCGCTTAAATTTATAGAAAATAAAAACGCAGTTTTGGTCGCCGATGATGTGGTTGCACTGAAAACAAGGCAAAACAAGCTTTGGGGATATGCTCCAGAAAATATTCGCGGATTGCTGGAAATTAGAAATGTGGGAATTTCCCGCTATGAATTTGCCGCTGAAGCCGAAGTCAGTTTGCTGGTGAATTTGGTTCAGTACAAAGAAAATTTGGAGCGTCTGCCAAAAAATAAAACAGAAAACATTTTAGGTGTTGAAATTCCGGCAATAGATTTGTATGCTAATGACACGACAATTTTGGAAAAGATTATTGTCAAGCTGCGCGATAATCTTTTGAAAACAGAATAGGAAATTTGAATATGCTAAAGAAAAACATTGAAGCGTTTTTACAGCTTTTGGGCAAGCCTCTGCTTTCTTTTGTGTTGGAACTGGGGGCTTTTACACGCTTTGTGGCTAAGTCGGTGTATAATTGTTTTATGCCGCCGTTTTATATCAAATTGTTTGTCAATCAGTTTTTGAATATGGGATTTTATTCACTGCCGGTTGTAGGTTTAACTACGCTGTTTGCCGGTATGGTAATTGCTATTCAGACTTATTCTGGGTTTTCTAAATTCGGGGCAGAAAGCGCTGTGGCAACCGTGGTTTTGATTTCGGTTACGCGTGAATTGGCACCGGTTTTGTCAGCTTTGATGGTGGCCGGACGCATCGGCGCGGCTATGGCGGCAGAAATCGGCACAATGCGCGTTACGGAGCAAATTGATGCGCTGGTTACATTGTCGGCTAATCCGTTTCGCTATTTGATGGCTCCGAGACTTTGGGCCGGTGTGGTCGTTATGCCGCTTTTGGTGCTGTTCGGGGATATTATCGGTATTTTCGGCGGCTATGTGGTCGGCGTTTATAAGCTGGACTTTAATCCGGCAAACTATATTAACGCCACAATGCAGAATTTACAAGCGATTGATGTGATTTCCGGTATGGTAAAAGCCGGGGTATTCGGTTTTATAATTTCGGTTATGGGCTGCTATCACGGTTATCGCTCTAAAGGCGGCGCGCAAGGCGTGGGCGAGGCCACAACCAATGCAGTTGTTTCATCTTCAATCTTAATTTTAATCTTTAACTATCTGATTACAGAAATATTCTTTTCTAAATAAGGTGCGCCATGAATGATAATAAAATAGAAATTCGCAATTTATATAAAGCGTTTGGTAAAAAGAAGGTGCTGGACGGTGTGGATTTGGATATTAAAAAAGGCGAATCTTTGGTGGTTATCGGTGGTTCCGGAACCGGCAAGTCGGTTTTGATTAAGTGCATTCAAGGGTTGTTGACGCCTGATTGCGGTTCAATCAAAATTGATGATGAAGAAACAATCGGCAGTAAGAAAGATATTCATGAAAAAATGGGAATGCTTTTTCAGGGTGCGGCATTGTTTGATAGCTTGAGTGTGTGGGAAAATGTGGCTTTTCGGTTATTGCAAAAAGGTGAAAAATCGCGCAAACAAGCCAAGGTTGCGGCTATTCGTGTGCTGCGACAAGTCGGGTTGGCTCCAGATGTGGCAGATTTGTCTCCGGCCGAGCTTTCAGGCGGTATGCAAAAACGCGTCGGCTTGGCGCGGGCTATTATCAGCCGTCCTGAAATTATCTTTTTTGACGAGCCTACAACCGGATTAGATCCGATTATGGCTGATGTGATTAACGATTTGATTATAGAATCCGCCCGCGGTTTGGGGGCTACGACTTTAACTATTACGCATGATATGGCTTCAGCTCGCAAAATTGCCGATCGCATCGCCATGCTCTATAAAGGCAAAATTATTTGGTCGGGTACAGTAAAAGAAATGGATAAGTCCGAAAATCCGTATCTGCAGCAATTTATTCACGGCAGCTCGCAAGGGCCGATAAAAATGGAAGTATAAGGCCATGGCAAAGAAAAGCGTCAGTTTATATGTTTGTCAAAATTGCGGTGCAACATATCCGCGCTGGCAGGGAAAGTGTGATTCTTGCGGCGAGTGGAACACTATTGTTGAAGAAGTGCAGAAAACAGACGGTTTTTCTAAAATAAACCCGCGTAAAGAAGGTAAAATTATAGATTTTGTACCGCTTAAAGGCGAGCAAAATACCTATGTCCGCCTGCAAACAGGTATTAAGGAAATTGACCGTGTTACCGGCGGCGGCTTGGTTCCAGGTTCGGTTATTTTGGTTGGCGGTGATCCCGGAATCGGTAAATCCACATTGCTGCTGCAGGTGTGTGCCGGTTTGGCAAATAAAGAAGAGCACTATCCATGCTATTATATTTCAGGCGAAGAGGCTATTGATCAGGTACGTATACGCGCCAGCCGCTTGGGTTTAGCTGAAAGTCCGGTTAATTTGGCCAGCGCCACTGATGTCCGCAACATTATTGCTACTTTGGAAAAAACAGATGCTGCGGTTGTGATTATTGACTCTATCCAAACCATGTATCTGGATGAAGTAGAGTCTACTCCGGGCAGTGTCGGACAGGTGAGGGCTTGCGCATACGAGCTTATAAAGCTGGCTAAACGCAAAGGCTTTGTTCTGTTTTTGGTTGGGCATGTCACTAAGCAGGGTGAAATTGCCGGACCACGCGTATTGGAGCATATGGTAGATACGGTGCTGTATTTTGAGGGCGAACGCGGACATCACTTTAGAATTTTGCGAGCAGTTAAAAATCGTTATGGCGCAACTGATGAAATCGGTGTGTTTGAAATGCAAGATAAAGGCTTAGTTGAGGTGGAAAATCCGTCGGCGCTGTTTTTAGCAGAGCGACAAGGGAATGTTTCCGGCTCCTGCGTTTTTGCCGGCATAGAGGGATCGCGTCCGCTGCTGGTGGAAATTCAGGCTTTAGTCAGTCCAAGCGGCTACTCCACACCGAAACGTGCGGTTGTTGGCTGGGATTCTAACCGCCTATCGATGATTTTGGCGGTATTGGAAGCTCGCTGCAGTATGAATTTCAGTTCGCATGATGTCTATTTAAATATAGCCGGAGGCTTAAAAATCACTGAACCTGCCGCTGATTTGGCTGTGGCTATGGCGGTTATTTCATCGCTGACAAACAAGCCGCTGCCGGCCGATATGGTGGTGTTCGGCGAAATCGGACTTTCCGGCGAAATCAGAGCCGTCAGCCAGCCTAATCTGCGTATGAAAGAAGCGCATAAGCTTGGTTTTGTCAGCGCCATTATTCCTCCGTCTTTCGGCAAAGATAAAAAAGATAAGGGCGCAAAAAATTATGAACTTTCTTGCTATGAAATCGGCAATGTTCATCGTTTAATAAATTGGTTTAATTAGGAGCAAAACTATGGAACAATTAAACAACTTGGATGTAGTATTTTTGGTAATCGTCGGGGTTTCGGCACTGGTGGCTATCGCCCGCGGCGTAACAAAAGAGCTGCTGTCGATTACAGGCTGGATTTTGGCCGCTGTTTCTGTGTATTATCTGCTGCCGGTAGTTGATCCGATAATGCAAAAATATATAGCTTCCGGAGTGCTTTCCAACCTTGTATCCGGCATGGTTATTTTAATTTTATTCTGTATTTTCTGGGTGTTGGCAGTTGATAAAATCAGTACGCAGATACGTTTTAGCAAATTGAGTTCATTAGACCGGATTTTAGGCTTTATTTTTGGTATTTTCCGCGGCGTGATTATTGTAATTTTGCTCCAGATTATGATTTCATCGCTGATTCCGGAAGAATCACAGAAAGGCGTTTTTGCCGAATCCCGCTACTTTAAATTGGCCGGCGATGCGGCCGGCCCGATTAAAAGCCTGATACCGGAAAAATGGTTTGAGGATTTGAAAGCTAAAGGCGAAGGTCTAGGGCTGGGGGCTGATAAAACAGAAGAAAAATCAGAAGATAATAAATCTAAAGATAAAAATACTGAAGCTCAGAGCAAAGCTGTCGATATTGATGCTGCCGGTGATGTTTTGAAAAAAAGCGGCGAAGAGCTGTTTAATAAACTGGTACAGCCAAAAGTAGAAGGCGAGGCTAAAGCTCAAGATGAAGGCTATAAGAAAGATGAAACTTCGGATTTGGACAAGCTGATGGATGAGCTTGAAGACAAAGTTGTAACTACAGATGATAACACTGCTTCAGCCAAAGAAAAGGCACCGAAAGAAATAAAGAAAATAGATGAAAACTTATAAACTTTTGCTCTTAGAGGATAATGTGGCATTTTAATAAATTTATTACAAAAAGCCCCTGATAAATCAGGGGCTTTTGTAAATGTATCGATAGATAACGTTTAGCCAACAAGCGTAGTCAAACCAAATGTTTATATTCTGAATAGAAAACCTCAGTTTACTACTGAATATCTATTGATTTTTTGCTGCGGATTTATTTGCCGTAAAAGGCTTTTTTGTAAACTTCCAATACCAATTCTTTGCAGCAAGGACGCGGATTTCCACCGGTGCAGACATCAGCCATGGCGGCTTCGGACAAAGCTTCCAAATCTTCTTCCTTTACATTGATATCTTTTAAGGTTTCCGGAATGTTTACGTCTTTTTTCAGCTGTTTTACAGCATCAATGGCGGCTTTGCGATATTCTTCCTGCGACATTTCGTCAACGCCTTTAACTCCCATAGCGCGTGCGATTTCGCGGAATTTTTCGCCGGTATACGGAGCGTTAAATTCCATAACGTACGGCAGCAGAACAGCATTAGCTACACCGTGCGGAGTGTTATAAAACGCACTGAGCGGATGAGCCATGCCATGAACAACGCCCAAGCCGACATTAGAAAATGCCATACCGGTCATATATTGCCCTAGCGCCATGTCTTCACGCCCTTTCGGGTCGTTTTCCACAGCTTTGCGCAAAGAACGCGAGATAATTTCAATAGCTTTTAAGTTCAAAGTATCAGCCAATTCCCAAGAAGCTAAAGTCGTATAGCCCTCAATAGCGTGAGTAAGCGCGTCCATACCGGTGGCGGCAGTCAAACCTTTAGGCATAGAAGACATCATTTCAGGGTCAACAATTGCTACAACCGGAATATCGTGCGGGTCTACGCATACAAATTTGCGGCGTTTTTCTTCATCGGTAATCACATAGTTAATAGTGGTTTCGGCTGCGGTGCCGGCAGTGGTGGCAATGGCAATTACCGGAACGCTTTTATGCTTAGTCGGAGCAACGCCCTCCAAAGAAACAACATCGGCAAATTCCGGATTATTGATGATTATACCAATGCCTTTGGCTGTGTCTTGCGGAGAACCGCCGCCAATGGCAATCATATAGTCTGCTTCAGCTTTTTTGAATGCCTCAACGCCTTCTTTAACCACAGTTACGCTCGGATTGGCTTTTACTTTGTCATAAATTGCATATGCCATATTGTTTTTATCCAACAAGTCGGTAATTTTTTTTACCACGCCGAATTTTACCAAGTCGGCATCGGTAACGATTAGAGCTTTTTTGAAGCCACGGGCTTTAGCCTCGGTAATTACTTCATCTTTAGCCCCAAATCCGTGATAGCTGGTTTCATTTAACATAAAACGTTTTGCAGTCATAGTCGTTTCCTTTCATAAAAATTATTAAATACTTATACCTTAAATATATAGCAAAAATTGTTTAGCAACAGGTTAATTTTGTATACAAAAAAGCGGCTCGTTTTGAACCGCTTTTCAGTGTCGTTTTTTACCTTATTTTTATAACGGAAGCAACGGAGACCATGCCGGGTCAGAAGCTTCAGCCGGTGTAACAATACGTCGTTCGTTATAACCGGTCAGGTCAATGCTGTACAAACGTACCGGAGAGCCTCTGTCTTGGCGGAAATACATCAGCACGCGGCCATTCGGCGACCATGTCGGACCTTCAACCAAATAACCATCGGCCAAAATACGTTCGCCGGTGCCGTCCGGATACATCACACCAATATAAAAAGCGCCGTTTACAATTTTTGTAAAGGCAATATAGTCGCCGCGCGGGGACCAAACCGGAGTAGCATAACGGCCTTTACCGAAACTGATACGTTCCACATCACTGCCGTCAGCGTTCATCACATAAAGCTGCTGGTTACCGCCGCGGTCGGAGTTAAATACAATCTTGCTGCCGTCCGGAGAGTAACTCGGAGAAGTGGAAATAGCGCTGCCATAAGTAATTTGGCGGGTTTTGCGGGTTTTGATATTCATTTCATAAATATTTGTAGAGCCATGATTAGCATAACTTAGTAAAACTTTAGAGCTATCCGGAGAAAATACCGGTGCAAAAGTCATTCCCGGAAAGTTGCCCAGAACCTGACGGCGGTTGGTATCCAAGTCCAGCATATAAACACGCGGGCTGTTGCCGACAAATTCCAAATAGGTAATTTTTTGCATATTCGGCGAAAAACGCGGCGTCAGAACCAAGTTGCGGCCGTCAGTCAAAAACTTATGGTTTTCGCCATCCTGATCCATCATGGCAAGGCGTTTAATGCGACGGGTGGCACGTCCGGTTTCGGAAACATAAACCACACGGGTATTGAAATAGCCTTTATCACCGGTCAAGCGTTCATAAATTGCATCAGCCACAACGTGAGCGATTCGGCGCCAGTTGTTTTTGGTTGTGGTGAAAGATTTGCCGATAAGCTGCTGTTCCGAAGCCACATCCCATAAGCGGAAGTCTACGCGGATTTTTTCGCCCGGCAGTTCAACAATCTGACTTTGCACCAAAGCCTGAGCTTTGATGGCCTGCCAGTTGACAAACTTTGGCTGCTGATCAATAGAGTTTAATGTTTCAATATAGCTGTTGTCCGGCAAAATTTTGAACAAACCGCTTCTATCCAAATCAGCGGCCAAAACTTGGCGCACTTTATCACCATAGTCATTGCCGATAATTTTTGTAAAAAAGTTGCCGTTATTGCCAATCATTTCCGGAATAGCAATCGGCATTGGGTTGCGAGTTGCGCCGCGTACGTCGATTTCCAATTCAGCATGAGCAGGAGAGATAATCAACGTCAGTAAAGCGGCAAAAAGATATTTTAATTTCATTGCATTATACCTTTTGACTAATTAAAATTTTAACTGCTTTCACCATATACATATTAGAAAAAATAGTAAAGCTAAAAAAGAGTTTATGGACATAAAATCTGCCGTGTTTTTTGGGTTGACAATCCAATATATTCCGCATAGCTTTGAAACAAAAGGAATATATAATATGAATATAAAAGAATTTAAAGCGGTTCTGCCGGCATATAAAGCTCTGTTGGGTGTGGATTACGGTTCAAAGAGGATGGGGTTGGCTGTGTCTGATTTAGGGCGCAGTATTGCGACTTCATATAAAATATTGTACCGCAGCGAGTGGGCAAAAGATGTGGCAGAACTGAAAAAAGTTATTACCGAAAAAGAAATCGGCGGACTTGTCTATGGTTTGCCGCTGCAGATGAACGGCGAAGAAGGTGATATTGCACATGAGGTGAAGTCGTTTGCCGAAAAATTGGCGCAGGAAATTGATTTACCGTATGTTTTTTGGGATGAACGGCTTTCTTCATCTGCGGTTGAGCGTTTTTTGATAGAAGAAGTCGATATGTCGCGCGGCAAGCGTAAAAAAATTCTTGATGCGTCCGCCGCTGCCTATATTTTGCAAGGAGCATTGGACGCAATCAGTTTTTGCCGTTAGAAATTGAATTTTATGCCGGCGTTGATAACGGTAGTATGTTTATCTTCCA
>ERZ1035032.1757-NODE-1757-length-12873-cov-4.676315_pt1 | contig 12873 bp, 9 predicted proteins | sample MGYA00520693_ERZ1035032 | MGnify/ENA primary metagenome ERZ1035032 (study PRJEB33766, sample SAMN09781740) | gut metagenome | biome: gut microbiome | host: Homo sapiens | place: Madagascar | study: EMG produced TPA metagenomics assembly of the PRJNA485056 data...
TCAAGGGAGGCTTATAACAGCAGACTTGCAAACGCCATACAAAATAAAGTTACCCGCCTGCACCAGAAAACACCTGAATATCAACGTCACAAATACAGGCAAGGGCAACAATCGGCGTTGGCAAGCCACAGGCGGACAGCGAGGGCAACGAGCGAATTCCGCCGGACGGTTTCGACATGACTGCACTAGAAAGTACACTTCACGAGTGAACCCCTCCACCCCTTTCAAGGGAGGCTTATAACAGCAGACTTGCAAACGCCATACAAAATAAAGTTACCCGCCTGCACCAGAAAACACCTGAATATCAACGTCACAAATACAGGCAAGGGCAACAATCGGCGTTGGCAAGCCCCAGGCGGACAGCGAGTGCAACGAGCGAATTCCGCCGGACGGTTTCGGTGTGGCTGCACTAGAAAGTACACTTCGCAGATGCTGTTTCGGCGGGGCGATGTGGGCATCGCCCCCTACTGTTTCTTTTTTTGTACCCTTTTCCAGCACAAAAAGCACCCTCCAACAGGAGAGTGCTTTGAAACATGTGCAATTGTTGTGTCGTTATCCGACCAGACCGGAGCGTTCGATACCCTCGGTGAAATACTTCTGGAGGAATGTGTACATAACCAGAATCGGCAGAATCGCGATCAGGCAGCCGGCTTCCATCCAGACGATCTGCTCTCTGGGGCTGACATCTGCGTTATTGAACAGCTGCTGGGAAAGCAGGGTGCTCAGATTTTTCAGCATCAGGGCAATGGTCTGATTCTTGGTGAAGAATGTGGAGCTGACATAGTAGTCATTCCAGTACCAGACCACGGAGAACAGGAATACGGTCAGGAACGAGGACGAAGCATTGGGGATCATGACCTGCACAAAAGTGCGAAGCGGTCCGCAGCCGTCCAGATATGCCGCATCTTCCAGCTCCTTGGGCAGTCCCTTGAAGAACTGGCGGAAGATGAAGATCATCAGACCGGCACGAATGCCGTTGCCCATTGCCGCCGGCAGGTACATACACAGCTTGGTGTTGATCAGGTTCACTGTCAGGCTGCCGATACCAAAATGCCGGAACAGCATATACTGGGGAATGGAGATGATCTGCGGCGGCACCAGAATCATCATGACGACGATGCCGAACAGAATGCCCTTGCCCTTGAACTTAAAGCGGGCGAAGCCATAGCCTGCCAGTGCACAGGAAGCCACCTGCACCAGCGAGCAGCCGACGTTCAGCAGAAGCGTGGTTTTCAGGGTGTTCCAGATGTCCATGACATCTGCGGTTTCCTTGATGACATTGAGCGTCAGGTGACGGGGGATCCACATGACTGTCGGGTCACTCATGTCCGCAGAATCGCGGAATGCACAGCTGATCATGTAGATCAGCGGATAGAGAATGACGAAGCAAAGTCCGAACAGAATAAAGAACCGGAAAAACGGCCACACCGCATCGAACACCCGTTTCCGCCGCATATAGGCGATCTCGGATTTGTTCATGCTCTGCATGCGGATCTTCCGAGCCTCCCGCTTGCTCATACCGTTGCCCACCAGCATATCCTCTTTCGGGGATGCCAGCGGCTTGTTTTTTGTTGTTTCCATAACTGACATCTCCTTTTAGTCTACTTCATAATAAATGAACTTGTTCAGGATCGCGGTAATGATCCCCACCGCTGCCAGCACGATAGCGAAGTATACCCACGCCATTGCCGAAGCCGGTCCGTACTGCCAGTCGCTCTGCAAATCGAGGATTCGTCCCATGACCACGTTGTTCGGATCGGTGAACGAGTCGATAATGGTGAAGATAAAGCAGGCGAGGATCATAGGGCTGACATAGGGGAGCGTGATCTTCCAGAAGTATTCCCACGCGGTGGCACCCTCCATCTGGGCTGCCTCCTTGGCGGAAACCGGAATGTTTTGCAGTGCCGCAAGGAAGATCAGGATCTGGATACCGGAGTTCCACACGATGCCGAAAATGTTGTCCGATACCATTTCAATGGTGGTCTGCATGCTGTCGGAAATGCCGTAGATGCCGAGGAATTCCATGAGTTCGCCCAGCAGGTCTGTGGAAAACATGGTGGAAAACTGGCTGGCATCGCTGTTGCCGGTGCTTTGCAGGTTGCCGTTGATGATGTTATACACCGGACCGGTGGCAATGATGACCGGCAGGAAGAACACAGCACGGGAGAATGTCCGTCCCTTGAACTTCTGGTTCAGAATGACTGCCACGAACAGGGAGAACACCAGAATCAGCGGGGTTTTCCACGCAGTGTCCTTCAGCACCTTCACCAGATACTGGCGGTAGTTCGGGTCCACGTTGAACGCGTAGTTATAGTTGTCCATGCCGACCCAGCTGCCGACCATGCCGCCGGTGTCCGGCGTGATCTCCTGAAAGGAATAGAGCAGTGACTCTACCACAGGGATCAGGAAGAAAATCAGTGCACCCACGAACCACAGAGCAATAAAGCAGTAGCCGTACATGCTTTTTCGTTTTTCATATGCCATTTTCATGCTTCGTTCCAGCTCCCTTCCTCCACATAGTCCGCCATGGCGTATGCCGTGCCGTCTACAGTGACGATCTGTTTCGCCAGATCGGTTTCCACCACCGTGCCGTTTTCATAGGTGGTGGTGATGACATCGCCCTTTCTCTCATAGCCGGTGATGGTCTGGTCACCCAGTCCGGAGAGCACCGCCTTGGAGAACGCATAGCTCTGTGCGGCGTAGTCTGTCCAGCTTTCCGCACTGGCATAATAGAGCCCGTCCAGTACCGTATCTTTCAGCGTACTGGTTTCTTCGCCGATCATGTCAAAGTGCAGGCTGCTGCCGGAGGCAATGGCGAGAAGCACGGTTTCTTCCGGTGTTGCCGAAGCATTCACCGCACTGGTGCCGTAGGATTTCACCCCGTGCATTACCATCTGGTAGAACGGAATGTCCTCGTCGAACACATCGAATCCGCTGGATTGCAGAGGCACGTCTGTGATCTCCTGCACATAGGGCAGAGCGTAGGCATTGGCTCCGTTCGCCAGCAGGGAAATGTCTGCATCGGTGATCTGCTGATATGCGTCCTCCAGCAGCTGCTGGGCAGCATCTCGTGAGATCGCCTGCTTGCCGTAGTCCCCGTAGAGGGCAGTGGTCAGGCTGCCCAGCGAAAGGGTGTTCAGTTCTTTCTTTTGCAGGCTGCCGGTAAGCTTCTCGGCAATCTCCGAAAAAGCAGACGGCGAGAGCAGGGACAGAGGCTTGTTCACAGTACTCTGGGTGCCGTATGCCAGATTGTAATCATAGATGCGGGCATAGGAGCCGGAGATGCGGACGGCGGTATCCTGAAATGTATAGAACCCGCTGCCGGAACGGAACGTTTCATTTTCCGATACCGGATAAATGGTCACGCCGTTGGACGCGGCATAGCTTTGCAGGTCGTTCCAGTCGCCGTTTCCGCCCAGACAGCCGGCAGCCTTTGCCTTGATGTCCACCTTGCCGGAAATGCCGGCGTTGGTCCAGTTGTAGTACTGCACCTTCATGTTCTCGGCACCGCCGTCCGACAGGTTTTGCAGAATTTCCTCTGCCTGCTGGAAGCTGGTGAGAGCCGTTTTCATGCTTACGGGAATTCCCAGCACGGATTTTTCCTTTTTCGTGCCGCCGTAGAAGTTGAGGTACAAAGACGGGTCCGTGTTCTCCACGGTATTGGTCACGCCGGCTTCTTCGGTGAGGTAGTTCCGGTATGCCGCAGCCACATCGGTATAGTCCGGTGTGTCCTCGGTTTCCAGGGGATAGTACCGCACTGCCAGTGTGTCGGTTTTCATGTCGCCGTCCTCGAACACGGTCAGTGCCGTGCCGTTGTCGCCGGACATATAATAGGTGTCCGAATCCCGCACCGTGAAGTCGAAGCCGCAGACGTTAAAGCTGCTCTTGGACTGTCCGCTGACGCTTGCGGTCAGCTTGGCGTTGGAGTCGCCCTCGGTGCAGACTACCATCATGGCGTTATCGCCGTTGACGATGCCGTACATGGGCAGGGAAACCTGCTCTGTCACTGCCGGTTCTGTCAGGGGAACCGCAGTCACATCGGAGCCGTACACATAGCCGGTATAGGATTTTGCGGTCTTTTTGCCGTTGTTGAAACGGATCAGAGCACCGCTGCCGTCGGGAATGACGAAGTAGCCCTCATCAGTAGAAGAAGCCGCCCCGAAGCTGCTGAGCATGGAGAGGGAAGTGGTCAGCTTGCCGGTTTCGGAGGTGTCGTCCTCCTCGATGTCGGCGGTGTCGATCTTCGCCTCCAGATAGTCATCTTCCAGCGTGTAGGTCACCGGCACGGTGATGCCTGCTTTCTTGAACGAATAGGTGATCTTCACACCGCTGCTCTTGTCCTTGACCTTGATCTTCGCATCGCCCTTGGAACGCATATTGGTAGTGCTGCGGGCATCGGGTTCGCCGTAGACCATTTTCAGCGAGGAGGACAAGTCCTCTACAATGGTGTTGGTGGCATTCTTGTCGTGTCCCACATTTTCGGGAGTAGACCACCACATCTTGTCTTTTGCCTTGTCGTACAGTCCGATCACGGCGGTGTCGTCGTCCACATACAGTGCCAGCTTGTCATTTTCCGTGACAAACCGTGCCGCGGAGATCACCGCATCATAGGTGTCTGCCAGTACGACCTGCCAGCCGTCCTCATTGGTATAGGTGACTTTGCCGTCCTTGGCAGTGCCGTCTGTGGTGTAGCTGCGTTCTACTTCGTCGTAGTCCTTGTTGTACAGTTCCAGTGTCCGGTTGTCGCGGGAACGGAACAGCAGTTCGTTATCCAGCGAAGAAACGATCTGGCGAACCATTGTGACCTTGCTGTATTCCGGATCCATGTACACCAGCCAGCGGCTTTCCGGACTTAGAAATACCACGAAGTCGCTGTTGTCGCTGTCTTCTTCCAGTGTGCAGACTACCTCGCCGGTGGCATCGTCAATGCCTGCCAGTTCGATGTCGTCCAGCAGATCTACCACGTCCTCGTCGGAAATGGTATCCTCATAGTCCTCCGGACGGTAGTAGAAAGTGATGCCGTCGCAGGAATTCTTCTTCTGCATGTACTGGGTGACCTGTTCCGCCGTGATCGCAATTTCCTCCTGCGATTCGGAACGGGTCGCTTCTTCAGCTGTTTCATCTGCCGCATCGCCGCCGTCTGTGCCGTCTGCCACAGGCATATCTTCCGAAGTGTCGGAGATCAGGGCGATGTCATCTTCTCCCTCCGCCGCCGCCGGCAGGGAAACTGCCGTCATGCAAAGGCTCAGAGCACAGATGCCGGCAGCCCATTTTTTCCAGTTCTTCATATTGGTTCCACCGTCCTTTCTATACTCTCACGCGGTATGTGATCTCCGTGTAGACGGAAGAAACAAATACGTATACCTGCTGGAACAGTGCCACCAGCAGCACCAGCAGGATCAGAATGATCAGCATTGCCACAAAGGTGAGCAGCAGTGCCAGAATGGTCTTGCTGATCGAATACTGATGCACCGCCTTAATGGCGTTGAACATCAGGAGCACAGACCATGCAGTACTGATTACCGTGACGCAGGTGATGAAGATCACTTCGTCCTGAATCAGTACATGGGACAGGAGCGTCCGGATATACAGTCCGGCAACGTAGGGGATCATTGAATAGGCACTGTAGATATAGATTTTCTTGATCGTGCCCTCGCCGTCCAGCAGGGTACAGATCGACCAGTTGCCGATGACAAATACCAGAAATACCGCAATCGTCTGGACGATATACGGGACAATGCTGAACATCTTGGTGTTGGTGACGGCAAACTGATAGCCCACCAGATTGTCATGCAAAATCTTCGCCACGAACCAGAGCAGGATCACAATGCTGGCGTACAGGACGGAACCGCCCTTTTTCCAACGCAGATCCTCAAAGCCCTCAAACGGGTGGAACACACTGTGCTTGACCCATTGCTTTTGTGTCAGATCCATCATAGCAGCATCACTCCTCCTCTCCCTCGTGCAGCATTTCGATCAGATTCTTCGGCTGGTTCTTTTTCTTCTTTTTGTTGCGGAAGTGGAAGAACACCGCCGCGGCGATCAGCACCACGACCACCAGAATGATCCATGTGAAGTTCTGATTCAGCCATTCCGAGCGATAGCCTTCAAAAGCCTTATCGTACAAGTTGCGGGACTGTGCCAGCTTGGCATATTTCATTGCCTCTTTATAGTTGCCCTCATTATAGAGTGCCGACGAGATGCCGATATACGCCATCTGGTAGTTGCCGTCCCGCTTGAGCACTTCCCGCCACGGCTCCAGTGCCTCGGCGTAGTAGCCGGCGTTGTACAGAGCCACCGCCTCATGGACAATACCGCCGAATTCGGTTTCGGTAAAAATCGTAACGGTGTTTTTCATGGCATCAGAAACATAGATGTTCTTGCCCATGGTTTCCACCGCCGAAACTTTCATGGAAAAGCCGCCGACCTGATCGGCAGTCGTTCCCAGAATGAACAGCAGACTGCCGTCCTCGTCGTACTGGAACACCCGTCCGGTTTCCAGATCCAGACAGTTGATGCGTCCCATGTCGTCAATATCGATGTCCACCATCTGGGTGGTGTAGTTCTCATTGGCGGTGGAATCATAAACAGAATTCAGATCACCGAATGTCGCCTCCAGCACGGAGAACAGGTTATAGCCGGCAGGGTTGACCTTTTTCACACGATCCGCCTCGGAGGAGGAGGACTGTGTGACGGTGTAGATGAAGCCCTCGTCGTCAATGTCGAAGCTGGTGATGCCTGCCGCCACGTTACGGGAGGAATTCGCCCGCATTTCGTCGGTGGCGATCATGTTCCAGAAGTAGTTCGCCACCACTTCCGCAGTAGCGTCCACGGAGTTGGCACCAAAATAGCCCTGAAATTCGCCGTCGCTGTTGAACATGGCAGAGCCGTTGGTGATATTGTTCAGCACCATGTAGATATTGCCCGCCTTGTCCACAACGACTTTCTGGGGCTTAAAGGTTTCGTTTTCATATAATGTGGAGTCCGGCCGTGTCAGTTCCAGCTGCACATTGCCGTCCAGATCACACACCAGCAGACGGGAATTTCCGGTGTCTGCGATGTACATGCACTGGGTTTCCTCCGACACATAGATGCCCTCGGGATCTTTCAGTGTGGTTTCGCCGTCCTCCGTTTTCAGCTTGTCATAAATTCTGGTCGCCTTGGAAAAGCCGCTGTCTGTGACAACGATGCGGTTGTTGCCGCTGTCCGCAATGTAAAAGCGGTCCTCCCAGTCCCGAAACAGGTCGGAGGGGGTATTGAACGCACCGCAGCCCAGATCCAGACCGCTGACAGCACGCTGTGCCGCATAGCCTGCCTGTGACGGTGTCGCTTCGTCCCAGCGGTCGTAGTTATAGACGTTGTAATGTTCCGCCGAAACTGCCGGCATGCCGATCGCCGCCGTCAGCGTCAGCACGGACAGACACGCCGCCGCCAGATGATTTGCCTTTTTCTGCAAAGTCTTCACCCTCCCTTTAGTCCTTGATTCCGGAATGTGCCATGGTTTCGATGACCTGCCGCTGTGCCAGCATAAAGATGACGATCGGCGGCACCAGCATGAACACGGCGGCTGCCATTGCCACGCCGGCTCTCGCCAGACCGGCAGATGCTGCCTGCTGTACCACGGTGGGCAGCGTTTTCAGGGATTCGCTGAACACCAGCGTGCCGCCCTGAATGTTCCAAGCCGCCTGGAACGAGAAGATGATGACAGTCATCAGTGCCGGCTTCTGGTTCGGCATGACCACCTGCCAGCAGATGCGGAACATGCCTGCTCCGTCTACCTTTGCCGCTTCGATCATGGCATCGGGCACCTGCGTCATGGACTGCCGCATCAGAAACAGGTTCATGGGGGCAGCGACAGAGGGCAGGATCAGTGCCCAGTAGGTATCGATCATGCCCATTTTTGCCATGACCATATACTGCATGATGTAGATGACGTTACTCTGATACAGCAGGGCAACGACAATGATCGCATTGATCGCCTTGGCACCGGGAAAGCGTACCTTTGCCAGACAGAACGCCGCCATTGCGGAGAACACCACCTGACACACGGTAACGGATACGGTGACAAAGACGCTGTTGAATACATAACGGGAGAACGGCACCCACAGGTCGGAACAGAGCCGGAACATGGCACTGTAGTTGGACAGCGTGGGGTCGATGACGTACAGCTTCGGCGGGAACACGAACAGTTCCTGCACCGGCTTCAGGGACATGACCACTGCCAGATAAATGGGCAGTGCCATGAACAGTGCCAGCACCAGCAGAAAGACGAAAATGCCGACAGTGCCGCCGATCCTATGTCCGGCACGCTTAGTGGAAACCTTCAGGTGTGTGCCGTATACCTTTTCTTTTTTTGCCATACTGCACCCCCTTAGTCCATATACTTGCTGAGGACTTTGCCGATCAGCTTGTTCAGAATATACATGACCACAAACAGAATCATACAGATCGCAGAGGCATAGCCCATTTCATAGCGGATCCAGCCGTAGTCATAGGCGTGGTTCATAATGGTGTGTGCCTTGTAATCGGTACTGGGGAAGCCCACCAGATTCTGTGATACCGTGCCGGCGGTGAAGGAGCTGACGATCTGCATGACTGCTGCGAACATCAGCTGCGGTCCCATGGACGGGATCGTGATGTAGATCAGTTCCTGCCAGCGGCTCTTGATACCCTCAATGGCACCGGCTTCATACTGGGAACGGTCGATGTTCTGGAAGCCGGCACGGAGTGCCAGAAATCCGGCACCCAGACTGATCCACATCTGGACAACGATGGTGACACCCAGCACATAGCTGCCGTCCGTCAGCCACTGGATCGGTGCATTGATTAGTCCCAGATCCAGCAGGAACGAGTTCAGATAGCCGTAGGAGTCGCCGCTGAAGATCAGCTTCCAGACGGTATATACATTCGCCATAGACGGAGCGTAGAAGATCAGGGTGAAGATCGTGCGGAGCTTCGGGTGCAGCTCATTGATGAGCCACGCCAGCAGGAAGCACAGCACATAGCTGATCGGTCCTGTGAACAGGGCAAACACCAGCGTAACACGAATGGACTGGATAAAGACCTTGTCCGCGAGGAACAGGGTGGTGTAGTTGGACAGTCCTATGAATTTCGGCATCTGTACCATGTTGAAGTCCGTAAAGCCCATAGGCAGGGACATCAGCACCGGCACGATGGTAAATACCAAGAAAAACAGCATGAACGGAGCGATCATGAGATAGCTTGCCTTGTTCTGCTTCACCGCCAGCCACGTGAGCCGTCGGTTTTCCTGTCGGGTTCTTTTGCCAATCTCGGCAGTATCCAAGGGGATTCCCTCCTTCTCTTTAAGAGTCTAATCCGAGGTTTTCACGCTTTCTGGTGATCTCCTCGTTGATGTCCCGATTGTACGACATCAGCGTATCACGGGGATTCTCGTTATTGTTGACCACGTCACGGAATGCGTTCATCACGTTTCGGGTGACAGAGTACGATGCCGGAATGATCGGGATCTCTTCCAGTTCGTCCATGGCTCCCAGAATGGTGTTCGCTTCATCCGTGGACCACGCCAGCTGGGTGAGTGCCTCGGTATTCGCCGTTGCGTACCGTCCCATTTGTCCCAGCAGTCCCTCGATCTGGGTACCGTATTCCACCTGTACTTCGGTGGAGCAGAACCACTTGAGGAACGTCCATGCATTGTCCATGCCGTTGGTCTTTTTGTCTACCTTATTGAAGATGACTGCACCGGTGTTGTTGGAGTTGACGGCGTGAGAAATGGTGCCGTCCTCCTGCAAAGTGCCCGGAATGGGAGCGAAGCCCCACAGCCCGTCGATTTCCGGAGCCGCCACTGCCAGCTGGTTGAAGAAGGTACAGTAGTCGGAAACTACGATGGGATATTCTCCCGTCCGGAACCGGCTGAATGCATCATACTGCTGGTCAAAGTCGTACTTGGTATAGAAGTCTGTCCACATCTCGAATGCATCGATCGCCGCATTGGTGTCGAATGTGGTCTTTGTCTGTGCACTATTATAATAGTTCTGTCCACGCTGGAGCAGGAGCGAAGCAAAGGTCAGACCGGATTCGGTCGCCGCAGAAATGGTTGCCTGATTGGCATCTGCCGCTACCGCCGGCAGCACCAGACCGGCAGACATGTAACTCCGCTGGAGAGCGGGAAGCATGTCGATCAGTTCTTCCCACGTCTGCGGTGCCTGTGTGAAGCCCAGTTCGCTGAGCACGTCCTTGCGGTAGAACATCATTGCCCAGCTGCGTGTCAGCGGCAGACCGTAGGTGCCGCCCTCATACTGATAGGGCACCATTGCCGTATCCTGATACAGCCTGGTCATTTCGTCATAGCCGTCCATCTGAGAAACGTCTGCCAGCAGTCCGCGGGCTGCCAGATTGACAGGAAATTCGCCGCCGAGGAACAGTGCCACGTCCGGTCCCTTGTCCGCCAGTGTGGCTTCTACGACACCGCCGACTACCAGATTGATCGAGATCGGCACGTTGTACTGCTGCTGGAATTCGGATTCCACCAGATCTTTGACCACCTGTGCCTGATCGCGTCCCAGCGAAACCCATACTTCAATGGCATCATCACCGGTAGTGGAGGACAGCGAACTGTAATCCTCGTCCCACGACGCAGCGAAACGCTGGAAGCTGTAGGAGAGTGCACTCCAGAAGCCTGCCTTGGCAGAGGGGAAGTCCGCGTCCGGAGAAGCCAGTTCCAGATAGTCCACTTCCAGCGGCTGGTCGCGGTAGTCCCGCATCCACGAGGACAGGGAAGTGATATAGTCCTTGATCTGGGACAGGTAATTCGGAATTTGCAGGGATTCGCTGATGCACTTGTCCAGAATGACTGTCATCTGTTCCAGAGAAGCGGCTTCAGAACCCTTGGAGTTTGCCAGCGACTCGATATGTCCCTGAATGGCTTTCAGTTCGTCAGAGATCCGCTGGAATTCGTCCACCAGTTCCGGAATCTTTTCATGCACATAATAGTCGGTGTACTTGTCCGGCTCCGGACCGGTGATCATTACGATCTTTCGGTAATACGTATTCAGATCCAGCACGATCGCGTCCAGCTGCCGCATGGAGTCGCCGATCTCGCCGGGAATTACTTCCATGGTAATGGTGTGGTCTTCGCCGGCAGTGAGGTACACATACACGTCCTCTCCGTCGTCGTTCTGGACGGTAGTCATGCGGAAATCGGTGTCATAGTAAAATTTCACCTGATCGAATTCCTCGCTGGGAACCTTGCCGTCAATGTAGATGCGGCGGTTGGAGTAAAATCCACGCATTTCCTCCTGCCGTGCCTTGATGCCCAGCTTGTACCAGCCGTCGCCGGCGAGGGTGCCTGCATCTACCTGCCATGTAATGGTCTGGAGTGCCTTTTCCCAGTTGCCGCTGCCGATGGTGTTATACAGCATGTGCTTCGGGTCGGAGGGGGAAATGGAACTGGAGGAATTGTCATAGGTCGGATACAGCACGGAATCCGATTTCAGCACGGCGTTTTCGCCCTCGATGCGAACCACACCAGAGGGCGTACTGTCCTTGGAAACGGACGCATTGACGCTGCTGACATAGGTGTCATAATCGGAAACTTCTTCCGGCTGTGCAAAGCGAATGGTTTCCAGTGCGAAATACGCCTTTTCAGAAGAAAGGGTGATCTCGTGTGTGCCCTTTTCCAGATAGAAGAACACCGGCTCATTGAACAGCCCGTCGGAATCGCCCAGCCATGTGGTCTGCCACAATTCGATCTGTTCCTGTGCCGGGCGTACCTGATTGCCCACGTCATCGGTCTTGATCTCGGTCTTGTTCTGGTAGACCTTGTTCAGTTTCAGACGGGAAGCGGTGTCATAGGGCACCTCGCCGTCAATTGCCAGAGAAACGGAGATCTCCGAGGTATTGGAAACGATGGGGCAATAGGTCATCTGCACGGAATAGATGCCGGTTTCCGGCACGTTCAGCTGGTAGCTGAAGCTGCCCTCCGCGTTGTTCCAGATCAGGGCATTGTTCCGAGATTCTCCGTTTTTGTCAGTATAGCTGCCTGCTTCATAGCTTTCGCAGTCTGCCTTTTGAAAATCCGCACCGGAAACGGTGATCTCCGCCGCCGGACGAGGCTGCTCCGCATACTGGTCGTAGTAATCGCTGTAGGTTTCCTGCTCCTCATAGGTGAGGTCGCCGCCGGTATCCGATACCGCCTTCTCCGCAGATGCCGCTGTGGTCTGCACCGTGTCGGTCTTTGCCGCAAATGCCGCCGTCGCAGGAAGTGCCGCCGCTGTCATCAGACAAGCCAGTACTGCGGCGGCTGCACGTTTGTGCCATTTGTAATTCGCCAAGGCTGTTCCACCCTTCTTTCTGTCCGCCGTGGCTTTTGGGGGACGGACGTATTTTTTCGGCAGCACCACACTTTGCATATAATGCCACCTTGACTATCTGTGCAAATCGGACAGACAGCCGTTTTTTTCTGCTGATGACCGCATGATCGGCGGTGCACCACCGTGGGAATTCTACAAATTATACAGAAATCCCGCAAAACAGTTCCTAAATATTATAGCAATTTCCGGTGAAAATGTCAAGCTGGTGAAAATTGGGGCGATTTTTTTGACCGATTTGTGAAAATCGTCAAAAGCGGCGAAATTACGTGGTTTTTTCGACACTTTGCCACAGATCCTGCACATGCCTGCAAACAGAAACAGAAAAAATTTTTGTGACGGAATCCAGAACGCTCAAATTGTGCAAACAGTTTACAGGAAAATCGGGGTCGGCGGCGGGGAATCGGGGAACGCAAAAGCATGAAAAAGTCATCTGCCATTACCATTTTTGATATGCTTCGCCAAATGTTGTCAAGGCAATACCGCACAAAGATTGTGCGACAGATGCGTCGTCAAATTTTTCGTC
>ERZ1035032.1760-NODE-1760-length-12858-cov-8.850269_pt1 | contig 12858 bp, 11 predicted proteins | sample MGYA00520693_ERZ1035032 | MGnify/ENA primary metagenome ERZ1035032 (study PRJEB33766, sample SAMN09781740) | gut metagenome | biome: gut microbiome | host: Homo sapiens | place: Madagascar | study: EMG produced TPA metagenomics assembly of the PRJNA485056 data...
CCCCTTTTAATTGTTTTTATCATAATTTTAATATATTAAAAGTCAAGCTGTTTTATTATATATTTACAGCAAAAAACCGCCTCAATTAAGGCGGTTTTTATAGGATTTTCGTTGAAATTCAGCTTGTATCAGCTTAAATATTAAATCCGAATCGGAAAATATTAAGCAGATTTTTTAGCTTTCTTTTCTTTTTTAGCAGATGCATCGCTGAAGTCATACAGTTCTTCAACTGAAACTTCCTTATCAGCGACATTGGCTTTTTCCAAAACATAATCAACGATTTTTTCTTCGTATGCAGGAGCTTTCAATGCTTCAACAGCATCTTTATTTTTTACATAGTATTCCAAAACCATTTTTTCTTGTCCCGGATAACGTTTTGCTTCATTCATAATAGCTTTGTTTACATCATCGGCAGACAGCTGTAATTTAGCATCGGCACCAATTTCAGAAAGCAGCAAGCCCAATTTAACGCGGCGCAAAGCAATTTCTTTATATTCAGCCAAAACATCTTTTTCATCGCGGGCTTTTTCGCTTTCATCAAGCTGATTTTTGGCTTTAGCATCTTGATATTGCTTTTCAATAGCGGCATATTCGGCATCAATCAATTTTTGAGGAACTTCAAAGCTGTATTCTTTATCCAAAGCATCAAGCAAGTCGCGTTTCAATTTAATGCGTGAAGTTGCATTGTAGTCTTCCAAAATACGAGATTCAATTTTAGATTTCAAATCAGCCACATCTTTTGCACCCATAGATTTTGCAAATTCATCATTCAATTCTACAGGTTTATATTCGCGGATTTCTTTGATTGTGGTAACAAACAAAGCTTCTTTGCCGGCCAAGTCTTTAGCATGATAATCAGCAGGGAATGAAGTTTTAACTTCTACCGTTTCGCCGGCTTTTTTACCGATTAACTGGTCTTCATAGCCCGGAATGAAAGAGTTTGAGCCCAATTCCAAAGGATATGAACTGCCTTTTCCGCCTTGGAATTCAACACCATCGATAGAGCCTACAAAGTCAATAACGGCGATATCGCCTTTTTTGGTAGCTCTGTCTTCTTCTACTTTTGCGGAATCACGGCGAGAATCTGTCATATATTTAACAGCTTTTTCAATTTCTTCGGCCGGAACTTTAGCAACATATTTATTCAAAGTAATTTTAGAAAAATCACCGACTTTTATTTCTGGCAAAACTTCTACTTCAACAGTAAATTCAATATCTTTGCCGTCTTCAAATTTTTCGATTTTGATATCCGGAGTTACGGCTGGACGCAATTTGTTGCTGGAAATAACTTCATTAACCGCATCGCGGATCATATCGTCCAAAACTTCGCCCAAAACACTTGGACGGTATTGTTTATCAATCATAGCTTTTGGTGCATGGCCGGCTCTGAAACCTGGAAGTTTAATTTTTTTAGCTACCTGTTCCAGTTTTTTATCAACGGCAGTAGCAAAATCGGCAGCAGCCAAAGTAACATTATACTTTTTATTCAAACCTTTTGCTTTTTCTTCTTTTACGTTCATTGTGATTTTCTCTAAAATAAAATTGTTATTACTCAATAACCATCAAAAAAAGATGGTGCGGGTAAAGAGACTCGAACTCTTAAGCCTCGCGGCACCAGATCCTAAGTCTGGCGTGTCTACCAATTTCACCATACCCGCGCTGGGAATACCTTTCCCAATTACGGCGGATTAGAACATAAAACTTTTCATAAATCAAGCAAATTTTAACACTTAACCCACAAAAATCTTGCAAATCGGCAAATTTTGTTTATAACAAGCTCTAATAGAATAAGTATAGAGGAAAATATGCCTGAACAAATTGTCAATAAGCGCAAAACTTTTGCCATAATTTCACATCCGGATGCCGGTAAAACAACCTTAACCGAAAAATTGCTGCTGTTCGGAGGCGCCATTCAGCAAGCCGGAGCCGTCAAAGCCCGCGGCGAAAACCGCCATGCTCACTCCGACTGGATGAAAGTTGAGCAGGAACGCGGTATTTCCGTGGCTTCATCAGTAATGAACTTTGACTATAACAATATAACTTTCAATTTGCTGGATACTCCGGGACACGAAGACTTTTCGGAAGACACCTACAGAGTTTTGACTGCCGTTGATTCTGCCGTAATGGTTTTAGACTCAGCCAAAGGTATTGAAACTCAAACTAAAAAACTATTTGAAGTCTGCCGCCTTCGCAACATTCCGATTATTACTTTTATTAACAAATTAGACCGTGAAGGCCTGGACCCGTTTGAACTTTTGGACGATATTGAAAAAACCTTGGCTCTTGACGTTACTCCGGCAAGCTGGCCTATCGGCAGCGGTAAAGACTTTTTAGGCTGCTATGATTTGATTAACGACCAGCTGATTTTAATGAACAAAAACGGCAGCAAATCGCTGATTAACGATACTATAGAAACTTGTAAGGGCTTGGACGACACCAAGCTTGATGAGCTTTTGCCGGCGCATGCCGTTAAAAAGCTGCGTGAAGACGTGGAAATGGTGCGAGAATTATGCCCGGCGTTTAACTTGGAACTATATCTGGCCGGCGCTTTAACTCCGGTATTTTTCGGCAGCGCTGTCAACAATTTCGGCGTACGTGAAGTACTGAACGGTCTGCATGAATTTGCCCCGTCTCCTCGTCCGCAGACGAGCGCCGAACGCGTGGTCAACGCTGATGAAAAAAAAGTTACCGGTTTTATTTTCAAAATTCAAGCTAATATGGACCCGAAACACCGCGATCGCATCGCTTTTATGCGTATTTGCTCAGGACACTTCAAACGCGGCATGAGTTTACTGCAGGTTCGCACCGGCAAAGATATTAAAATACCGACTCCGGTTATGTTTTTGGCACAAGAGCGCGAGCTGGCCGAAGACGCTTACGCCGGCGACATTATCGGTATTCCTAACCATGGACAGCTGCGTATCGGTGACACCTTAACTGAGGGCGAAAAACTACACTATACCGGCATTCCGAGTTTTGCGCCAGAGCTTTTAAAATCCGTACGTGCCAAAGACCCGCTAAAATCCAAACACTTAGCCAACGCTCTTCAACAAATAGCTGAAGAAGGCGGCGCCAGCATTTTTAAACCGATTGTCGGTTCGGAATATATTGTCGGCGTGGTCGGCGTGCTGCAGTTTGAAGTGATTGCCGACCGTCTGCGCACAGAATTTAATATTGACGTGATTTTTGAGCCGACACAATATTATACGGCACGTTGGGTTAGCAGCTCCGATAAAGCGGAATTGGAAAAATTCTATAACACAAACCAGATGAACATTGCCGATGACTATGACGGCGAAAAAGTATTTTTAGCTCGCAATGCTTGGCATTTAGGTAAAATCAAAGAAGATTTTCCTCATTTGGAACTACACAAAACCCGCGAACAGACAATTTAAACAGCCCTGTTAAGAAATATAAAGCAAACCTTGCGTTTTTGTCAGGTTTGCTTTAGTATTTTAAACAAAGTAAAATATCGGCTGATTTTAAGGAGAAAACAAATGAAATTTGCTGCAGCCCTGATTAAGATTTTTAGCGGCGCGCTTTCCGCCGTCGTTTTTGGTGCATTTTTATACTATACATATCAATATCAAACCACTAAAGATACCGAAAATTTATTTACGGCTAATATGGCCCTGATAGTGTTTTTAATTTCTGCCGTAACTTTTGCCCTGCTCTTTATTTTGTTTGATGTTTATCAAAGCAAAAACGCCGAAAGTGATTTAGTAAAATTACTGAAAAGCTCGGATTTAAACAATAGTTCCGAAAAAACAAACATCGCCGATTTGCTGGTAAAAATCGCTTCTTTCAGCAATATGACCAATCAACTGCTGGACGGACATTTCAAAGAAATTTCCAACAACTTAAATGCATTAAACAACAATTCGGAAATCAGCGGCACCCATTTTCAAAACACTTTAGAGCAGCTGACAAATATCTGCGAAGAAATCTCGCAGTATGTTGACAGCATCAAAACCGAAAATACCAAAGAGAATCAGCGTAACGCCGGCCACAACGGCAATTTTGATGTTTTGGTAGCCACGGTTTCCCGCCTCAGCTCAGATTTGAATGATTTAAACGGACGCTTGCTGGATGTGGTAAATCAAATCAGCAAAAACGTAACCGCCAGCATTCAGAGTCATACAAATATTGATAATGAAATCAAAGAACTACTGCAAAAAATTTTGATTGCTAAAAATGAAAACACCATAGAGCATCTCCAACAGCCGGAAATTCTAAACACTACGGCGGAAAAAGCTATTCCTGAAGAAAATATAAACCAACCTACCCCGCAGTCCGTTGCCGATTTTTATGAGCAGCATTTCAAAGATATTCAGGAAAATGAAGAAGAAAAGGCCGAAAACGCTCCGGAAGAAATAACGGCAGATACCGATATTTTGCAAGAAAATGAACAACGTATTGATAACTTGCTTTCAACTCCGGAACAAGAAGAAACGTTTACTCCTCAAGCCGTTGACACCACAGAACAACAAAACGAAACAGCCATCGAAAATCAGGCTGACACTGAAACAGCTAGGCAAGAAAAAAAAGAACCTTGGAATATTCCATTGTCTGCCGAAGTTGAAAATGCCGAACAGGAATATGCTGCTGTTCCAGATGTTCAACCGCTTCAAGATAAGACTGCAGCCGAAAATGAACCGTTTGACTTTGCTTCTTTGGATATTCCGGTAGAAACTACCGTGTCCGAAACAGCAGACAGTTCAATTGCCGAACATTCAAATAATGCTGCCGGCAGTTTTTCTATTGAAGCCAGCGATCCTTTTAATCCGTCGCCGGAGCATTTTAAAGATGCTGTTGAAAATCCTGCGCCGCTTAATGATGCCCCGATTTCTTTGGATATACGGGATGAAGAGCCGGTTTCGCTGGATTTACCGAATGAAGAAAGCAATGTAAAGCTTGATGATATTTTCAACGACAATTTTGCTTCGGAAATGGCAGATTTGGATATCTTAAAAGATAATACAGATGTGCAAGAAAAAAGAAATATCTCAGTAGAAGACTTGCTGGCCGATGACAACGATCCGTATAACCCGAGCAAATAACGCCGATAGCAAGTAATATGAAAATTTTAAAACACCCTGCCGATTTTGTTGACAGGGTGTTTTGATAAACAGTAATAATTTAGAAACGATATTGCAAACCGGCTGTAACTTCTTTGAAGTTGTTTGTATAGCCTGAACCGATGTATGAATATCTGCCGACCACGCGAGCGCCCCAGTTTTTGTTAAAATCATACTGCAAGCCCAAACCTGCGCGGTAGCCAACTTTGTTATACGAACTTTTTGGAAATTTTTTATATTTTGCATGATAAATACCGGCGCCGAGTGTTCCCAACGCACTCAAATTAGAGCACATAATCGGATATTTGCCGTAAGCATCCAATGCATATACAGAGAAATAGTTCTTACCGCGTTTGTCTTCCAAAGTACGGCCTTTAACTTCGCCTGACTGCTGATATGAAAATTCCAAATCCCAATTTTGATACAGTTGCATACCTATATTGGCTTTTCCGGAATGGAAGTATTTTTTCATTTTTTTAGCCTGATTACCCTGTTTTGCCTTAAAGAAAGAATAGTCTGCTCCGATATAAGGGCGATATTCATTTATATTCCAGCTCATAGCCTGAGCATTAAAAGCAAAAATACCGGCAACGCCTGCTAACAATAATGTTTTTTTCATATTTTAATCTCCATTTATAAATGTGTTAAATGACAAATCAAGTATTTTGCAACACTTTCAAAATTGTATATAACCGTGAAAAAACAAATTTAAATAGTGACAGCAAAAAAAATAACGCTAAAATATTTGCAAACAAAGGAGATTTATATGTTCTGCAATCCTAAAAAAGACTGTGAGTTATGTCCGCGTTTGGTCGAATTCCGCCGCGGAAATCAGCAAAAGTTTCCCGCCTATCACAATGGACCGGTAACGCCATTCGGCTCGCTTGAAGCACAAATTCTGGTGGTTGGACTGGCTCCGGGACTGAACGGCGCCAATCAAACAGACAGACCGTTTACCAATGATTACGCCGGCGACATTCTTTATCCGGCTTTAAAAAAATTCGGCTTGGCGCAAGGCAATTACCAAAAACGCAAAGATGACGGTTTTGAGCTGCTTAACGTGCGCGTTACCAATTCTGTGCGCTGCGTGCCGCCGCAAAACAAAGTAAACGCAGCCGAAATTGCGGCTTGCCGACCGTTTTTACAACAAGAAATAGCGTCTATGCCCAAACTGAAAGTCATTCTTTCGTTAGGTTCGGTTTCGCACGGTGCAGTTTTACAGGCCTTGGGCTATACCAAAGCAGCATATAAGTTTGCTCACGGCGCTGAGCATTTTTTGCCGAAACACAATTTAGTTTTGCTTGATTCCTACCACACTTCTCGCTACAACATAAATACCAATGTTTTAACGGCTGACATGTTTGATAAAATCATCGCTCGATTAAAAGAGCTGATTTAGCTTGAAAATTGTCCTTGCTTTGCCCATATCTTGTTTGGAAAGGAAATATATGTTCAAAAAATTACTGATTTTGTGCTTCTGCGCTTTAATGTTTGGCCTCAAGCCCTTGCGGGCAGCCGAAAACAGCCGCAGCACAGCCAATACAACGATTGAACTTTTTTCTGACGGCAATGCCGAATATATTGCCCGTTTTGCCATAAAAGACGGCTGGCATATTTATTGGAGCAATCCCGGAGAAATCGGACGCCCTACCACAATTTCCAGCAACAAAGCCGACAGCGGGCTGAAAATCTTGAATCAATCTGCTCCGCAGATTGTTAAAGCTTATGACATTATTGATGAATATGTTTATAAAAAATCAGCCTATTTTCACCTTAAACTAGAACAGACAAAAGATGTTGAATTGACTTTTTCTTTTGTGGAATGCAATGATGTGTGTAAACCGCAATCGCTGAGCTTTGATTTACAGGAACTGCCGCAAACCCCAAAGGAAATTTGGGAAAATATGCAAAGCTCAATACAGGTTGAATTGCCGCAGAAGATGCATGTCAACAGCTCAACTCTGCAAAATAAAATTCAGCTGGAACTGCCTCCGCATACTGATGTCAGTTTTTTGCCGGCACAAGGAGAACGGGTGGATAGCCAATCCATAAAAATCAGTGAAGAAAAAAATAAGACCCTCATCAGTTGGGAAAACTTTAGCAAAGAAAGCCAGCCTTTGTCGCAAGCTTTGATTGTTACGCCGGATAAGTCATACGCTTTGGAAATCGATTATCAGGATACGCAGCAATTTTCGCTGTATTATATTTTGCTCTTGGCTTTTTTGGGCGGACTTATTTTAAATACCATGCCCTGTGTGTTTCCGATTCTATCGCTTAAAATCTTTACTTTGATAAAAAATCAAAACGAGCCTAAACGTTTTATGCGCGCCATAAGCTATACATCAGGAGTTTTGGCTTGTTTCATGCTGCTTACCACGATTTTAGTTATTATAAAACACGAAGGCGCCGCCATCGGCTGGGGTTTCCAGCTGCAATCGCCTTGGTTTGTCGGAATCATGGCCCTGATGTTTGGCATTTTATTCTTATTTATGATAGACATTTTGCACTTTCCTGATTTTAATACCTACAAAATCTATAAGCTTTCCGGTTTTAATGCTTTCAGCACCGGCTTTTTTGCCGTTTTAATCGCCAGCCCGTGCACCGGTCCGTTTATGGGCGCGGCAATCGGTTACGCCTTTATGCAGAACGATGCGCAGATATATGCTGTTTTTGCTATGCTGGCTATCGGCTATGCCCTGCCCTATGCTTTAATAGAGCTGTTTCCGAATGTTTTAGGGCACATTCTGCCTAAACCGGGAAAATGGATGCAGACTGTAAAATATATTTTATCCGTACCTTTGCTGTTTACAATGCTTTGGCTGCTCAGCATTTTAGCAACTCAGCTTAATTTCAGCCCGACTGAACAGCCTCAAGAATTGAACTGGCAGCCTTATAATGAACAGCAAATAGCCAAAGCCGCAGCCAGCGGCGAGCGTGTGTTTATAGATTTTACTGCCGATTGGTGCCTGACCTGCCAATTTAATGAAAAAATACTGCTGAATACCAACAGATTCAAGCGTTTTGCAGCAGAAAAAAATGTCAAACTGTTTAAAGCTGATTTAACAGAAAACAATGCCGTTTACACAGCCGCGCTCAATGCCTATGGACGTGACGGAATTCCGGTATATATTTATTATGTTGACGGGAAATATGAAATTCTACCGCTGTTTTTTAATATCAGCCGCCTTAAATAAAACTAAAATTCCATATTTATACCGCAAGCTTCATTGTCTTTCTGGCAAGATTTGCAGATATTGTTTATTTCTGAAATCGTTAAATCGCGCAGACATTTCCGTCCGGCGGAACAAGTTGCGTTTCCCCAATAGACAGAAGAATCTTCCATCTTACTCCATTGATAAAATCTTGAAAACTGCACGGCATCACTCAAGCGCTGTGTCAAATTTAGCATAACTTCGCGACACAAAGCCACGGAAAATCCTTCAGATTTTCCAGATACCCAGCCATTAGAATTAAGTTTAGTTCCAAGATAAATATCTATAACCAAACGGTTTCTTCGAGAAAACATTAACACCGGATTTCCCTCAGAATCATACATTCTGGTTGATGATACGTACTGCCAAGTTTCAGGTACTAACGATGCAGCCTTCACATAATTGCTTAAACCGACTTGAGTGTTATAGTCCGTGTTTTTTGATAAAATTTGAAATTCATTTACATTGCTCAGCAAGCCAAATACTAAATAGCTGTACTCCGAAACAAGCCTATCAGCCTTCCACTTTTCCATAGCTTTAGAATAACCGGCAATTCCTCCGACAGACAAAACAGCGATAATAGCTAATACGCCTAACATCTCTATCATACTTCTTCCGCACTGCACACCATCTTCTCTCGTCCCCTGAGAAAGAGAGTGACGCGATAGCACCGAGTGAGGGATATTAAAACTATTGCAACAAACATTAAGTCTTCGTTTTTTATCGTCATTACCTGACGTGTTCCGGCAATTTTGTATAAACCGATATTTATGTAATAATAAGGCAAATTTATTGACTAGATCAGTTACTCCCTGCACCGAGATTAACGGAACAAGCCCGTTAATGACGTTTAAAAAACGAAGGGCAATACTGGTTGTTAGATTTTTTTTATAATTATTTAATATCATTACAACTTCCTATCATTTTGAAATTACAACAAAAAAGCCGCTTAAAAAAGCAGCTGGAAGTTGACAACTATATATATTAGATAGTGTAGCCTATTAGCTATATATTGCATACAGCATATTCAGCTACCTTCCAGCCATATAGACCAGAAGGCATGCTTGATTAACGTCTAACACTAAGACGAATATATAGAGGTTGTCACACCCCAAATAGACTATCGTCTATCTAGCTTCAAAGTAATGGCAAAAACAAAAAATGTAAAGTTTAATTTTTATTATTCTTTATCAAGAAAAATAATGTCCTTATTTTTAAGCCCTGCATCCCGTTTTTCATCATCATTACTAAGATAATTTTGGCACAGCAAGTAACTTAGCTGTCTACAAAATTTACCATATTCTTAAAAATGAGTTTGTTGAAACAAAATTACCGGAACAGACTGTGCGTCTCATCCGGCAATGACTGGTGCTGGAGACGCTTATTTAATACTTGTTGCACATTCTTTAAATACCCCTCACCCGCAAATAAGTCTGCGACCTATCCCGCACGGGATGAGGTTTTCTGATATATAAAAATCACCTCCTAACAGCAAAGTAAGGAGGTGATTTTTATATATCAAACACAATCACTAACAGATTGAATCAAACTCTTTTTTCAGCGAGCGGTCAAACAATCCGCGAATTGTTTTTTCAATATCTGCATTTTCAAAAATAACTTTATACAGAGCCTGACAAATCGGCATATCAATATGCTCGCGGTCGGCAATGGCTTTTACCGCACGCAAAGTATCCACGCCTTCTGCCAGTTTGCCGTAACGTTCGCCTTTGGCAAACATTTCTCCAAACATACGATTATGGCTGTTTTTAGAAAACAAAGTTGCTTCATAATCGCCTAAATGAGCCAAACCATACGCCGAAGCCGGATTTCCGCCTTTAAATTTGATTAAACGGCCGACTTCTATAGGCGCACGCGCCATCAAAGCGCCTTTTAAGCCGTACCAGCCAAGCCCATCCAAAATACCGGCTGCAATACCGATAACATTTTTAAGAGCCGCACCAACCTGATTGCCAATTAAATCAGTGCCGTAATAAAAACGGATTAAATCGCTTTGCATAAATTTTATAACAAAATCCTTCGTTTCTTCATCATAACTGTCTATCACTGCGGCGGAAGGAACTTTGCGCATATAGTCTTCCACATGTCCGGGACCGCCCAAGGTGGCAATATGAATATTCTGTTTAATTTCTTCTTTGAAAACTTCGGCCAAAATTTTAGCAGACGGTTCTTCCAAACCTTTCATTGCCAGCAAAAAAGTTTTGCCTTCCACCTTGTAGCCGTTAATCTGTTTTGCCAGACTGCGCAGATTCTGACAGCTGATAGAAATGATAATAAAATCATTCTTCAAGGTTTCTGACATATCAGAAGTCATTTGCATATTATCGCTCAGTGTCAAATATTCATTTTTGCGAGTTGATTTTAATTCTTCATACGACGGAGCGCCTTCAATACCATAAAGCAGCACGCCGTCTGTACGGCAATAGTTAGCCACATACCAAGCCAAAAATGTTCCCCAGCGGCCGCAGCCGATTACAGATACTTGTTTCATAATAACCTCACTTGTTTAATTATATGGCACATTATCAATCATTGCTGAAAAATTAGCAATCTAAACCAGCAAGAAATCAACAGTTAATTATTTCAAAAAATCTTTATGCAGGCGCCCGCGCACGGCTTGCACATAGTTATAATCCCTAAAAGAGTCATAGGCATGATTAAAACTGTCGGTTCCATAAATATAAAAAACTTTGTTGGCAATATTGCGGATTGCCGAATCTATGGTTTCAAAAGCAGCGTTGTAGTCTTGGTCAAAATTGTTGCGTTTTTTGTGTTGAACAATATCATGATAGGCGGCAATAGCTTCAATGGTTTTGTTAGCAAAATCATTATTTCCTTTTTCTTGAAACAAGTGCATAATTTTTATGGTTGTTTGATAAAAACACTTGTTAATCAAAATATTACGTTGTTTTGTGTTGTAACCGTCAACTATCATCGACTTAATTTCTCCGCAAATACGAGAAAGAATATAACAAATTATAAGGGGCTTTGCAAGCCCCTTATAAAAATTATTTTAAACGTGCACGCAAATCTTTGATTAAACCGTCAACTCCGTTCGGAGATTGTTTAATATACGCAGTGTATTCGCTGCGGGCTGTTTGCGCCAAGCTGACATTTTCAATAATAATATCAACAATGCGCAGACGGCCGTTAGTTTCTTTAACCCGCCATTTAACCGACGCAGGAGCTCCCTCTTCCATCGGCACCTGTGTATTTACAAAAATCTGATCGGCCGACTTAGATTTTTCTGTACCTAAAAATTCAAAATGCTTGCCCTTAAATTCATTAAAACGCTCTGACCAAGTTTGAATATTCAGCTTGCGATATACGTCAATAAAATCGGTGCGCTGCTGCGGAGTAGATGTTTTCCAATAGCGTCCGAGCACAAATTTACCGATAAAATCCAAATCCAAATCTTCATTAAAAAGCTTGGTAAAACGAGCTTTTTTTTCGGCCTCCGACACATTGGAATTTATCAATTCTTCAATTCCGTTCTGAGTAATTTTTTTGATAAAGTTTTCGGCATTCTGTCCGTTTATTGCAGCGTTTGCCTGTGTACAGAACAAGCCTAAAAACAAAAATGCAAAAATTTTTTTCATAGTCCAAATCCTTTTTTTGTTTATTCATCATCGTCTTCATCAAAATCAAAATCGTAGCTTGCTTGCGCAGATTCGGTATTTGTGCTTTGACAAGCACCGATTTTCAAACGATTTTGCACATACGCCGATTTCACCATACTGTAAGCATCAACAGCGTTGGCTGTCAAATTATCAATCAGCTCCAGATTTTCTTCACGGGCGCTGACAAAACCCAAAGCCGTCAAGCCGTAAATAAAGCTATAACGTTTCCAGTCCTCGCCGAAATTGATATATTGATTAGCCCAATACAGAGGATCGGCCACGGCATCAACAGCTCTCCCTGTTGCCGCACGCGGAGTACTTGGCCCCAGCAAAGGCAGCACGACAAACGGCCCGTCCGGAACACACCAATTTGCCAAAGTTTTATCAAAACCGGTTTTGTTGTTCGGAATATTCCAGCCGGATGCCACATCAAACGTACCCAGCAAGCCGAGCGTGCTATTTACGGCAAAACGTCCCAAAGATTTTCCGGAATCAGTAAAATTGCCTTGTAAGCTATGGTTAATCATTGTAGCAGGCTCCCGCAGATTGCTGAAAAAGTTGCTGACACGCTCGCGGATAAACTTTGTAGTAACAGCGCGATAGCCTTTAGCTACCGGTTTTAAAACATATTTATCTACCTGCATATTAAAGTCAAACATAGCGCGGTTATAAGCTTCTAAGGCGCCGTCATCTTCATTGGCGCAAACCGGCATTGCATACAACAAACAAGCGATTGCGGCTAAGCTGGTAATTTTTTTAGAATTAAACATAGTATCCCCTTTTAACTGCACTTTAATATATAGATCAAGCACTTAAAAATCAAGGAAAAAAAATTTTTGCAAGCTAATATTTTTATAAACAGGTATGTATGAAAATCTGCAAGTTTTCAGCAGATAAAAACGATTTGACAAAACCACTTAGATATTTTAT
>ERZ1035032.1764-NODE-1764-length-12845-cov-7.507897_pt1 | contig 12845 bp, 10 predicted proteins | sample MGYA00520693_ERZ1035032 | MGnify/ENA primary metagenome ERZ1035032 (study PRJEB33766, sample SAMN09781740) | gut metagenome | biome: gut microbiome | host: Homo sapiens | place: Madagascar | study: EMG produced TPA metagenomics assembly of the PRJNA485056 data...
AGAGAGTTCCGCTGCTCGTGTATGTTGATCGCCGTTTGCTCCGAACGAAGTTCCTACCCCTGTTTATGCAGCGGCGTTGGCTGGAAAGCCGGTATCACGCTCGGACGGCTCATGAAATTTTCAAGGTGCGTTTCCCGGAAAAGAAAAATACCGCCCACGCAGCGCAGCGATGATTTTGTCGGGTGAATCGGCGGCAAAATGAATCGGGTGTGTTGCGGGGCGGTAAATCTTTTCATGGGAAACAAAACCTCACTGCGTCGCATTTTATTACAAACTCGGTGGGATTTGCGATAAAGGGTATCACGGATTGCAGGGCACATCAAGATGGTCTTGCAAAATTTATTGCGATAAAGCGGTGATAGTAGGACTTTTTGAATAAAACACGAACCCCGCCTTGAAGAGTTACAAGGGCGGGGTTCATGTTAAGGAAGGAGAAAATGTGAGAAATTGTCGATGTCAGTGGCAGATCTCTTTGATCCAGGATACGATTTCACCGGGATAGTCTGCCTGACAATGTGGCTTGTCCCAGACAAGCGCATAGTCCGTGTCTTTTCCGACATTCTGAAGTTTTGCTGCAAGGGTCAAAGAAATGATGAATGCGGTGTCTGCATCCTGCGCTCCAACGCGGATTCGGTAATGCTTTGTGCCGCTGTCCGGTTGGGAGGTGCCAATAAAATTGAGCGGATTGATCAGGAACTTTCTCTGCTCCTGGTCCGTGTCTCCGATACAGGCCGCATAACTAATGTAATATTTATTGTATTCGGACGGGAAGGAATCTTTCAGTTCTGCGATGGAGGCGGCAATGTCTGTACAGAAGTGCATATAGTCCCGTGCGGGGGTTCCGAACTCCTGATTTTCACCACTATCCATGCCAAGCGTGTCAAAGCTGGTGCAGGGTTTCATCCGGCGGCGATGGTGCAGCAGATAACTGTCCAGATCTGTAAGAACCGCACGCTCGCCGTCCCAATAGAGCCAGTCGCTTTTTTCATCGCCGGGGACCTCGATCATGGGCGGTTGGAATCCGTGATAGGGAACGCCCTTGGGCGGGCGGCTTACAAGATCGCCGAGACTGGGCGGTGCGGAGGGAGAAGCGGGGCTGTCGCAGTTGGTATTCAGGGCAACACCCGGACCGGCGTGACCACGCAGAAGCTCTGTGCGATCGGCTTTTGGTGCCGGTGCAGGCTTTTGCACCGTATAGTGTCCGGCGAGATAATCGGAAACGGTATACGGGACATCCAGCGTTCCGCAGTCCAGGCGATGCAGAAAATCGCTGGCAGAATCGTTCAGAAGATCCATCAGTGCAGAATAAGCCGTGCCGCTGCGTCCGTCCGGGCCGAAAGCCAAGGGTGTTCCGTCCGGAGCGTGAAGGCCGAGGCTGTTGAAGTATTGGATGTACCGCTCGCTCAGCTTTTGCGAGAGGGCTTTCATAAAGGGAGTCATCTTCCCGGCAGGCCCGGCGGGAGAATCCTCGTTCTCATCGTCCTTGTGAAACTGCCATTCGTAGGCAAGGTCTGCGTGCTCCAGATCCACGATGGGACAATAGATCTGAGAAGCGAACACGGTGTCGCTTTCAGACAGGAAGGCACCGTTCTGCTCCAGATAAGGGTCATATAGTGGGTTGTCACCCGTGACACCCAGCAGAGCAGACATTGCACCGCCTGCGCTCCAGCCCACCGAAATGATGTGGGAAAAATCACCGGGGAGAACGGAGGCGTTATGGCGCAGAAAGCGGATCCCCGTTTTCAGGTCGATCAGTGTCCAAGGGGCTTTTCCGCAGAGGACGCCATCGGTGTTTCGGCTCTCGCGCCCACGGCAGCCGCAGGTGACATAGACCATTCCGGCGGCAAGATATTTTCCGGCTTCATCCCGCGGTCCGCCTAACCAGGTGTGGGGCATCTGCATATAGCCTGCGCTGTTGTTCTCAAAGATGACGGGAGCGGAAAGGCTGGTGTATTCTCCGCAGCAGCCGTTGGGATCGACTGTTCCCTTCGCATTCAGATAGGCGGCAGGAACGAAAATGCTCATCCGTTGGAACTTCGGAGTCGTTGCCTTCTGAGTATAGAGAATGTCTTCCAGACACCAGCAATGGAACGTCTGGTCAAAGGTCCAGTCATTCCGGCAGTCTTCAAGCTCTGAAGTGGAGTTGACGACAGGAAAATCAAAATTCAAGAAAATCGCTCCTTTACAGGATTTTGAGGAAACACAAACAAAAACTCTCTGCCACAAAGAATAGCGGCAGAGAGCAGAAAAATCAATTCGATTTTGATTCAGAGCGTTTCCGTTTTGGAATGGCCGGACGCAACGGCGAGTTTGCAGTAATCCACAAAGTGCGCAGCGGCGGGAGTCAGCGGCTCATCTTTCAGATAGGCCATGTAAACGCTGGTATAGATGGGAGGATCGATGGGGACAACGACAAATGGCTGCTTATCAAGGGTGTTCAGAGCGTCATAGGGGAGGGTCACATGGTTCTCAAACAACAATGCGACACAGCTTCCGCGCGTGATCATATCAAAAATGGCTTCCAGATTGTGGCTGGTAAAGAGGATGTGCGGTGAAAAACCGGCACTCCGGCAGGCCCGGATGCAAAGGTTATAGGGCATGGTCCCGTTTTTGATAAGTGCAAAGCATTCATCGGCAAGCTGCTCCAGCCGAATGGTTTCTTTTTCGGCAAACGGGTGATCCGGGGGAAGAACGGCCACGAGCTTGTCCTGGCAGTAAAGCATCCGGGAGATCCGGTTTTCCTTGTCGGGATCATGTTCCAGATACTGGTCGCTATCCCGGTAAAAGATGACATCGCAGCGATGGTTGAACAGGTCGTCCCGCAAAAGAAGGGTGTCTTCCTCCACGGTCTGCAGACGCACCGTCGGAAAATCCAGCTGATATTTTACGATGAGATCGGTAATGTGATACCGGGGAATCACAGGGATACTTCCGATCGTCAGAGGTTGGCTGCCAACAGACAGATAGTTGAACGCAGCGGTCTCATACTGCGTCTGCAGCTGCGCGACTTGCTGCGCATAGGGCAGCATCAGCTTTCCAAGTTCGGTCAGCTCCACCTTACGGCTTGTGCGTTCAAACAATGCTCCGCCCAGTTGCCCTTCCATCGTTTTGATGTGCTTGGAAAGGCTTGACTGCCCGATAAAGAGCTTTTCTGCAGCAGCCCAGTAGTTTTTGGTTTCGGCCAGTACGGAAAATTCTTTCCAGTAGGAAATGTCCATAAGCCATCCTTTTTGTAAACTGATTCCATGATGGAATTGATTGTACACCCAAAAAGAATTGTTTGTCAACTGTGCAATAAATATAATTTCAGTAGAGGAAAAAAACAGGCAAAAACAACAACTCGTTCGGAATCAACAATGAGATGGCCCAATGGCCAAGGAGGGTATTCCTATGTCAGAACCAATGGATCGATCTGCTGTGATGCAGAGCGAGAATGTTCGGCTTCCCATGTGGAAGAAGATCTGTTATGGCTGCGGAGCAGGCGGCGGCAACGTTATGAGCACACTGCTGGCATCTTTTCTGCTGAGCTACTATACGGATACCGCAGGCATTGCTGCGGCAGCGGTCGGCACCATGTTCGTGATTTGCCGCCTGCTGGATGGCGTGACGGATTTTGCTATGGGCGGCATTGTGGACAAAACCAACTCCAAATGGGGCAAGGCACGTCCGTGGCTTGTGATCTGTGCACCGCTGATGTGCATTGGTATTATTCTGATCGTCAGTGTTCCCAAGGGTTGGAGCGAGGCTGCAAAGCTGGTCTATGCTTATGTGACCTACATTTTCCTGAACTGCATCGTCTATACGATCTTCGGCATTGCGCATACGGCTTTGCTGGCGCGCATGACCCGCGATTTCAAGGACCGCAATACGACCTCTACGGTATCCAGCATCATCAATAATTTGGTAGGTCTTGTTGTTGGCACGATGATCACGGGCCTGCAGATGAAATTCGGATGGACGATCACAGGCGTTATTCTTGGCGTGATCGCCGGTGTGCTGATCCTTGTGCCCGGCATCACCTGTGAAGAAGTTGTTGGCATGGAAAGCGGTCATGATGAGGCCGCACAGATCCCGATGAAGCAGCAGCTTCCGGCAGTCCTGAAAAATAAGTATTTCTGGATCGCACTGGTCCTCGGTGCGCTGACCCTGTTTGTCAACGCCAATGCCATTGCAGCACAGATCTACTACTGCAATGTGGTTCTGGGAGACCCGATGTACATGACTACGCTGATGAGCTTCGGCCAGGCTCCCGGCATCGTGATGCTGTTCTTTATGCCGTATTTTTCCAATAAGTTCTCCAAGAGAAAGTTCATGTCTTTCGGTGCAGTGCTGATGATCCTGGGCTTTGCCTGCATTGGTTTGGCTGACGCAAACAAGATGATGCTCCTGGTGGGTACGATCCCGCGCTCTGTCGGCATTGGCCCGATGTTTGCCGGATTATATGCGTTCTGTGCAGATGCGGCAGATTACGGCGAGTGGAAATTCGGAATCCGCAGTGAAGGCCTGATGGCATCTTCCCAGTCGATCGGCTCCAAGATCGGCATTGGTTTCGGTTCTGCCTGCACGGCATGGATCCTGGCTGCGGCTGGTTATATACAGCCTGCCATCTCGATGGATGGCCCCATGAGCGGCCCCATCGGCGGTGCCATGCCGATGATCCAGCAGCCGGAAAGCGTCATCAATGCGATCCGGTTCGACTATGGATGGCTGGGTGCGATCATCAGCGTGGTTCTGCTGATCGGTGTCCTGATGATGGATGTTGAAAAGTATCTGCCGGAGATCCGTGCAACACTGGGCGACCGGAAACCGGAGATGCGCTGAAAGAGGGAGGAAACAATATGAGATCTGAAATCAAAGCCGGGATGCCTCCGCAGGAAAGCGGTGATTTCTCTGCGCTGGACGGCTCGCTGAAATTCGACAAGCCCGCCGGTGGGCCGCCGCCGGAATTCCGGGTGAAGATGGCGGACATTGCATGGGTGAAGCGGAAATATCTGGATCTTCCGTATGAAACGGTTTCGCCGGCACAGCGGCTGGATCTGTATCTTCCAGACGAAGGGGACGGCCCGTTTCCGCTGGTCGTTCATCTCCATGGCGGCGGATTTGGCATGGGCGACAAACGGGACGACCACATGGACACCTATCTGCAGGGACTGAAGCGTGGGTATGCGCTGGCATCGGTCGAATACCGTCTGAGCGGAGAGGCAATCTTTCCGGCAGCAGTGCTGGACTGCCGTGCGGCGTTTCGCTGGCTGCGGCTCCATGCGGCAGAGTATCATCTGGATCCGGACCGGTTCTGCGCACTGGGCGGAAGCGCCGGTGGAAATCTGTCTGCCCTGATTGGGATGAACATCCCGAACGGACAATTTCCGGGCGAAGAAGGGCGGGACTTCCCGGTATCCTGTGCGGTACAGGCTGCAGTGGATCAGTTCGGCCCCATTGACTTCCGGCACATGGACGAGCAGGCACACGCAAACGGGATCAGTTTTGCAGATCATGACCAGCCTTTCTCGGCGGAAAGCAGCTATATGGGCGGAGCACTGCCGCAGCTTTCGGATGCGTGGCTGGCCAAGGCAGACCCCACAAGCTACATCAGCGAAGCAATGGCCCCGATGCTTGTGGAACATGGCTGCATGGATAAACTCGTGCCCTTTACGCAGAGCGTCCAGTTCGTCCATGCGATCTATCAGAAACTGGGTGCTGGGCGTGTGGAGTTTGTGCCGCTGCCGGATGCGGACCATGAAGACAAAGAATATGCCAGTGCATGGAACCAGCGGGTCCTCTGGAGCTGGCTGGATGAACATCTGAAAGGAAGAAACCAATGAGACGCGCGATTGTATCCTTGCTGATTGCAGCAATGGCTTTTGGAATGACAGGGTGCGGCGGCGCTTCTTCTGTGAGCAGTGCGGCAGTGTCCTCTGCCCGTGCAGATCTGGTGGGAAGCTACACCTATGAGGAAAAACTGCCCTTCGGAACGATCCCGTGGACGCTGGATCTGGCAGAGGATGGCACCTATATACTGACCTTTTCCGATATGATGGGCAAGAGCAACCGGTATACCGGCACCTATACGGCAGAAAATGGTACGGTGGTCACATCGGTTCCGAATGAGGGCGGAGACGGGATCCAGGCCTCTTTTTTCAACGAGGACTTCTCCTGTGAATGGACGCTGAATGCAGACGGAACCCTGACCCCGGCCCATGCAACGGATGAAGCGGGACAGGCAGGCGGACCGATTGGGATGCCGGGCGATTCCGCAGCCGAGAGCAATGCGGATTATAAGGCTGTGGCATATGCGGACAATGCCAAGGATCAGGTGATGGACATTTACAAGGCGGACAGCGCCACAGAAAAGAATCCGGTGATCGTGGTCGTCCATGGCGGCGGCTTCAAATTCGGTGACCAGTCGATGCCGATCATTCAGCCCATCATTGAGGCCGGAACCGCACACGGTTATGTGGTGGCAAGTGTGGATTACCGCAAATCCGGCGAGGCGGCTTTCCCGGCAGCGGTCGGCGATGTGAAGGCAGCAGTCCAGTATCTGAAGGCACATGCGGAAGAATATGGGATCGACCCGGAGAGAATCGTTGTGTGGGGCGAAAGTGCCGGTGCATATCTTGCGGCAATGACCGCAACGACACCGCAGGTCGATGCCCTGAACGCCGATGTCACGGAAAATCTGGAACAGGACAGCAATGTGGCGGCACTGGTCGATTTTTACGGTCCGATTAAGTTCCAGACCATGGACGAGGAATTTGTGGAACTTGGCGATGCAGAGAGCGCAAACCACTCCAAAAACTCCTTTGAAAGTGATTTTGTAGGCGTGGACGATCTGAGCGCAGACCCGGACAAGACGGCTGCGACCTGGTGGTACACCTACAAAGAGGAACTGCCTACCGAGCTGTACGTGTGGATCCAGGCTGGTACTGCGGACAAGAATGTACCCTATACGCAGAGCGAAAACTTTGCAAAGGAATTGGCGGAGCAGTTGGGGGAGGATCATGTGCGGTACAGCACACTGGAAGGCGCAGAGCATGAGGATGACCGGTTCTATACCGAAGAAAATCTGAACAGCGTGTTTGCGTTCTTGCAGGACGTACTGAAATAAGAGCGGCGGGGACGGCATGGCGGAAACCTGACGTCCCCGCTTTTGTATGGAGGGCTTTGAAATGGACCTGAAGGGAAAACCGTTCTATTTGAGCACAAAACAGGAAGAGTGGGTTTACAAGACTCTTTCGAAGATGAACGATTCGGAAAAAATTGGGCAGTTGTTTGTAGTGCTGGGGCCGGTGTACCGTGATGCGGAGCTGAAAACGCTGATCTCAGAGCACCATATTGGCGGCGTTCTTTACCGTCCGATGCCGGCAGCAGAACTGAAAGCGATTTGGAAACAGTTGGATGCCTGTGCAAAGATCCCGCTGCTGAAAGCGGCCAATCTGGAAGAAGGCGGCTACGGTGCCAACAGCGAGGGAACTTATTTCGGAAGCCAGATGCAGGTGGCGGCAACGGGCAACCTGAAACAGACTGAACGGTTTGCCAAGGTCTGCGCCGTAGAGGGACGTGCTGCCGGGTGCAACTGGAACTTTGCCCCGGTCAGTGACATTGACTTCAATTTCCGAAACCCCATCACAAATGTGCGCACCTATGGTTCGGACCCGGAAATCGTCTGCAGAAATGTGGAGGTGTATGTCCGGACGCTCCAGAGCTGCGGGATGGCGGCAGCGTGCAAACATTTCCCCGGCGATGGCGTGGATTTCCGGGATCAACATTTGCACCCGACCTATAACAGCCTCAGCGTAAAAGAGTGGTATGCGACTTATGGGAAGGTCTACCAGACTGCGATCAACGCCGGGCTGCTGAGCGTCATGGTGGGCCATATCGTGCAGCCTGCCGTGGAAATAGAAGAAAATCCGGCGCTCACCTTTGCCGACTGTCTGCCGGCAAGCCAGAGCAGGGAGCTGCTGACAGGTGTGCTGCGGGAAAAATTTGGCTTCAATGGTGTGATCATTACGGATGCCACCATCATGGGCGGATATTGCATGAGCATGAAACGCCGGGATGCCCTGCCTGCAACGCTGATGGCCGGTTGCGATATGTTCTGCTTTACCACGGACATCTACGAGGATCTTGCGATCCTGAAGGAGGCACTGCGCACCGGAAAACTGACCCGGAGCCGTCTGGATGAAGCCGTTATACGGGTCCTTGCACTGAAACGAAAGCTGGAAGATCTACCGGATGAACTGCCGGAGATCGAAGCAGAGAAATGGAAGGCAGAATGCGCGGACCGTGCGATAACGAGGGTTAAGGACACTCAAAAGCTTATCCCGGTCAGTGCTGAAAAATATCCGAAGGTAAAGCTGGTCTGCATCGGGGAGGATGCGTTCCCGGAAGGCGGGAGCATGGCAGGACTTGCCACGAAGTACCTGACGGAAAACGGCTTTTCCGTGGACCACTATGACCCTATGGCAGATGATCTGCACGGCGCAGACGACCTGCAGCAAAATCGCCTGACCCTGATGCTGGTCAACCTGCCGACAGCCAGCAACCAGACCACAGTACGGATCAACTGGTGCAAAAAGCACGCATTGGATGCCCCACGCTTTGTCAACGAAGAGAAAATTGCCATGATCTCCCTCAACAATCCGTATCATCTGCAGGATGCCCCGCGGGTGAAAACCGTGATCAATGCCTACTCCCCCACAGGGGATGCGTTGAAAGCAAGTCTGGATAAATTGATGGGCAAGAGCAGATTCTGCGGGATCTCTCCGGTCGATGCATTCTGCGGCTTACCGGATGCCCAGTTATAAGGAGGCGAAATCAGATGAAAGACATCACAGCGATCATCTTTGATCTGGATGGTGTGATCTGCTCTACGGATGAATACCATTACCGGGCATGGAAACAACTGGCCGACCGGTGGAACATTCCGTTTGGCCGGACGGTCAACAACCGTCTGCGGGGCGTTTCCCGCATGGAAAGCCTTGAGATCGTATTGGAAAAGTATCATGGCCCGGCACTTTCCCGGAAGCAGAAAGAAGAACTGGCAGACTACAAAAATACGATCTACCGGGAAAGCCTGAAGGCAATGTCCCCGGCGGATCTTTCCGGGGAAGTGAAGTCCACGCTGGACATTTTGCGAAAAAGAGGATATGCGTTAGGCATCGGCTCGTCCAGCAAAAACACGCCGTTCATTCTGAAGCAGATCGGTCTGGCAGATTTCTTTGATGCGGTCGTGGACGGTAACCAGATCACGCATTCCAAGCCGGATCCGGAAGTGTTTCTGAAAGCAGCAGAAAAGCTGCACCGGGACCCGGCGCAGTGTCTTGTGGTAGAAGATGCCGTGTCGGGAGCGGCGGCAGGACATGCGGGCGGATTCCGTGTTGCCTGCGTTGGAGATGCGGCGCAGGCGGGAGCCGGGGATGAGAACCTGAAATGTTTCTCAGAGCTGAAAGAACTGCCTTATTTGCAATAAAATCACAGAAGGGAGTGCGATCGTGATGGATCATCGTACCGATATTTTAGACTTACGGACTGCACTGGAAGTGCTGCGCCAGACACCGGGGCAACTGGTGGAAACGGATGTGGAAGTAGACCCGGAAGCAGAGCTTTCCGGCGTGTACCGCTATGTGGGCGCGGGCGGCACGGTCATGCGGCCCACAAAGGTGGATGGCCCTGCTATGGTGTTCCACAACATCAAAGGTCACCCGGACACCAGTGTCGCCATTGGTGTGCTGGCCAGCCGCCAGCGGGTGGCAAATCTGTTTGGTGTGAAAAAGGAAGAACTGGGTCATCTGCTCTGCGAGTGCGCGAAAGCTCCTATTCAGCCGGTGGTGACGGACAAACCAGCACCCTGCCAGGAAGTGGTACACCGTGCCACCGACCCGGATTTTGACCTGTTCAAGCTGGTGCCTGCTCCGACCAATACCCCGGTGGATGCCGGCCCCTACATCACGCTGGGCATGTGCTATGCTACCCACCCGGACACTGGGCTTTCGGACGTGACCATCCACCGGATGTGTATCCAGTCCAAGGATGAGCTTTCCATTTTTCTGCAGCCGGGCAGCCGCCACATTGGTGCCATGGCAGAGCGTGCCACCGAACTGGGTCAGCCGCTGCCCATTTCCGTTTCCATTGGCGTGGATCCGGCTATCGAGGTGACGGCCTGCTTCGAGCCGCCCACAACGCCGCTGGGCTTCAACGAACTGAGCATTGCCGGTGCGCTGCGCAAGCGCCCGGTGGAATTGTGCCCCTGCCTGACCGTAAAGGAAAACGCTATTGCCAATGCAGAGTACGTCATAGAAGGCGAGATCGTGCCCGACAGCAACCATGTGGTAGAGGACCAGAACAGCCACACCGGCTATGCGATGCCGGAATTTCCGGGCTATAATGGTAAGGCAAGCCATGAGTGCTGGCTGCTCAAGGTCAAAGCGGTCACCCACCGGAAGCACCCCATCATGCAGACCTGCATTGGCCCCAGCGAGGAGCACGTTAACATGGCAGGCATCCCCACCGAGGCCAGCATCCTGAACCTCATCGACAAGGCTCTGCCCGGCAAGGTGCTCAATGTCTACTCTCACCGTGCGGGCGGCGGTAAGTATATGGCCATTCTGCAGTGCAAAAAGATCGTCCATACCGACGAAGGCAAGCAGCGTCAGGCCGCATTGCTGGCATTCAGTGCCTTCCCGGAGTTGAAACACGTTATTCTGGTGGATGAGGATGTGGACATCTTTGACACCAACGATGTACTGTGGGCCATGAACACCCGTTTCCAGGGCGACCGGGATATCATCACAATCCCCGGTGTGCGCTGCCATCCGCTGGACCCCAGCTCCTGCCCGGAATATACAGGCTCCATCCGGGATGTGGGCTGCTCCACCAAAACGATCTTTGACTGCACGGTGCCTTTTGATCTGAAGGAAAAGTTCAAGCGTGCAGCGTTCAAGGAAGTGGACCCGAAGCACTGGCTCCCGGATTTTGAACTGTGAGGAATTTGCCCATGAAAAAGCGTCTTGTGGTCGGCGTGTCCGGCGCATCCGGTGCACCGCTGGCCATCGAACTGCTGCGTCAGCTACAGCGGCATCCGGAGGTGGAAAAGCATCTTGTTCTGACCAAAGGCGGAGCTATGACCCTGCGGCAGGAGACCGGCATGACGGTGGAAGAGTTTTCAGCTCTGGCCGATGTGGTGCATGACAATGCAAACATCGGGGCTGCGCCAGCCAGCGGAAGCTGGAAAAGCATGGGGATGATCGTCTGCCCATGCAGCATGAAAACCGTGGCGGGCATCGTTTCCGGCTACAGCGATAACTTGCTACTCCGGGCAGCGGACTGTATGCTGAAGGAACGCCGAAAGCTGGTGCTGGTGGCGAGGGAAAGCCCACTGTCCACCCTGCATCTGGAAAATCTCTGCAAGGCCAGCCAATATGGTGCAGTCATCTTGCCGCCTATGCAGACCTATTATAACCACCCGGCTTCCGTGGAGGAAATGACCCGTCATACCGTCAACCGTGTCCTGAACCAGTTTGATCTGGACAAGGAATGCTGCGAATGGGAGGGCATGGAGGAATGAAGCACATTGTTTGCGAACGACAATTCCGTGGAAAGTCCATCACAGCGGAGTTGACCGTAACAAACTGCGGCATGCAGGTTGGTCTTTTCGGCGGGGACAAGCCGCACATCGGGGCAGTGGGCATCGTGAATCCGGCGGGGAAAACCACGGTGACCCAGTTTGAAGAGCACAGGGAGGGCGTCCTGTGCCAGCAATGGTGCGAAGCACTTGCAAAAGCCGGGCGCATCCCGGCGGTGATGTCTGCCGGGGTACACTATGACAATGTCAGCAAAGAGGAAATCGTGCAGATCGTCCGGCTATGTAATGAGCTGTTGAAGGATATGCTGGATAACTTGTAAGCGGATAGTCCATTCTCCAGAACAGCATCGGGAGAATGGACTTTTTTTCAGAAATTGGCAAGAAACACTTGAAATATAATATAAATTATGGTATATACATTATACGAAACATTGCTTTAAAAGAACGCTCCACCGTTCAATGATGTATAAATAGGAGGTGCTTGCCATGACCGCTGTGATCTATGCCCGCTATTCTACTGATAGTCAGCGCGAAGAATCCATTGAAGGTCAGATCCGGGAATGCACCGCCTATGCGGAGAAGAACGGCTTTACGGTGGTCAAACACTACATCGATCGTGCCGTTTCTGCAAAAACGGACAACCGCCCGCAGTTCCAACAGATGATCAAAGACAGTGAACGTGGCATCTTTGATGTCATCATTGTCTGGAAGCTCGACCGCTTTGCCCGAAACCGCTACGACAGTGCCCGGTACAAGACCCAACTGAAGAGGAACGGCGTGAAATTGGTGTCGGCAACAGAAGTCATTTCGGCTGGCCCGGAGGGTATCATTCTGGAATCGGTGCTGGAAGGCTACGCCGAATATTACTCTGCTGACCTGTCTGAAAAGGTCGTGCGTGGCATGACCGAAAATGCTCTCAAGGGTATTTATAATGGCGGCACGATTCCGTTCGGCTACATGATCGATGAGACCCGGCATTACCAGCCCGACCCGCTACTGGCTCCGTATGTGGAGCAGACGTTCCAGAAGTATGCAGATGGCGCAACTATGACCGACTTAAGGGACTGGTTGAAAGCGCACAACATCAAAAATACGCTGGGTGGGGAAATGTCCTATAATACGATTCAGCGGATGCTGAGCAGCCGCCGGTACATCGGCGAATTGCGTTTGCGGGATGTGGTGCAGCCCAATGCAATTCCGGCACTGGTGTCGGAGGACTTGTTCAACAAGGTGCAGGAAAAGCTGGCGAAAAATAAAAAGGCCC
>ERZ1035032.1766-NODE-1766-length-12843-cov-5.539725_pt1 | contig 12843 bp, 6 predicted proteins | sample MGYA00520693_ERZ1035032 | MGnify/ENA primary metagenome ERZ1035032 (study PRJEB33766, sample SAMN09781740) | gut metagenome | biome: gut microbiome | host: Homo sapiens | place: Madagascar | study: EMG produced TPA metagenomics assembly of the PRJNA485056 data...
ACTTAATACTAATATTTCATTTAGATTGCAATGTTTCATTTTTTCATATCTTCCCTACGCTAATATTTTCAATGAATTCCATATACAATATTAAATGTATCAACAACATAATATACATTGCTATTGCAGATCCCTTTTGGCACAGTATTTGTTGTGACAATGGCAATGTCATTTTTCCTATTTTGTAGATGCATAAGATATTCCACTGGAAATAAAGCATGTATATCAAAGCATATATGTACATAATTACGATTAAAAAAATCCATGGCAACCTGCCAATTACAGGGAATGAGTAGCTCTCAAATAAATTGGTGGCGGAAAACATTAAATCTACAGATATATCCAAAATTAACATAGAATAAGCTATCCACCAGATACTTTTCTTATATAGCATTCCTTTTCTAGATTTCATTAATCCATTGCTATAATACCCTCCATAGAATGTCAACAATAATACGCCGATTAAATTCCAAAATGACCTTTCATTTGTAATGTCAAACATAAACCTCACCTTCGCGTTTTATCTATTTACTGATATCAGATTTTTCCTGTTCATTTTCTGCATGCCATTCGTGCTCCAAAAAGTAAAATTTTTCTGAAATGTATTCTTTAGGAAACCTTTTGAAGCATTTCAGCGACATACGACAAATCTCAAAAAAGAGAAGTACCTTTATTAGAATAATTTCATTCATAAAGACTTACCTCTTTTCTTAAATTTTTCTAGCCTTTTTATGCTATTCTTTTCTTTCTCCGTCTTCAAATTTTCAAGCTTATATTTAAGAATATAATTATCTATAGCCTAATTTGCAACAATAGAAAAGCCTAATGCTGTTACGCCTCCCCCTAAAGATACGGTTCCAGCGACAACGCCAAATCCAAGGCCAGCTAAGTTTATCCCATATGTTACAGCTTTTACTAAAGCCTAGCAAGTAGGGAAAATGATCAGTTGCCCTGACGCTCATAGAACGATTCAGACTGTAGAATCGGTTCATCATAATAACTCTTTGAATTCTCAATTTTTTCTAAAATTAACCGTTCCCCTCTTTTCAAAGACGCATCCCCATTATATAATTAGATAATTTTGTGCGTCTTTCGCACTATATGATTTTCAGGGTCATTGTCTGCACAAGATCAGACACGCAGGGGAGGTATTATGTCGGAAAAATCTTTGGAAGAATTGGAATTTGAGGAAACTGGTGTCACCCGGAAGGAACGATGGAAGGTCATGTGGGCTTCGATCGTCGGGTATGCGATGGATGGACTGGATGTTTTGATCCTGTCCTTTGCCATGGCAGCGATCGTTGCAGAGTTTGGCCTGACGCTCGGGGAGGGCGGTCTCATCGCGACGTACACGCTGATCGGTACGGTTCTTGGCGGATATCTTTTCGGTGTCTTTGCTGATTACTTCGGTCGTGTGCATACCTTTGCACTGACCATCATCATTTTCTCGATCTTCACCGGGGCCTGCGCTTTTGCAGACAATGTCATGCATCTCAATATCCTTCGTTTCTTCGCAGGGCTCGGCCTTGGCGGGGAATACGGGATCGGCATGACGCTGGTCACGGAGACCTGGCCGGCAGCGAAGCGCGCGCGTGCTACGGCGGGCGTGGCGATGGGCTGGCAGGCAGGGGCTGTGCTCGCTGCGATCCTGGCGGCTGTCGTTCTTCCTGATTACGGCTGGAGAGGCCTCTTCCTCGTGGGCGTCGTTCCGGCGCTGCTGGCGGCATGGGCGCGTCATGGATTGAAGGAACCGCCGATGTGGCTGAAGCGCAAGGAGCTGAAGAAGCAGCTGAAGGAAAGAAAAGCGGCTGGCGAAACGCTGACGGCGGAAGAAGAGGCGGAGCTCGAGGAAGCAAGCAAGTTCCCGCTGGCGCATTTGTTCTCCAGCTCATCGAAGACGGTGACCACGATTTCTCTCACCATCATGACGAGTGTGCAGAATTTCGGCTATTACGGCATCATGGTCTGGCTGCCGATGATCCTTCTGAAGGAGCACGGCCTTTCCACAAAGTCGATGTCCGGCTGGATGGTTGTCACGGTCATCGGTATGATCGCAGGCATTTATGTCTTCGGTTATCTCTCGGACCGTTTCGGCCGTAAGAAACCGTACCTGCTCTTCTACGTGTGCGCGGCAGCGATGGTGTATGTGTATGTCAATCTGGGCACGCCGCTCCTCTTGCTCTTCGGCGGTGCGATGCTCGGCTTCTTCTGCAACGGCATGATGGCTGGCTATGGTACGCTGCTTTCTGAAAACTATACGACGGATGCGCGCTCGACGGCGCAGAATTTCATCTTCAATACGGGCCGTGCGGTCGGCGGTTTTGCCCCGGCGATCATTGGTGCGCTGGCACAGGCGAATGGCTTCTCTGCGGCTTTCGCTCTGCTGTCTTGCGTGTACCTCGCGGCAGCGCTCAATGTCCTTTTCTTCATCAAGGATACCAAGGGTGTGGCGATCAAATAGTCGCTGTCACTGGGCAATAAAAAAGACTCGTGAGATATCACGAGTCTTTTTTTATTGTCTTATATGTCTTATAACCCCAGCGCTTCTTCGCAGGTGGCTGGCATTTCCGGTACGGGCGTCTTGAACCATTTTTCGTGGAGCTCATTCAGCGTACCCTTCTGCTTCAGGTCAGCGATGGCTTTATTGACCTGCTGCTGCAGTTCTTTGTTGTCTTTATTGAAGCCAAAGGCGAAGTACTGGACTTTGGAGTCCGGCACATCGACCACGCGGAAATTGTCCTTGCCGTCTGTCGCGACGAAGTAGTCTGCGGCCGGTTTGTCGAGGATGCCCGACTTCGCACCGCCTGCTTTGAGTTCCATCACGATATCCGATGCATGGTCGAAGCCGCGGATCTTCATGCCCTTATCCTGGGCATAGTACGCGGCTGTCGTACCCATCTGTACGGCGACTTCGGCGCCGTCCTGCATGTCTTCGACAGAGTGGATCGGGCTGTCCTTCGGGGTCACGACCGCAAGCTTCGTCGCATAGAAGGGGGCGGCGAAGAGGATCTTGCCGGCTCTTTCTTTCGTGGCTGTCATGCCGGAAGCCGTCATGTCGACTTCATGCGACTGCAGAGACGGGATGAGTCCGTCAAATGCAATGTTCTTGAATTCAACATCGCGGCCTAGTTCTTTCGCTACCGCGCGCACTACGTCGATCTCATAGCCGGTATAGTCTTTTCCATCTTTGGATTTAAATTCAAAAGGCACATACGTCGCATTCGTAGCGACTTTCAGCGGGGCTTTGCCCGATGCCGAGTCTGCCTTCTTCTCGCTGCCGCAGCCGGATGCAAGTCCGAGTGCGAGCACGGCCGCTGCGGCCAGTGCCAATCCCTTTTTCCAAGTTTTCATTCTTATCGCCTCTTCTAAAATGCATAATCATAAAATGATGTACATATTATATAAAGCGGTATGCGATTTGTCCACGAGAAATCAAAAGGATATGCTTGGAGAAGCGACTGCGCCGCAGTATAAAGGCGGGCGATACTCGAAGGTGAGCGGGTAGCAGGTTTCCCGTTTGAGTTTGTCTGATGGGAGCCGTTTGAACGAGAATGACAAAGATTTCTTGCTTCGCTCGAAATGACGATACGAGAGAGACTGATGTCTTCTAGTCTCTTAGTCTTCCCTGCACTTGAGATTCCTAATCCCTAGCTACCAGTCACCAGTCACGAGTCACTTGTCCCCCATCGCGCTACTTCGATCTCTTTCCCGAAGGTGAAGGACCAGAGGTAGAGGTGCTTGACGGGTTTCCCCAGCAATTTCTCGGCGGATTCGCCGTAGACCTGGAGCTGGATCTTGTAATGGGCTTTCAGCTCTTCTTCGGTCATGGTGCGGTCGGTCTTGTAGTCGATGATGGTGAGGCCGTCTGCTTCTTCCACGAGGCAGTCCATGATGCCCTGCAGGAAGAGGGTCTCGCCCTCTTCGCACTGCGGGTAGAAGGAACGGGCGGGAAGGAGGATGGAGAAGGGCATTTCCTTCCTTACGGCAGCGGCTCTTCGCATCAAAGCGGCGAGAGGGCTTTGGGCAAAGGTGAGGAGGGCTTCTACGGGATTGCGATCTTTTCGATGGGAGAGGAGGACCTTCGTCTCCTCTTCGGTGAAGACGTGCTTGTCAGAAAGGGCGCGGATGTGTTTTCTGAGGGCGTCTTCGGTGGGGAAAAGGGCGGTGAAGTCGATCATTTCCATCGCCTTGTGCATGAGGGTGCCGAAGGAGGTGCCGCTATACAGGGGGGCGTCCTCGCTTAGGAAGGCGGGCGGCGTGCTGTAGTCAGCAGGAAGATCTTCTGTCTTTGCTGCGCTCTCGAGGTCGCCTGCAAGGATAGAGGATGCGTAGGGCGCCTCGCCCTCGGCATATTCTGCCTCTTCGCGGAGCTTGACGGCGGCGGTGGCGGTGAGTTTGGCCGGGGTCGCTGTCGCACCGGGGAAGGCGTAGTGCCAGGTGAGCTGTCGGGAGAGCCAGTCAGGGACGGTTTCCGGAAGACGGGCGAGGAAGACCTCTCTATCGAAGGCGGGGGATGCGTCCTTTTCTTTCTTCGCCGTTTCCGGCTTCTCACTCTCTTCGAGGAGGGCTTTCTCGCTTTCTGTGAGCAGGTCTTTCTGGGAGATGATGCGGAAATCAAAGTGAGAGTGATCGCCCGCAGCATCGCCTTGGAAGGAGGGGATCTTCTCGAGGCGGCTCCAGACAGGGGAGAGATCTCTGTGGTGGAGCGCGGCGGGGAGGATCCAGTCCAGGTAGGAGCGGGCATGGGAGATGAGGTGCGAGGGGAGCGGGAGCGGCGTATCATTTCCGCTGCCGGCGAGCGGGGTCATGCAGGCGGCGATCACTTTCTCCGCGTCCTTGACGGAAGCGGTGAGGTAGAGGGTATCGCGGGCACGGGTCATGGCGACGTAGAGGAGGCGTGCTTCTTCGGCACGGCTTTCACGCTCGGAGGCGGCGCGGACGGCGTACCAGTAGAGGGAGGGCCAGCGCAGGCGTCTTTCGATGTCGAAGTATTGGATACCGAGGCCGAGCCCTTTGTGGCAGAGGGCGATGCCGGTCATGTCCGAGGCATTGAAGTTTTTCGCGAGGTCGGCGAGAAAGACGACGGGGAATTCCAGTCCTTTGCTGCTGTGGATGGTCATGATACGGACGGCATCGGTAGAGACGGCGTCGGTCTTTGTCTGGAAACGGCCATCGCCCTTGAGCAGGCTCGACAGCTCTGTGAGGAAGGGGTAGAGACCGTTGTGCGTGCCTGTGTCGCGCGCGCGGGCGAGCTCATAGAAGGAAAGCAGGTGGGCGCGGCGGGCATGTCCGCCGGGAAGGCCGGAGACGTAGGTGAGGTAGTCGGTGTCCTCCCAGATCTCCTGAAGGAGTGGTGCGATGCCGCCTTGCACGGCATGCTCGCGCCATGCGCTAAAGTGAGTGAGGAAGGCGGAGAGGGCGTCGGCCTTTTCTCTGGAGAGCAGGGGCGCGGCTTTTTCGAGGAGCGGGAAGAGATGGTCTGCCTCGTTTTCTTTCATGAGGAGACGGAGACGGGCGAGGTCTGTCTCCGTGAGCCCTACGAAGAAGGAGCGGAGCACGGCGGTGAGCGGCAGATCCTGCAGCGGGTTATCCAGGATCTGAAGGAGAGCGATGAGTGTCTGTACTTCCAGATTCTTCACATAGTCATCGTCCCTAGAGGAGACGGCAGGGATGTGATGCTCCTTCAGGATCTTGAGCAGGGCGGGGCCTTTCGATGCGATGGAGCGGAGGAGGATCACGATGTCTCCATATCGGATGGGACGGAAGGTGCCGTCCTTATTCATCACCTGCCGTCCTTCTTGGATGAGGCTCTCGATATGGCTGGCGATGAGGCGGCCTTCGGCGTCGATCGTGGAGATCTCCTTGAGCTCGGGCCGGTCCGTCTCGGCAAGTTCGCTGCCATCGATGAGCTCGATCGTGACGCGGCCGCCCACGTAGTTTTCAGGGCGCGTTTCTTCGTGGCGTCCCGGGTAGAGGGCTTCGGCGTCGCCGTAGGTGAGCTCCAGATTTTTCTCTGTCATGAGCTGCCGGAAAAGATAGTTGATGGAGGAGAGGACAGAGGCATCGCTTCGGAAGTTGCGGTTCAGGTCGATGCGCTGGTCGCTCTCGTCTTCTTGATGGAAGCGGTGGTACTTGGATAGGAAAATCGTGGGGTCTGCCTGCCTGAAGCGGTAGATGCTCTGCTTGATGTCGCCGACAAGGAAGCGGTTATGCCCATTCGAGAGGAGGGTGGTGATGAGCTCTTGAATGCCATTCGTATCCTGATACTCGTCGATCATGACTTCCTTGTAGTTTCTTCGGATGGAGAGTGCGGCTTCGGAAGGGAAGTCTTCGGCGTGCTCGGGGGTGAAGTCAGGATCTTTTGTATCGAGCAGAAGGGAGAGCGTATAATGCTCGAGGTCATTGAATTCCATCACGCCCTCCTGTTTCTTCCTTGCTAGGTAGCTGCGTCCGAAGTCGAGCGCAAGCGCGGAGAGGACCTTGACTTCTGGAGCCATGGCGCGGGTCTCTTTGATCCATTGCGAGGGCGTAATGGAGAGAAAGGGGAGGAGCTTTTTCTTATAGATGTCTTTGGCCATGTCGCGAAGAGTTTTGATCGCTTCCGCTTCCGGGGATCTGTTGAAATCCGTGGACTTGATGCCGTAGGCTTTGGCTTTGGCGGCGGAGAGGCTCGGCATCTTTTGCGGGATAAAGGAGGGCATGGCATAGAGTGCCTGCCAGGTGGTGACTTGGGCGAGGGAGGAGAAGAAGGCGTACTCTTGGCTGAGCGTCTCGCCGTAGACATCGCGTGCGATGGGATTTAGATCCAGAAGGGAGAAGGTCTGCCGATAGAGGTCGCAGATCTTTCCGGCGGTGTCGATGAGCTCGGATAGGATGGGCTGCGTCCATGGGAGGGTATCGAGCGTGGCATCCTCGGGGATCTCATAGGCGGAAGGGAGGCGCGTGAGCCAGACGTCCGGGAAGGGCATGGAGGAGGCGTAGCGGTGCATGCGCAGGATCATCTGGCGCAGGGCCTGGTCCTGATGGCCGCTTGCAAAGAGGTCGCAGGTGGTGAGGAAATCGGGATCTCCCTCCTCATACCAGCGCTCGAGGACTTCTGTCAGTACATCATCGGCGAGAATGCGCGCATCATTTTCATCGGCCATGATGCGTGTCTTCGGGTCAAGATCGAGCAGGTAGAAATATTGACGCACGAGGGACTGGAAGAAGGCGTCCAATGTGGAGATCTGCGCGCTCGAAAGGAGCGAGATCTGTCGCTCCAGGTGGCGGACGAGCGGGAGGTCCTTGGCGGCATCGGCGGCCTCGAGCTCACGGGTGAGAGAGGCGGAAATGCGGGACTTCATCTCGCTGGCTGCGGCTTTTGTGAAGGTCAGTACCAGGAGCTCATGGATGCCTGTGTGACTTTCGGGGTCTGCCGCGAGGCGGGTGATGCGTTCCGTCAGGACGGCGGTCTTTCCGCTGCCCGCGGCGGCGGATAAGAGGAGGTTTTTATTTCGGATGCGCAGGGCCTCTTCCTGCTGGGGTGTCCAACTCATGATGGCTCCTTTTTCTAATGAGGAATGAGGAATGCTGGTGCGGCGCATAAAAATCATGAAGCGCCGCGCTAACGGTTTTCTCGTATCGCAAACCTAATCCCTAGCTACTAATCCCTAGCTACCAGTCCCTAGTCCCTAGTCCCTAGTTACCAGTCACTCTTTCGCGCGTTCTTCCAGTTCTTCTTTCAGCGTGCTGTCGCTGGGGAGGCGCACGTAGTCATAGCTCTCTTCCTCTCGGCCAGGATCGAAGCGGCAGATGGTGTGGTAGGGGCAGTAGCGGCAGGGAGTGATGCCCTTATAGCTGGCAGGGCAGATGGAGATGTCGCCTGCGATCATGCGGCTGTGGAGGGAGAGGATGTTTTTTCTGACGATGGTAAGGAGGGCGGAGAATTGCTCCTGCGTCAGGGCAGAAGCAGATCCCTTGTGGAGGCTGCCGTCTTTGGTGAATCTCACGGGCAGGCAGGAGTCGCTTTCGCCGGCGTCCTTGTCGAGGGACTTCAGGAGGGATGGATCTGCGAGAACGTAGCCGGAGGCGTGATCCTTTTCAGAAAGGTTGACGTTTCCATTCGGCGGGACCTGCTCGACTTTGGTGACATTGCCCGACAGGTAGATATACATGAGCGCGGCGGGGAGAAGCTGCTCTTCGGGGTGTTCCTGCTCGACGGCGAGAAGATAGGTGAGGAGCTGGAGCTTCAGCCCGGCGACGATCTCTGCGAGCGTGGCTTCGGTATGGCCTGTCTTGTAGTCAAAGATGGCGACGGCATCGTCCTTCACATCGAAGCGGTCGATCTTTCCTGAAATGGTGAGTGTCTCACCGTCTTCCTTGGCAAGGTGGAAGAAGAAGGCTTTCTCAAGGTCTTTGGTATCGAATTCGCTTCGCCGGCTCCACGAGCGAAGGAAGGTGAGCGTTTCCCTAAAGGTGCGGTCGAGGCTTCTTTTCGTGTAGCGGGAGGTGGCATCGGAGGAGAGGATGCCGTACTTCATCTTTTCGGAGAGGGCGCCTGCGATGGTGGAGGAGATCTCGCGGATGTCTTCATCACTGGCGTCGCGCCACTGCCTTTTTTGTCGGGTGAGTGTGCTGCCGAACTGGTGAAGGCCTGCGTGAAGGTAGTTGCCAAGGTCCAGGCTTTGAATCTCTCCTTCATCACGGGCTTCCAGTGCCAGGCCGTACTGGAGGAAATACTTGTAGGGGCAGCTGCGATAGGTCTCCAGACGTGTCATGGAGCTTACGTAGCGCCCGCCGGGCTGGAAGAGGGCGCGGGCGAGCTCTTGCGGCAGGGCGTCGGGGGTATTGCTGTAGGAGAGGGCGCGAAGCTTTTCAGAAAGGATGCGCTGCCAGTGGGGACTTGCCATCGCCCAGCGGGCGAGTGCGAGCCAGGGGGAGGTGCTTTCAGGCAGGCCTTCCTGCAGAAGGCGGGGAAGGAGCGAGAGGGCTTCCTCGGGGTTGGCAAAGAAGCTGTGGTCGGGATCTTTCAGCGTGGGAGCGTGAGCGGCGGCGCATTCTGAGCTGTAGCCGAGCTTGGAAAGCTGGAGGGCTAGGAAGGAGGGCTCGCATTCTTTTCCGTCACTTCCGAGCGATGGGGAGGTGAGGTAGAGCGCATCGGAGGCGCGGGTGAGGGCGAGATAGACGAAGAACTGCTCCTGATGGATCATCTGCATGAGATCATTCCCGAAGGTGAGCTGACTGTTTTCAGAGAGAGCCTGCTTTTCCCATGCGGAGAAGAAGCCGCTCTCTTCGACGCGCTTGGGGAATTCGCCTTCGATCACGCCGGGGATGAAGACGACCTTCGCTTCCATCGCATAGCCGCGGTCCATGCCTGTCACGGTCACATGGTCGAGTGTCGGAGGGATGGTGGAATAGGTGAGGGCAGAGAGACCGTCTTCGAAGAGGGCGCGGAAATCTTCCGCCGTCATCGCCTCATCCCCTGCGACGTGGACGATCTCATCCAGAAGGCCCAGTACCTTCTTCCAGACCTGCAGGTGGGGGCGAAGGCCTGTCTTTTCAAAGGCGGCTTCATCCCATGCCGACAGGGTGTGAGGCACCTTCTCGCTGAGGAGAAAGCGGTAGAGTATGGCCGCGCGGTCTTTGGCGGAGACAGCGGATCTCCACGCTTCGGAAAGCGGATCGAGAAGGGAGGTGAGGCGCGTGCGCCATTCATTCACGCGGCGGCGCTCGGCGAGCTCGGCTTCGGACAGCGGCGGGGGCGTCTCATCGAGATCGCGGCAGCTGCGCTGCTCCCAGCTGTCATGCCATTGCCAGGCCCGGATGCGGCGGGAAAGGACGTAGTTTTCCAGTCGGTCGATCTCTTCCTGTGAGAATTCAGGCAGGAGCGAGGTCTTCAAGAGACGAAAGAGGGTGAGACGCTGCCAGCCTTCGTTCCTTCTTCCTGTTTCCTTTGCGAGAAACTGCAGCAGGAAGGAGGTGAGCATCACGAGCGGGTGGTTATTCATGGGATGCTTCTCATCGATGAAGCCGGGGATGCCGTAAGTGGCAAAGGAGCAGGTAAAGAGGTCGCTGTAGTTTTCCGGTGTACGCGAGAGGACAAGGATGTCACGGTAGCGAAGGCCCTTGTCTCGGACGAGCGATGTGATGGTGCGTGAAATGAGATCCACTTCTTCCTTCGGGCTTTCTGCGGTGATGAGGTGGAGCCCCTCCTTGGCGCGCCCGTCCTCCGGGCGGGGGCGTGCGTGGCGTTCAAAGAAATGGCGTGCCATGAGAGAAAGATCGCTGGTGCGGAAGCGTTTTTCTTCCGTGAGTACGATGGAGGAGGAATGGCGGATCGCGCCCTGCAGCTGGCTGTAGAGCTGATACGGCCGGGCGAAGTTCGGATTTTCCGCCGCCTCTTCCGGACTGTCCATCTGCAGCGTCATGGTGACTTCCTCGGCTGTGTGAACGAGCGCGGACACGATGCGGATCTTCTGCGGCGCCATGCCGTTGAAGCCATCGATCCAGATGTGGGAGCCACGGAGCTTCTCTGATTTGGGGATCTCCCGTGCGAGAAGGTCGAAGAGGCTCCCTTCATAAGCAAAATGCATACGCAGATAGTCGTGGTATGCTTTATATAAGAGGGAGAGGTCAGCGAGCTTTTTCCCTAGCGGTGTTTCTCCTTCCCGCTGCGAGGCGGCAAGGAGGTCATCTTCTGTGACGAGAAACATGTCGAGCTGATGGAAGAAGGCGGTCAGCTTCTCCGAGAAATGCGGCTGTGATGCAGCACGGAGGATCACCTGCAGCTCGTCCTTGTGTGCATCCAGAAGGCGGCGCAGGATGATCTGCTGGCCCAGCGGCGAAAGGGCATCGGCGACCGGCGAGTGCAGCTCTTGAAAAACGCGGTAGGCGAGGCGTGAGAAGCCGCACACCGTCACATCGATGAAGCCGGCACCGGGGAAGGACTTGGCGAGCAGGTACTCCGCTGTGTAGGTGCCCTGATCGGGGACAAGAAGATAGGCGCGGCCGCCCGGTGTTTTTTTCAGATAGTCTTGGATCTCGCGGCAGCAGCGGGTGGTCTTTCCCGTGCCGGCGCGGCCGAAAATAAAATGCAGGCTCATAGGAAGCTCCTTTGGATGTGAAGGACTAGTGGCTAGGGATTAGGGATTAGAAGCGCCAAGTGACTGATGACTGGTAGCTAGGGATTAGGATTTAGAAGTGTCAAGTGACCGGTGACTCGTAACTGGGAGGCTAAGAGACTAGGAGACATCTGACATCTGACATCTGACGTCTAACGTCTCAAGCGGGCATCGCCCATATATACTCGCGGCGAAGCCGCTTCCTCAACCCTGAACCCTTAAACCCAATCCCCTTTCATATGTTATAATACTAAGATTATTTTATAAGAAAAACAAGGAGAACAAACGAATGGGGGAAAAACTATGGACTCGTGAGTTCATCGGTATGGGTCTCACGAATTTCTTTTATTTCATGTCGCAGTACATCATGATCGCGGCGCTGCCGGTCTACATCATGGATGATCTGGGGCTCGGCGAGTGGGAGGCAGGGATGGCGATGACCTGCTTTCAGATCGGCACGGTGGTGTCCCGCCCGCTCGCAGGGCGTGTGATCGATGCGGTGAATAAGCAGCGTCTGCTCCTCATCGTTTCCGTGCTGCTCTTTTTCCTGATGACGGGCTTTCTCCTTGCGTATCGGTTGGAGATCGCGCTTTCGCTGCGCCTCATTCACGGGATCGTCTTCGCACTGGGGACGACGGCTTCGGCAGCGATGGCGGCGCTCGTGCTTCCTGGCCGGCGGAAGGGAGAGGGGATCGGCTACTTTGCGGTCTGTGGAAATATGGCGATGGTCGTGGGGCCCCTGGTGGGGCTCATCCTCATCGAGCATTTCGGTGCGTCGGTGCTGTTTCTCTTCCTTTCTTTGATGGCTGCGTGTGCGATCGTTTCCGGAAATGGGAAACGGCTGCCCGCGCGCGTGGTATGTCCTTCGGGAGAAAAGCACCGCGGATTTCATTTTTCGGATTTCTTTGAAAAGAAGGCGCTTCCGGCGGTCATCCTGGGCGGGCTTGTCTTTTTTGCCTACGGCGGTGTGCTGACATTCATTCCCATGTACACGAGAAGCCTTGGTATAGGCTCTTACACGAGTCTCTTCTTCCTCGTCTTTGCGCTCGTCATCGTCGTATCCCGTCCGTTTGTCGGCTACCTCTTCGATCACCATGGCTCGGACTATACGGTGTATCCGGGCTTCCTTTTCTTCTCGGCGGGCTTTCTCCTCTTCTCGCAGGTCGAGGGGCCTTTCCTCCTGCTTCTCTCCGCGGCGGTGCTGGGGATCGGCTTCGGCGCGCTGGCGCCTGCCTTCCAGACCATCGCGGTCAGCAGCGCCCCTTCTTCCCGCGCGGGTGTCGCGACGTCGACCTATTTCTGGTCGCTGGATATCAGTGTGGGCTTTGCGGCGGCCTTCCTCGGGCTTTTTGCAGAGGCTTTCGGCTATTCTTTCATGTATGGCGGCATCTGCCTCGCCTCTTCTCTGGCCGGAGCGGTGTATTATTTCGTATGGAGAAGGGGAAAACAAATGAGGAATGAGGAATGAAAGTGGCGGCTTCACCGAGATCGATGACGAGGTCGCAGCTGTTCTGGCATTCGTTATCTCACATACGACGTTTTTCTCCGCTCAGGATGACGAAATGCGCCGTACCACTCCCGCTGAACCCTCTGAACCTGTAGAACCCGCCCCCCTCTTTTGCAAACAATCAAGGGGCAGCACGCCCCCGGGGCTAACCTTCGAACCTCTTCTCCACATCAAAAAGGCGTTGTGAAATAACGATCATCTCATTTTCGCGTTCCATCTGCCGCGGGGGACTTGCAG
>ERZ1035032.1767-NODE-1767-length-12832-cov-10.205839_pt1 | contig 12832 bp, 16 predicted proteins | sample MGYA00520693_ERZ1035032 | MGnify/ENA primary metagenome ERZ1035032 (study PRJEB33766, sample SAMN09781740) | gut metagenome | biome: gut microbiome | host: Homo sapiens | place: Madagascar | study: EMG produced TPA metagenomics assembly of the PRJNA485056 data...
AAAAAAGCCGCCCCGGAGGGCGGCTGCGTAGCGGTCATTGATTTGCAATAAATGTAATGTCGTTTCCAGACCAAAAATCCGGGGTAAATCTGATTTCAAGCGTTTTCCAATCTGCTGGAACTTCGTAGCCTATTACGCCGGACATCTTTTTCCCTGATGCAACAGTACCGTCCAGCTGACCTTTGTCTGCGGCCAACGTTCCGGTCATGCTCATGTTTGTGGAGTAGTCATCGACATACGCTTCAAAGGACATTATAGAGCTTATGGAAATATCTTTGTTGGATTTGTTTTCAATAGCAAATTCGCAAAATAGAAACACGTTGCCGCTGTCTGGTGTGTAAAACCCTTCTCCGCTTGATTGCGTGCAAGACACAAATGTGACTTCAATGTCTTTAAGGGAGACAACGTCACCAACCGCAAATTCCGTTTTCTGCGGAGCAGTTGATCCGTTTCCGCCTTTTGCGTCTGTATCCCCCACCTTTTCTGGGGAACTTCCGCCAAGCGCAGTGCCAATAATGCCGATAGCAATAAACACAGCTATAACGATCAGCACGACCGGCTTTTTCTGTTTGGCTCCGCAGGCGGGGCATACTTTCGCGGATTTTGCAATATCTGCGCCGCAGGTCTTACACTTAGTCATTTTATCCATTTTCTTCCACCCTCCAAGAAGTTTTTTGTGGTTTGTTTATAGTACCACATAAATACCATAAAAGCAAGTAGGTGATTATATGGCAAACGCGGACGGCTCTGTTATCATCAAGGCCGAAATTGACGATAAGCAGGCGCAGAAAGAACTTAATGCGCTGGAAAAGAAAATAGAAGCGCTGCAGGAAAAGCTCACCAACAAGAAATCCGCGCGAGATACTTTGTTTAACCAAGCCAACAATTTGGGCGCACAGCTTGACGAAGCAAAGGCAAAACTGGCGCAGATGAAGAGCGGCGGCGAGTTCTTCACCAGTGATGCTATCAAGCAGCAGGAGGACGCTGTAGCGTCTATGGAAAAAGAATGGAACGCCATGAATGACAAACTGGACAAGCAGAACGCCGCTATCCGCGAGGGCGAAGCGGAGCTTGACCGCATGAAAGCAAAGGCCGGTGAGTTAGGTAAGCAGCTTGGCAATACCGGCAAGAACGCAGGAAAGATACAAGAAGGGTTAGACAAAGCATCCCAGGGCATGGAGGCGTTCACAAAGCGCGTAAAAATGCTGGCAAAGCGGGCGCTGGTCTTTACCATCATTGCCCGTGCGTTGGCGGCCCTCCGGGATTGGCTGGCGGACGTGGTGTCCGTAAACGGCGAAGCACGGGACGCTATTGCGCAGCTCAAGGGTGCGCTGCTGACGCTGGCACAGCCGCTTGTGCAGATCATTATCCCGGCGTTTACTGCGCTGGTTAAGGTACTGGCTACGGTGGTTTCGTTTATCGCAAATATTGTATCCGCCCTATTTGGAACAACGGCAAAGGAAAGCACCAATGCGGCAAAATCCCTGAATGACCAAAAAAACGCATATAAAGGCGTGGGCGGCGCGGCAAAGTCTGCAAGTAAACAGCTTGCGTCGTTTGATGAGATCAACAAGTTAAGCGGCGAAGGTGGCGGCGGATCCGGCATTATTCTACCGGATTTCAGCACGGCGGCAAATTTCGCATTTCTTGATAAAATCGCGGACAAGCTCAAGAAGATCGGGCAGGACATTGTAAACCTGTTTAAGGATGTCGCCGGTTTTATCGGCAACGTATTCTCCGGCGATTGGGGCGCAGCGCTGGACAACATCATCAACTTTGTAAACCACGCCCGTATTTTGCTGGCCGATTTGCTGGACTTTGTGGGGTATATCTTTGGAGCGATCATAGACACCATCATAGAAAAGTGCGGCCTTGCCGGTACTCCGGTAGGAGATATGTTGACGGGTATCAAGGACATTGTGCAGGGCGCGCTGGGGCTTATTTCCGGCATACTGACAGGCGACTTAGAAAAAATGAAACAGTCGGTTATCCAAATGCTTACCGGCGTGAAAACCTTTGTGTTTGGCATTCTGGACTGGTTCAAACTTGGGCTGACAAGTCTGCTGGACTGGCTGGACGAAAAGACAAACGGACGGTTCCACGAAATCATTGAACTAGCAAAAACCTATGTCAGCGATGTTATCGATGGTGTCAAACAAATCTTTGGTGGCTTTATTGATTTTCTGACCGGCGTGTTTACGCTGGACTGGAAAAAAGCGTGGGAAGGTATCAAAGAAATTTTTCGGGGTATCTGGAATACTATCGTCGGTGTTTTGGAGGCGGCTGTAAACCTTATCATCAAGGGTATCAACTGGCTTATTGACCAGCTGAACAAGATACACTTTGAAATTCCGGATTGGGTTCCTGGTATCGGCGGCAAATCATTTGGCATCAATATTTCCCATGTAAACGAGCTTAAAATCCCCCGTCTGGCGCAGGGCGCGGTCATTCCTCCAAACCGGGAGTTTATGGCAGTGCTTGGCGATCAGAAATCCGGGACAAACATTGAAACGCCCCTTGCTACGATGGTGCAGGCGTTCAAACAAGCGCTTGCGGAAAGCGGGTATGGAGGAAACAACGAGGCCGTTCTTGTTTTGGACAAGGAGGTGCTTGGTCGCGTCGTGTACCGGCTTAACAAGGCAGAAAGTAGCAGAATTGGAGTGAATTTGGCGGGGACAAACAGATGAATTACATCAAACTAAATGGCGTTTCGTTTGACGCCAATGTGGCAATATCCAAATATAACCGCAACTTTAATGTATTGGATGGCGAGAACGCTGGGCGCGTAAAGACGGGACGAATGATCCGCGATGTCATTGGCACGTACTTAGGGCACAAAATAACAGTGTTCCGTCGCGGAGACAACTATGCCGGTCTTGATGCGTTTTGGGATTATCTTTATACCCACAGTGTAGACGGGTCTGTTTTGCTGGAAGCGGCAGACGGACAGACAACCATTTCCTACGAAGCGTATTACACAAGTGCAACGCAAGATTTGGATAAAGGAGACGGTGGCGTAAACTATTGGGGTGAAATTGAAGTGAATTTTATCCCGATAGACGCGCAGCTTCGGCCTTAAGAGGTGACGCATGGCAAAGAACATAATCCAATCGGGCAGTGACGTTTACACTGACGGGGAAATTGAGGCAGTCACCGCGCTTCTCGTTGAGTCCATGACCGGATCCGAGCTGGAATACGACACGTTGAATGCCACCATCGACCCCACGACGAAGGTGCCAACAATCTTAAAGCCGTCTGACTATGATGGCCTTATGACGGACGATGACCTGATACTTGGGTGCAGACCGTTTGTGTCGGTGCTATCCAACGATCCCAGTCAGTACAAATACGGCAGGGCGGTATTGTACTATCACAATAACTCGATGGTCGGCAAGTTCTATATGCAAAAGTGCTTGCGGGTAAAAAAGAACCTGTATTCCATTTCATGCGTGTCGAGCATAGGTTTGCTCGGAAAGTCGAAGCACTACGGCGGGCTGTATTACACCGGCGCAGACACGTTTGCAAGCGTCGTACAGGATATTATAGGTGGCATAGTAACGTACACAATAGACCCGACTATAAAAGGCCAGAAAGTGTTTGGATGGCTGCCAATAGCAACGCGGCGCGAGAACCTGCATCAACTCCTGTTTGCTATGGGCGCTACCATCAAGAAAGACGACAGCGGCGACATGTTTATCACGGTGCTTTCGTCAGCGACAACGAAGGACATCGAGGACGGGCGCATTTATGTTGGCGGTAGCGTGGAGTACCCGGACGGCGTGACAAAAGTTTCTGTGCTGGAGCACGCATACCTAAACAAGGGAGCTTCTGATGAGCAAACCACGCTGTATGAAGGTTCTGTCGTGCTGCCGAATAGTGCGTTTACATCTCCAAAGGGGCAAACGTTGACCGGTATGATCGTTGAGTTTTCCGAACCGATGCATGACATAGCGGTGGACAGCGGCAGCATTTTGGAAAGTGGGATAAATTACGCAATCGTGACCGCCACAGGGAGTGTTGCTCTTACCGGCTATAAGTACACGCACACAACAGTTGAACGGTTTAAGGGTGACGCAAACGCAGACGAGGACAACACTGTTACCGTCACAAACGCAACGCTTATTTCACGTGCAAACAGCAACAACGTAGTTGAGCGTTTGTTTTCGTATTACACGAGCGCAAAGACGATCAAAATGGACATTGTTGCAAACGGAGAACGGGCGGGCGATGCTGTTAGTTTTAACGACCCGTATGATGACGCCACATCAGGGCTAATCAGCGAGTTGTCACTTAATGGCTCCGCTATCCTGAAAGGAAGCGCAAAAATCATTGCAGATTACGCGCCGACCTGGGGCAACGACTATACAGATGTCATTATCGTTACTTCGTCTCAATCCGTTACGCTTCCCGCAAACGCCACAAACTGCCGCGCTGTGTTGATTGGCGGTGGCTCTGGCGGAGCAATTGGAGAAACGGGCGCAACGGGCGCAACGGCTTCTGGAAAGTACAATGCCGGAGGTGCTGGTGGCGCTGGCGGTGCCGGAGGTGCTGGCGGAAAGATTGTAGAGCTGATCATCGGCGAGAACTGCGGCGGGATGTCGTTCGACTGCGTTATTGGTCAAGGTGGCATTGGCGGCACTACAAGTAATCCTGCCGGAGGTAATGGCACAGATTCTTCTATTAGTTATACACAGGACGGTAAATCCGTTGAAGTGTCGACTGCGAACGGCGCACCGTCTTTCAGTGGTTTTCAAGATTTTCTTGCCCCCGTCAACGTGTACGGTGCGTATGGCATAAACGGGGAAAGCGGCGGACCCGGTGGTGGTTCAAACGGCGAACCGGGCGCAATCGTCTACAACGGGACTACTTACAGCGGCGGAACAAAAAGGGCGGATTCGCAGGCCGAATTTGGCGGCGATACTTACGGTACGTTGGTCAACGATGAGCGTTGGACTAACGCGACACCCGCCATTTATCTGACGGTCACATATACTGCATCGAACGGCAACGCGCAGTTCAACGTCAGTGTCAGGAAGCCGAGCGGCTGGTATGAATACGCGATGTACGTCAAAATAACGCTTGGCGGCAGTTCACAGACGATAACGCTGCAAAAACAGACGTGGACGTCACAAAGCGGTTCATGCAACATCAGCGGTAGCGGCTATTGCTCCGTTGAAATGTGGGCATCTGGCGGAGAGCGTACAGACGTAACCACCATGTATAGCGGATATATTGATGCATCCGAACCGTTTATCAGAACGTATCACTACGGCTTTGGAAGTGGTGCGGTTGTTGCAAAAAACGGCACGAATAACACATCTATAAGCGGTGCGGCAGGCGTAGCGGCCACGGTTGCCGGCGCGAATGCAACGGTGCGCGGTTGCGGCGGAGCTGGCGGAAATGGCGGCTCTGGCGGCGGAGCGGGCGGTTGGTATCAGGACAGTAATACTGGCAGCACGCGAAATTACTCCGGGGGCGTTGGAGGAATAGGGTCATCCGGCGGAAACGGCGCTGATGGCATAATTCTTATTTACTACGGGAAGGAAGTGGAATAATGTCCCAAATAACTATTGGAGGCACTACGCTAAACTTCAAAGATTCGTCCTTTACGGGCGACCAGTGGGAGCAAGTAGCAAGCTGGGTGTTAAATGGAGGCGCAGAGGGCATCGATGCAAATGCGCAGATTGCCACCGAGAAAGCTGCTGCGGCATCAGCAAGCGCGTCAGCTGCGAGAAACAGTGCAACAAGTGCCGGAGAAAGCGCATCAGCGGCGGCGAGCAGCGCGGCAAAAGCCGCCAATTATAACAGCGGAGCGCAAAGCAGCGCAAACCGCGCGGCAACAAGTGCAACAAATGCGGCGTCAAGCGAACGCAATGCCGCAAGTTCCGCAGCGACAGCAAACAGCGCAAGATACTCTGCGGAATCTGCGGCAGACAACGCGGCCAGCAGCCAACGCGCGGCAAAGCAGAGCGAAAACACCGCCAAAACATACGAAAGCAACGCAAGAAGCAGCGCAAACAACGCCCGGTTAAGTGCGACGCAAGCGAGCACTTATGCATCATCTGCGGCGGAGAGCATCAAGCACACGCCCCGCATAAACGCCGACGGTAAGTGGGAGCTGTGGGACGCAGCGAAGAATGCGTATGTCGCCACAGAGTATACGGCCATAGGGAAAGATGGCATCACACCGACCATCGGAACAAACGGGAACTGGTATCTGGGCGATACAGATACCGGAGTGAAGGCAGCGGGTACCGACTACGTCCTTACCGCCGCCGACAAATCCGAGATCGCCGCGCTGGTGCTGGCGGAGATCCCCGATGGGGACGAGGTGGCGTATGGATAAGGTAGTTGTAACAAAAAGCAAGCTGGACAGCCTTGCCCAGCACATCAACACAAAGGCCGGGACTACCGGCGCAAAGACCATCGCCCAGATGCAGGCGACGGTGGATGGGATCAGCACGAAGATGTCCGTCACATGGCACCAGTGCCCGGAGGCGGTGCGTAACTACCTCGCCAATGTGACCTACGACCCCAGCGATTACAGCAATTCGCAGATCGCCAACTACGCCCCGGCCACGCCTGTCGCGTCCAATACAAAGCCCATCGGTAAGACGGTGGGCGGGGTGACGTACTACAATGATGTGCCCAACGTGGAGACACCGTTTTCAGCGGACAGCGCAGCGGGAACACTCAAACCGCTGGATGCTCTGCGGTGGCTGAACACTGTCACGCCCAACGTGCGCGACATTGGCGGATGGGCATGTGATGGGGGCACCGTCAAGTACGGGCTGCTCATCCGGGGCGGCTATCTCCGGGCTGATGACAGAAACGTGCTTGTCGGGCAGCTGGGCATCCAACACGACCTTGACCTGCGTGGGGCGACAGAAGCACCGGTGATCACAGAATCACCGCTGGGTAGCGATGTATACTATACCTGTGCACCGCAATATGCCATGTATGCGCTCACACCAGTCGACGCGTGGAAAGTAAATCTGCGGACAATATTTGATGCGGTCACGCACAATGAGCCTGTATATTTCCATTGCTCAGCTGGCGCTGACAGGACAGGTACGCTGGCCTGTGTACTGGAGGGCATCCTCGGCGTAAGCCAGAGCGACATCGACAAGGACTACGAGCTGACATCGTTCTACACGCTGCGGGCGCGGAACGGCAGCTATCAGGGCGGTGGTCCTACATGGGCAGGACTTATTTCTCAAATCAACGCTCTGCCCGGCAGCACATTCCGAGATAAATGCGTTAATTTCGTGGCATCGCTGGGCTTCACGGCGGCGGAGATCAACGCCTTCCGTGTGGCCATGATAGACGGCACACCGGGGGCGGTGACGCCCAGCATCGATACTTACACCGTTACAAACACGCTGACCAATGCGACCAGCGACAACAGCGCTGCCAGCGCCACGGAGTATCAGACATACACTGCAAAGATCACTCCTGCCAACGGTTATGCCATCAGTTCTGTGCAGGTAAAGATGGGCGGCGCAGATGTGACCGGAAGCGTGTGGAACGGCACACAGACCGTTCTGCAGCGCAAAGTGACGGCCAGCCTGACCCACTGCACCAGCGACAACAGCCGAGCGTCCGTTATTGATGGACAGGGCTACGCAGCCACGCTGACGGCAGCGGAGGATTACACGCTTGAGGGCGCCAACGTGACTATTATGATGGGAGGTGTGGATGTGTCCACATTTTACAAGAACGGAGTAATCGCCATTCCCAACGTAACGGGCGATTTGGAAATTGCGGTGACGGCGGTGAAGTCCGCGCCGAGTTATACCAACCAGATACCGATTTCTACCGACACGGACGGTAGCATCTACAACAGCGTTGGATATATGCTTAATATGCGGCTGCCGACAAACGGTGTTCCGACCGCGGCTGACGGTTGTCTTGTTACTGGATTCATTCCGTTTTCCGTAGGCGATACTATTCGCGTGAATAAGTTCTGCGCGGTAGCTAGTCAGGGCAGCAACGCTAAGGTGTATTTCTACAAGGCAGATCATACGAAAATTGCGGCTACATCAGCGTACCAATTATCTCATGGTGGAACATATGTGTTTGCTCAGCCGTTGACATGGGCACCAGGCAATACAATTCATGATTCTGGCACCGGTAATACCGCTGACATATCCGAAGCCGCATACTTCCGGTTGTCTATCGGAGGTTACAACGATGTCGCGGCAGACATCATCTGCACCATCAACGAGGAGATCACATGATAAACACCTGTGTATGCTGCGGGGCGGTGATTCCCGAAGGGCGAATGGTATGCTGGACGTGTGAGAACAGGCAGACAGACAGGGCGTAAGCCCGGAAAGGAGAGCAAATGGAACCGTGGGTACAGCAGATCGTCGTACCGCTGGCGGTAGCGATGTTGACAAGCAGCGGCTTGTGGGCGCTGGTATCGAAGCGGGCGGACAAGAACAACGCAGAGCGGAAGATGCTGGTAGGGCTGGCGCATGACCGCATCATCCATCTGGGCATGGTGTACGTGACACGAGGGTACATCACGCAGGACGAGTACGAAAACCTCAATGACTATCTGTACCAGCCGTATGAGAAGATGGGCGGCAACGGCAGTGCAAAAAGGGTCATGGAGGAAGTAAGAAAGCTGCCCATCAAGCGCGAGGCGTAAAGCCGGAAAGGAAGTAACTATGGACATCAACACTATCGGAGTGGCCACTGTTGCCGCTATCATCGTCATCTGCTATCTGATCGGCATGATCGTGAAGGCCACGGCGCTGGACAGCAAGTGGATCCCTATCATTTGTGGTGTGTGTGGCGGCATCATCGGTGCGCTGGCGCTGGCGTTCCACATGCCGGATTTTCCCGCTGATGACTACTTTACGGCGGTTGCCGTGGGCATTATGTCCGGCCTGACCGCCACGGGCGTCAATCAGGTGTTTAAGCAGATGAAGTCTACCAACGACGAGGAGGCCATGTAAATGGCCGCCCCGAAGGTCTACCTGTCCCCGGCTATGCACATGGCAAACCCCTGTGTATATCCCCGCCCGGACGGGAACCAGTGCTATGAAGCACTGGAGAACAACGAGTACATCGACATCCTCGAGCCGATCCTGAACCGCTGCGGCATCGAGACGAAGCGCGGCTATCGGCGTACACCCATGAACGGCGACAACGGCAATGCCATCATGAAGCAGAACGTGCGGGAGAGCGACGCGTGGGGAGCAGACGTGCATTACGTCAGCCACACCAACGGCAGCGCAGACGGCAAGGGCAACTCCCGGGGATGCCATCCTATGTACTACACCTACTCAAAGCGCGGCAAGAAGCTGGGCGAGATCATGGTGAAGTACCGGAAGCAAATTTACCCGCGCACGGTGAAGCTGGTGGCGCGGAGTGGCCTGTACGAGCTGCGTGTGCCGAAGGCTGTCTCCTTCTACGAGGAGCACGTGTTCCACGACAACATGGATGATGCTACATGGTTCCACACCCACATGAAGGAGATTGCCGAGAGCGCGGCCAAGGGGCTGTGTGAGTGGTTCGGTATTCCGTATGTGGAGGAGACGAAGCCTGCGGAGCCGGAGAAGCCTATGACCCCCGGCGAGCTGCTGGTGAAGATCATGAACAGCGCAGGAACGTGCGGCACGTGGGAGATCGTGAAGTAAAATAAATCTGCTGGGCGGGAAAGAGCTACGACAAGCCGCCTCTTTCCCCGGCGTAAAGTCCCGCAAGCTCACGGCTAAAACCGTGTTATGGACAGCTACCACAAGCAGATACGGCGCAGATTGCAGAGCATGGCACCAAAGCGGGCTATTGCGTATGTGATGAGCGTACAGCTACCGCCTGACGAAGCGGTGTGCGTTATTGAATGTGACGTAAAACGGAAGAGCTATTGCGAAACTGCGTTCCTGCTGAATGTTTCTCCGGAAACGGTAAAGCGCTGCCGCAGGAGAGCGTATCAGAAATTTGCAGACGAAGAAAGAAGCCACACCTGAAAAGGTGCGGCTTCTTTGTTTGCGCCCGGTAGGGGGGAACCGGGCACATGAAAGGGGAAAGATGCCAGCCGGGAGTGTTCCGGAATGGCTGTCGTTATTATACATCGTGTCTGGTGGATTGCACAAGTAAATATTTCGCAAATTAACGGCCTTTTTCTGACCTTTAACTGCCCCTTTGTGGGGGCAGTTTTTTGTTACGCTTATTGCAAGAAACGGAGGTGCTTACATGGTTGAAAAGCTGGTATCGCTGGGGTTTACTCAGCAGATGGCGGAGGACATTATTTGGGCGTATCAGGATGATCTTCCGGGGCTAAAAGCCTATGTGCAGGTGATAGAAATGGTGTCGGCGCATGTATAGCTACTTCAACGAAAACCCGCACGGGAAAAATGTGGGAGACTGCACCGTTCGGGCTATTTCAAAAGCCACCGGAAAAGACTGGGGCGAAACGTACCTTGCTATGGCAGTGGAGGGGTATCTGGAAGGTGATATGCCATCCGCAAACGCCGTGTGGGGTGCGTATCTGCGGCGGATAGGCTACAAGCGGTACATGGTGCCGGATACTTGCTCGGATTGCTACACAGTCGGTAGGTTCGCCGATGAACACCCGGAGGGGACGTTTATCCTTGCGCTATCCGGGCACGTGGTGTGTGTTCAGGACGGCGTAATTTACGACAGCTGGAACAGCGAAAACGAAATTGTTTTGTATTACTGGCAAAAAGAAAGTGAGGCGTAACTATGGCATTTAACCCGTATTTCAACCCTTATTACCCGCAGCCAATGCAGGACAACCTTGCCCAGCTTCGGCAGCAGCAGATGCAGACCATGCCGCCGCAGATACCGCAAATCCCGCCCATGCAGAACCCGGTGGCGCAGGGCGGCGTACAGTGGGTAGCTGGTAGGCCGGAGGCGGAAAATTGGCTGATTGCTCCCAACTCTGCCATTGCGCTGTGGGACAGCACGGCTCCCGTGGTGTACCTAAAACAGGCCGATGCAAGCGGCAAGCCGACGCTCAAGACGTATGACCTTGTAGAACGCCTTGCAAGCGCTTCTGACGCGCAGAAAGCTCCCACTCCGGAATATGTAACCCGTAAGGAGTTTGACGCGCTGGCGGCTCTTGTGGGCGAAATAAAGGGCAAGAAGAAACGCAAGGTAGAGGAGGAAGATGACGATGAGTAACAATCCGTTTTTCAATGCGTTATGTGGCGGACAGATGCCAGGGTCGATGAGCGGCTTTCCCCAGCTGTTACAGCAGTTCAAGCAGTTCAAGGCAAGTTTTAAAGGCGACCCAAAAGCGGAAGTGGAGAAGATGCTGCAAAGCGGCAAAATCTCACAAGACCAACTGAACAAGATACAGTCAATGGCGAACCAATTTCAGGGGCTTTTCAAGTAATCAAAATCGTGGCCACGGTTTGATATAAATATTTTTTCAAAAGGAGTGATACTATGTCTCTTTCCGATGGCACCCCCATGATGACTATGCCTGTGGCTCCTGCCAACACCGGCAACGGTAACGGCTTCGGCTGGGGCGGTGATGGTGCGTGGTGGATCGTTCTGTTCCTTATTTTCGCCGCGTTCGGCGGCTGGGGTAACGGCTTTGGTTTCGGTAACGGCGGCAACGGCGTGATGGACGGTTATGTTCTGACCTCTGACTTTGCCAATGTCGAGCGCAAGATCGAGAGTGTAAATCAGGGCCTTTGCGACGGGTTTTACCAGCAGGCGCAGCTTGTCAACGGCACCAACATGGCGATGGCAAACGGCTTTGCACAGGCCGAGCTGTCCCGCAGCAACCAGCAGGCGGCGCTGATGCAGCAACTCACCGCCATGCAGATGCAGAACCAGGAGTGCTGCTGCGAGAACCGGGCGGCTATTGCCCAGGTGCGGTACGACATGGCGACGCAGGCGTGCGATACCCGCAACACGGTCAACACCGCTGCGCGTGACATCATCGACAACCAGAACCAGAATAGCCGCGCTATCCTTGACTTCCTGACGCAGAGCAAGATGCGCGATCTGGAAAGTGCCAATCAGGAGCTGCGCCTTGCCGCATCTCAGGCTGCGCAGAACAACTACCTGATCTCCCAGCTGCGCCCTTGCCCCACCCCAGCTTACATCACTTGTAATCCGTGGGCGGGCAGCAGCTATGGCGGATGCGGAACCGGCTGCGGCTGCTGACAACTGCATAGCACCAGCTGTTCGGAATTTCCGAACTGTTCAGCCCCGTGCTGATACTGACACCAACGCGGCGGGGCAATAGCTCCGCCGCTTATTTTAACTGAGAAAGGAATGATTTTAATGGCAGAATTTACTTCTGCGGCAATTCAGACCGTTGCTGCTGGGCAGAACGTTCCCCTGACGGAAACTGCGGTCAACAGCAAGCCGTGCATCGTGCATCGAGCCGGAGCAGGCATCTTAACTTTGCGCGGGTTGACAAACCAGTGCAAGGCACGTTTTCGCGTGGCTTTTGGCGGCAACATCGCTATCCCTACCGGCGGCACGGTGGAAGCTATTACCGCCGCGCTGGCTATCAACGGGGAACCGCTTAGTAGTGCCGTGGCGACCGTTACACCCGCCGCAGTGGAAAACTATTTCAACATTTATGTCAGCGCCATTGTGGAAGTGCCGAAGGGCTGTTGCCTGACTGTAGCTATGGAAAACACGAGCGCACAGGCAATCAATTTCGCCAACTCCAACTTGACCGTTGACCGCGTAAGCTGAAAGGAGCAAACTATGAGCATGAAAGCAATGTACGATTTGCGCGATATGCTGTGCAAGGAGCTTGACGAAATCGCCCACAAAGGAGAGCTGGGCGCCGGGGATCTGGACATCGCGCATAAGCTGGTAAGCACCATCA
>ERZ1035032.1768-NODE-1768-length-12814-cov-4.040520_pt1 | contig 12814 bp, 12 predicted proteins | sample MGYA00520693_ERZ1035032 | MGnify/ENA primary metagenome ERZ1035032 (study PRJEB33766, sample SAMN09781740) | gut metagenome | biome: gut microbiome | host: Homo sapiens | place: Madagascar | study: EMG produced TPA metagenomics assembly of the PRJNA485056 data...
GATCTGGTGCTGGAGATCTGGGGGAGCGAATTGCAGACGGACAGCCGTTCACCGGAAAGCCTGCGGATTCACGGAAAGATCCAGTCAATCACACTGACACCAAAGGGGGCACGCAATGGAACAGCATCTGCGGGGAGAGTATAAGGCAGCGGCAGCCGGCGGAAAACTGTATGCATTTATCAACGCCATGCAGAAAGCGGGGGTGTGCTGCCGGAAACAGCGTTGTCAGGGAAACACATATCAGTTTCGCTTTTACGCAAAGCATTGCAAAACTGTACAGGAACTGGCACAGGCAAACGGGGTGCAGCTGGAACTGACACCCTGTCGCACTCTGCAAAGCTTTCTGTACCGAAACCATTTCCGGTTCGGGGTGCCGCTGGGAATTCTGCTTGCAGCGGGGCTGCTGTTCTACGGTTCCAACATCGTCATGCAGATCGAGGTGATTGCTGACGACACCATTTCCACATCGGAGGTCACAGCGATTCTGGAAGAATGCGGCGTACAGCGGGGCAGCTGGATTCCGTCGATCGATTTCGGGCACTGTGAAAACAGGATCTGCACTTCCGTAGAGGAAGCGGCATGGGTGGGCATGCGGCACACGGGGAATCGGCTGGTAGTGGAAATTCTGGAACGGACACCGGAACCGGAAATGCAGATGACCCGCAAGCCGTCCAACATCATTGCCGCACAGGACGGGCATATTGTTTCGGTGTCGATTTATCGGGGACAGCTGATGAAGCTGGTAGGGGAACCGGTGCGGAAAGGGGACTTGCTGGTCAGTGGACTGTACACAGACGAAACCGGACACGTGGGAATTCGCCATGCCATGGGCAGCATTATCGGGCAGTATGAACAGACGGAGCAATTCTCCTGTCCCTACACCCAAGAACTCCGCCGTCCCACCGGTGCGGTGACCACGCGGAAGTATCTGGACTTGTTCACATGGCACCTGCCGCTGGGCAGTACAGATTCGCCCTATGCAGACAGTATCCGGACTTCCGGCTACCACTGGTTTTCTCTGTTCGGCAGGGAATTGCCGCTGGGAATCTATCAGGAGAGTTTTCACGAATACCGCACCCGTCTGCTGACCTTGACACCGGCAGAAGCCGCACAAAATGTGGAGGAGCAGATTCAGCGATATGAGGACAATTTTCTTGCACAGACGGAAATTCTGGAGAAAAAAACAACCGTCCTCGAAACCGAGGACGGCGTTACATATACAGTAATTTATACGCTGCAAGGCGAGATCGGTGTGCAGCAGGAATTATACTTACATTAGTGAGCACTGCGTAAAGCCGTCAGGCGGGCTTTGTGCAGTGTTTCCTTTAGTCCAAGAAATCCTTAACTTTCTTGCTGCGGCTGGGGTGACGCAGTTTCCGCAGAGCCTTTGCTTCGATCTGGCGAATACGCTCGCGGGTGACATCGAATTCCTTGCCCACTTCTTCCAGCGTGCGGGAACGACCGTCCTCCAGACCGAAACGCAGCCGCAGAACTTTCGCTTCACGGTCTGTCAGCGTGGAGAGCACTTCATTCAGTTGCTCTTTCAGCAGCATCAGAGAAGCGGCATCTGCCGGAGCAGGAGCATCGTCGTCCGGAATAAAGTCGCCCAGATGGCTGTCTTCTTCCTCACCGATCGGGGTTTCCAGAGAAACCGGATCCTGTGCAATTCGCATGATCTCCCGTACACGTTCTGCCGGCATTTCCAGCTTGTCTGCGATTTCTTCCGCAGACGGATCGTGACCGGTTTCGTGCAGCAGCTGGCTGGAAACCTTTTTGACCTTGGTAATAGTTTCCACCATGTGTACCGGAATACGAATGGTTCTTGCCTGATCGGCAATGGCACGGGTGATTGCCTGCCGGATCCACCATGTCGCATAGGTGGAGAACTTAAAGCCCTTGGTGTAGTCGAACTTTTCTACCGCCTTCAGCAGACCCAGATTGCCCTCCTGAATCAGATCCAGAAACTGCATACCTCTGCCCACGTACTTCTTGGCGATGCTGACAACCAGACGCAGGTTTGCTTCGGACAGCCGCTTTTTCGCATAGCTGTCGCCCTCTGCCATACGCTTTGCCAACTCGGTTTCCTCGTCCGGAGAGAGCAGCGGCACACGGCCGATTTCCTTCAGATAAATTTTAACAGGGTCGTCAATGGCGATGCCCTCTGTAGAAAGGGTCATTTCCAGATCGTCAGACATGTTGAGGTCATTGTCGTTCAACACGTCATCAGCAACAGAATCGTCTACAATCTCAATATTCAGCTGTTCACAGCTGCTGATAATGGAGGCGAGCTGATCGGTGTCGAAGTCCAGTTCGTCCAATACATCGGTGATTTCCTTGGTGGTCAGTTTTCCGGTTGCTTTGCCCTGTTCCATCAGTGCATCAATGGTCATTTTTTTCTGTTCCATAGTATTGTTCCTCCTGTTTACCCGTCAGGGTGCTGCTTTTTCTGAATCAGTTTTAATAAGTCTTCATCAGTTTCGATTGCAGACGGCATATCGTTTTTCAGAGTACGAATGCAGTCCTTGACTTCTTCTGCTGTCACAGGGATCTCCTGATTGCGGGCAGAAATGCCGCTGAGCTTTCCCATTTCACTGTCGGAGAGCACATCGCCCATTGCTGAAAGGGAAAAGCCGGTTTGCCGCTTTACGCTGTCAGCAAATGCCTCAAGCACCTGCCGGTACAGCGGGGTAGGGAACGCGTCCGGCTGGATCTGTTCTATGATCCATGCCGACTCGTCCGGTCTGTTCAGCACATAGCAGAGAATGCGTTCCTCCGCCTTGTACTCCCGCAGCGGAATTGCAGACTGCGGCTGCTGCGGTTCCGGTCGGACGGTGTGTTCAATAATATCTTTCCACGCCTGCGTAGAAGCCAACTTCTTTTTGCTGCGTATGGTGCGTTCCACCTGCTGATGCAGAACTTCTGCGGAGATCTCCCACTTATTCGCCGTGCGGGAGAGGTATACCTCCCGTTCCAGCGGGTTCTGAATTTCCGCCAGTACAGATACCACCCGTTTCAGAAGCTGTACTTTTCCGGCTTCCGTATCGGGGTCTAATCCCTCTTTGCACCGGTCCAGCCGGAAATTGATGGCATCACCAGCGTTTTCCAGCAACAGCCGGAAACGCTCTGAGCCGTATTTTTTGATGTATTCGTCCGGATCTTTTGCACCGGTCATGTGGAGAATGCGGGTGGCAATTCCCACCTCACTGAGCCGGTTGATCGCCTTCTGGGTTGCCTGCTGTCCGGGGCCGTCGCTGTCATAGGCGATGACCACTTCCTTGGCAAATCTGGAGATCTTTCGGGCGTGTTCCGGCGTGATCGCCGTTCCCAGCGTCGCCACCACATTGGAAAAGCCGGCCTGGTTGATCGCGATCACGTCCATATATCCTTCCGCCAGAATCATGATCGTGGAAGAACTGTCCTTGGCGAAGCTTAGGGAGAACAGATTGCTGCCCTTGTCGAACACCGGTGTTTTTGCCGTATTCAGATACTTTGGCTGGCTGTCGTCCAGCACTCTGCCGCCGAAGCCAATCACAGCTCCCCGCGTATCTACAATGGGGAACATCACACGTCCGCGAAAGGCATCATACAGATTTCCTTTGTTAGAACGGTGTGCCACATTTGCCAGAAGCAGTTCTTCCTCTGTGAATCCCTTTTGCAGCAGGTAGTCGGTCAGGGCATTCCAGCTGTCTGAAGCGTAGCCCAGTCCGTATTTTTTTATAGTTTCCGGTTTCAGCTGGCGGGAAATGAAATATTGCAGCCCGCGTTTGTCGCTGCCGGAAATGAGATTCCGGAAATAGAAATTTGCAGTTTCCCGATTAACTGCAAACACGCGGGTGCGGAGATACGCACGGCGGTCTGCCTCCCGATCAGTAGGCACTTGCAGACCGCATCGTTCTGCCAGCTGCTTAACTGCATCGGTAAATTCCAGATTGTCCATGCGGCGAACCCACGTAATGACATCGCCGCCAGCCCCGCAGCCGAAGCAGTAGAAGCTCTGGGTTTCCGGAAAAATGGTACAGGACGGTGATTTTTCAGAGTGAAACGGACAGTTGCAAACATAGTGTCTGCCCCGCCGGATCAGATTGACGTAGTTGCCGGCAATTGTTTCCATGGGGCATGCTGCCCGAATCTGTTCCAAAAAGTCATTGCTGTATGTCATTGTTTGTCACCGCCTTTTTGGAACAAGATCATGATTTCCAACTTTTCGGAATGAATAATTCCTGATACAGATCCACGGCATAGCCATCGCTCATGCCGGAAATATAGTCGCATACCGCACGGTGCACATCTTCCTTTTCTGCAATTGCCAGATATTCCGGCGGCATCAGGGAAGCGTGGGAAATAAAGTAGGTATACAGCGTTTCCAGCAGCAGCTTTGCCTTGTTTTCCTCCTGCTTGGCGATGGGATTATAGTATACCCGTTCAAACAGGAATGCATGCAGCTTGTCGTGCATTGCCTGAATCTCCGAAGCCATTCCAATGGTTTCCGAACCGTGCTCCACCACGGCTCCCACCAGACAGGTAATGCGTTTGGTCTTGGTGTCACCCAATACTTCCAATACATCTTTGGGAAGTTCTTCTTTTTGCAGAATGCCGGCACGAATCGCGTCCTCAATGTCGTGGTTCATGTAGGCAATGCGGTCTGCCACACGGACAACGTTGCCCTCTTTGGTATCTGCCACCCGATTGGTATGGCAGAGAATGCCGTTGCGGACTTCTGCCGTCAGATTCAGTCCCTGCCCGTGCTTCTCGATCAGGTCTACTACGCGAAGGCTCTGCTCATAGTGCCGGTATCCGTGGGGGCAGATGCTGTTGAGAATAGATTCTCCGCTGTGTCCGAAAGGCGAATGTCCCAGATCGTGCCCTAGTGCAATGGCTTCGGTCAAATCCTCGTTGAGCCGCAGAGCACGGGAAATGGTACGGGCAACTTGTGCGACTTCCAGCGTATGGGTAAGACGAGTGCGGTAGTGATCTCCGGCAGGGGAAAGGAAAACCTGTGTTTTCCGCTTGAGCCGCCGGAACGAGTTACAGTGCAGGATACGGTCGCGGTCCCGTTGGAACTCCGTCCGATAGGGACAGGGTGGTTCCGGACGAAGCCGGCGGGCGTGTCCGATGTTCGGGCATGCGTCCGGTGAAAGGCATTCCAGTTCCTGTTGTTCCAGTTGTTCACGAATGGTCATGGCACATCACCTCCGAAAAGGGCAGGGGTTATTCCAGGCGAAACAGGCAGGCCAGTGCCGTGCCGCCTCAATGCTTCCTTTATATATACGCAGGAAATTGCAAAACTCCTCTTTTTTCGAAAATTATTTTTTCACCTTGGAAAAGTCCGCGTATTGCAGCCCGCCGGAAACGATCTCCACCTGTCCGCTGGTCAGTTCGATCAGTTCCTTTTTCAGGGGTTCCCACAGGGTATCCCGCACCAGCAGTTTCAGTTCTACCTGATCTTCAAAGATCGTGTCCAGCTGGAGAATATCTTCCTGCGGCAGGTGGTACGCGATTTTCCCGTACAGGGCATAGTCCGTCTGAATGGAAACCGGATAGCAGGGGAGCATGACTTTGACCTGTGCATTTTCAATGGCGAGGGCAGTGCTGTGAGAGTATGCCCGCACCAACCCGTTCGCTCCCAGCAGCACGCCGCCGAAATATCGGGTGACCACACAGCAAATATCCGTCAGTCCGTTTTTTTGCAGCACGTCCAGAATCGGCATGCCGGCAGTGCCCTGCGGTTCGCCGTCGTCAGAATAGCGGGAAGCGTTGCCTTCCCGCAGCAGATAAGCGTAGACATTGTGCCTCGCTCTGCGGTGTTGTTTGCGGACATTTTCAATGGCTTCCACAGCATCTTCCTGCGTGCGTACCGGAAAAAGCTGGGCAATAAATTCCGATTTTTTCTCCACAAACGAAGCCGATACCGGTGCGGCAATGGTACGATATTCCATTCTTGTATCTACCTCCACGTAGACAAAAAAGGACGGTAAACAAAATACCGTCCCTTTTCCATTGTCGTGTTCGAAAAATGTAATCTGAATTAGTCCAGATTGAAACGCTTCTTGAAACGATCTACGCGTCCGCCTGTGTCAACCAGCTTCTGCTTGCCGGTGAAGAACGGGTGGCACTTCGAGCAGATTTCGACCTTGATGTCCTTCTTGGTGGACATGGTTTCCATTACGTTGCCGCAGTGGCAGGTGATGGTGGTCTTTTCAAAATTCGGATGAATGCCTTCTCTCATGGGGTTTCACCTCCTGTATCTGTTGTTTGTATCAACAGCAGCCCATCGGCCATTGTGCCGACAGTAGTCCTGTGAATCTCTGATTTTTTGCGGCATAGCCGCCACAGTTTCTTATTATATCATAGAACGAAAGACTTGTCAAGCCTTTTTTTCAAAAAATATTTCTTTTTCCAAAAAATCGACAAGCTTATCACTGCCAACATACTCTTTGCCGGAAACGATGCGGAGTTTTCCGCTGGGAAAAGTCAATGTGTAGACAGCACCTTTTTGTTGAACCGAAATCAGTTCTGTCCAGCGGTAGACCTGCTTTTTCCCGAAAGTACCGTGCTTTTCCACAAATGTATCTGTGTAAAAGATGCGGTAATTACGTCTGAACAGCATGCAGAAAATACCCGAAAGGCTGCTGAGCAGAAACAGGACACCGCAAGCGAAAGAATCCCAATCCGTCATGCCGTCAGCCCAGATAACAATGCTGAGAACGCCAAATGCCGCAAAACAGATAAACCAGATGCCTCCGGCAATACTGAAAGCTTTAGAAACTCTCACGCATTTCCGATAAGAATTTTCTTCGTTTTCTCTGTCGATATATTTGTTTGTCCATTTGTCAAACAGCTTCGACAACAGTGCAGAAATGGCGTGGGAAAACAGAGAAATCATTGGACACCTCCCAGTGAAGCGAAATATGCACGGAACGCCGCCGGAGAAAAAGCAGCGTTGGTTTCCAGCTGCCATTCCAGTTCTTCCAGATTGTTCTCGTCATATTCGATTTCCTTAACGAAAAGCTGCCAGATTCGCAGCCGCTGTTCTGCGGTGTGAAATCCCAGCCGTCTGCTGTATAGGAGCACCACGCACACAGCAAACGCCGCCATTTGCAATGGCAAAATTTCTGCTTCTGGAGTTTCGGCATATGCCGCACGGAGATAATACCGGTATAGCATATCCATTGTAAACAGCCGAATTTCTTGATCCAGTGCAGGCGTGTATGCCAAAAAATTTTCCGGTTCCGGTGCATTTGCAGCCTGTTCCAGCATCTGCTTCCAGTCCGAAGTCAGCACTTCACAGGATCGCAAAAAGGACAAAACAGCTTCTTCCATGCAGGGAACAGCCGCCGGTTCCTGCGAAACACCTGCCCATTGTTCCGCAAGTGTCAGACAGGCGGACAGCTGTGCACAGGCAGAAGCAGAATTGTTCTGTAACCGAAAAAATAATGCTTGTCGTTGTTCTTGTAACCGCCGCATGTTCGCCGCTGCATATTCCGGCGGTTCCTCTGTCATTGCCGGAGAATTGCGTTCTGTCAGCTGCCACTGTTTCGGTGTCAGCGAAAACAGCAGCCTTGCCGCTTCCGGACAGGCGGGGGAGATGTCAAACTCGATAAAATCCCCGTAGTCCTGCGTGATGCGGGGGAACAGCCGGCAAGTTTCGCACAGGGCATCTTCTCCCAATTCCCCGTGAATATCACAAAGCTGCTGTGCATTCCAAAAAGGACAGCGACTGTTGTGTTCCTGAAAAACAATGTCGCCGTCTGCATCGGTAATCATTGCCTGCCGCAGCCGTTCTCCCAGCGTGCCGGAAACAGAACGGTATCTCTCCGCAGATGCCGTGTCCACAACGATTTCCCATTCCTTGCAGCAGCTGTCCGGACAGGCTCCGGCAATGCAGTGAAACGCCGCATAATGGGACGGGTAGATTTCTCTCATAACACATTCCTCCTGATAAAGGCATTATAGCACGTGACAATTGCCTTTGTCAAGGCAACACAAAAGGCACTATGCTTCTGCACAGTGCCTTTTTGCCGTTAGATTATACGCACAAGCTTTATTCAGTGTTTCCTAAAATATTTATGCGTTTTCCAGACACATCTGACGCAGACGGGACAGATCCAGACCGTTTACTGCTTCGTCCGTGTTTACATCTGCACAATCGTAAGCCTCTTTTGTCAGAGTGACTTCACCCAGCAGGTACTTTTGCAGCAGAACAACGTCTACAACAGTGACTTCATTATCCAGATTGACATCACCCGGCAGATGCTGATCTGGCTTTTCCGGAACGTCGGGGTCAGTTACCAGTTCAGCAGCTGCGATTGAAGAGATCTGATAAATAGTCATATTCACACCGGCACGGGCAAACAGATGTGCAGCTGTGCTCAGATCGCTGCCCCAAGCCTTTGTGATCGCTTCGTGAGAATAGTAAGCGATACCAGCTTCTTCGTCAATGTCATACGCGTTGATTTCTGTCCAGTTGCCCCAGCTGTCGTTGCACAGTGCCAGAATCGGAGCCGCACCGCCGGTGTAGCGAATGGCAATTTCGCGGTTCTCGGAAATCTGCTCTGCCGTGATATTCAGTCCCGGTGTGCAGTTGCCGCCATTGCCGTCCGAAGCGTCCAGAACCAGACCGCTGGCATTCTCATAAATGTTGTCGCCGCTGTTGATGTCTGCATGTTTCCATGTAGGCAGGTGGCTTTCGCTGCCCCAGACAATGCTGTCGTCCTGCATCACAGTCATCATAGCATCGACAACCGGTTCAGAAGCCTCATACCAAGTGTTGTTGCTGCGGTCTACATAGCCGTGAGCCTCTGAAGCAGATGTGGAATTGGTGATAGCATTGTTGTCCCAAAGCACGCAGGGGATTCCCAGCTTTTTCGTCCATGTCAGATAATAGGTTGCCCAGTCGCATCTTGCGGCAGTATTGTTAAAGTTGGAGGCACTGAATTCGCCCAGTACCACCGGAATATCCTTGTCTGTGAAATAGTACCGGATGTCAGAGAACAGCGTATCCAGATCACTCTGATAGTTGCTGGAAAAAGTGGTGTGGTCACCATCGCCCATGGCAAATGCATAAGGGGTGTACGCATGGAGCGAAACTGCCACATAGTCATCGTCCGGCACGTCCAGAGCAGAGTAGGAACTTGCGTATGCCGAAGCGGCATAGGACGGGATCATCAGCAGACGGGTGTTCTGATAAGGGGAATCAATGGAACGTACCGTTTCCACGAAATCGTTGTCCAGCTTGTTGACTACTTCATAGCATTCCGCGTTGCCCTGCCATTCGTAGGAAGCCCCGGTCTGCCGCGGTTCGTTCATGCCCTCGAAGATCAGATGCTGGTCGTAGTCCTTGAAGTAGGTGGCAATCTGTACCCACATCTGCTTCAGCCGTTCGGACATTTCCTCATAAGCAGTGGGGAAGTCAGAGCGATTGATCCACTCCTCGTGGTGCAGATTCAGAATGACATACATATCCTGATTATAGGCGTAGTCCACTACTTCCTTGACACGCTGCAACCACTGCTCGCTGATCGTGTAAACAGGCTTGCCATTTTCGTCAGTAGTCGTTGTGACATTCTGATACCATGTGGTGGGAACACGAATGGTGTTGAATCCCTTTGCCTTGACGGTGTCGATCAGTTCCTGCGTAACTCTGGGATTGCCCCAGCTGGTTTCACCGCTGTATCCGGTGGAATCCAGAGAGTTGCCAATGTTCCAGCCGATCGTCATGTTTTCCGTAATATCATCGGCGGTCATGGTTCCCTCAGCGGAAGCAGTTGTCTGGAAAAATGTCATGCCGGAAAGCAGCATGACTGCGGCAGTACCGGCAGCAAATAACTTGCGAAACTGAAATTGCATAGTTTTCCTCCTTGGAACGTGCTTTTTGCACACATCATTTTTCATCAAACGAAATGCCGGAAAAACGGCATATTTTCTTTTATTATATCATGAAGGAACGGAAAAGTCAATAGATTTTGATTCACTTTCGCAATTTTTTCTGTACAAATTTGCTGTTGCGTTCTTAGCGAATATTGACAAAAGCACCGGACGAAATTGCTCCGTCCGGTGCTTTTGCGGAATGTTCTTTTTGAATATGTTCCTGTTGACAGCTGTTACAGTTCACGATCAAACAAGAATTGAAACAGCACAGGCGTAATGGCAGGATAGGTCAGATTGTCAGGCAGCGAGGAGAACGCCTTTCGTTCTGCCATTTCACTTTCGGGAATGTTGGAAAATTGCTGAGGCAACACCGCACAAAGCTTGTGCGTAAGGTGCGTTGTCAGATTTTTCGGCAGATTGCCCAGAAATTCCGCAGGCATACTGCCGTATGGCAAGGGATTTCTGGGCAATATGACGGAAAATCTGCACGCAGATTGCGTGCAAAGCCGTCAGGCGGGCTTTGTGCGGTGTTGCCCTGAATCACCGCATGGAATACAACGCCGTTGGCACCATGCAGAGTATTTTCGTCCCAGGCACGATAATCGCAAATTGGTTCGATGTCAAAATCTACGGCACCAGACTCCTCAAACAGCTCTCGTTTTGCTGCTTCCAGCGGTGTTTCTCCGACTTCAATATGACCGCCCTGCGTTTCCCATGTGGTTCGTTCCTTATGCCGGCTCAAAATAATTTTTCCATGGCTCTCGGAAAGGATGACCACATACTTGTAATTTTTCAGAGCATTTATCTCGTAGGTCTTACAACGCATAATCAGCTTTGATTTTCCTTTTCGATCAGATAATCGCCGCAGTACATCTTCCGCAGTTTCGGCTTCTCGATTTTGCCGGTCGCGTTGCGGGGAACCGGTGCGAAAATGATTTTCCGCGGTCGTTTATAGCGGGGCATGCCCATGCAGAATTCGTTGACTTCCGCCTCGGTGCATTCCACGCCCTGCTTCAGTTCCACAATTGCCGCAGCAATTTCACCCAGCCGCTTGTCCGGCAGTCCGATCACAGCCACGTCCTTGATCTTGTCGAACTTACTCATAAAGTTTTCGATCTCTACCGGATAAATATTTTCGCCGCCGCTGATAACCACGTCTTTTTTCCGGTCTACAAGGAAGTAGAATCCGTCCTCGTCCTGCCGTGCCATGTCACCGGTCCAGAGCCAGCCGTCGTGCAGAACTTCCGCGGTCGCTTCGGGATTGTTGTAGTAGCACTTCATAACGCCGGGACCCTTGACTGCCAATTCGCCGACTTCGCCCTGTGCCACCGGTTCTCCGTTTTCGTCAATGATCCTGACTTCCCAGCCATAGCCCGGAATGCCAATTGCTCCTACCTTGTGAATATTTTCCAGTCCCAGATGCACGCAGCCCGGACCAATGGATTCGCTCAGACCATAGTTGGTGTCGTACATATGATTCGGGAAATATTCTTTCCAGCGTTTGATCAGACTCTGGGGGACAGGCTGTGCACCGATATGCATCAGCCGCCACTGGGAGAGTTCATAGTTTTCCAGACGGACAGAGCCGTTGTCCAATGCTTCCAGAATGTCCAGTGCCCACGGCACCAGCAGCCAGACAATGGTACACTTTTCACGGGAAATAGTTTCCAGAATGGTTTCCGGATTGACTCCTTTCAGAAGCACTGCCCGTCCGCCGGTGAGCAGGCTGCCGAACCAGTGCATCTTGGCACCGGTGTGATACAGCGGCGGAATACACAGAAAGACATCGTCCTTGGTCTGGTGATGATGATTCTGCTCCACCTTGCAGGCGTGCATCAGGCTTTCGTGGTTGTGAAGAATTGCTTTTGGGAAACCGGTCGTGCCGGAGGAGAAATAAATGGCAGCGTCGTCCTCATCTGTTAGCGGTACGCCGGGGGAGATGCTGGCACAGTTGGAGGTCAGCTTGTCATAATCCTCTGCAAACGAGGGGCAGTCACCGCCGACATAAAAGAGGATCCGCTTCTTGCTGATCGATTCTGCAATGGTTTCAATTCGTCCGATAAATTCCGGACCAAACACCAGTACATCGGCTTCTGCAAGATCCAGACAATATTCGATTTCTTCCGCACTGTACCGGAAATTCATGGGCACTGCCAGAGCACCGGTTTTCAGCGTGCCGAAATAAATGGGCAGCCACTCCAGACAGTTCATCAGCAGAATTGCCACCTTGTCGCCCTTTTTCACGCCGCGGCTCATGAGCAGCTGTGCAAAACGGTTTGCCTTTTCGTCAAAGACATGCCATGTGATTTCCCGACGATACCAGAAAGACGAGGTAGGCTGAATCAGGTCGTAGTCCTTCCAGAGCACCCGTCGTGTTTCCTGTACCTGCGGATTTACTTCTACCAGTGCCACATCATTGCCGTACTTTCTGGCGTTTTCTTCCAATAATTCTGTGATCGGCATATTCGTTACTCCTGTCCTTGTTCTGTATGGTTTCCGTTATATGCATAGCCAGTGAGAAATGCCTTCTGGTTGATGTCAATGGTTTTCGGCGGCACAGTATCTGCAATGACCTGTAACCATTCTTCTTTGGAGAAGTGCATGTGCTGTGCAGCTACGCCCAGAATGATCGTGTTGAATACCCGTGCATTGCCCAGCTTCAGAGCCTCGGCGGTAGCATCTACTGCCAGCACATTGTATTTTTTGCTCAGCTCCTCCAGAATGTGTTCCGGATACTCTGCGGCACCGATCACCACCGGCATCGGATCAATGCGGGTATCGTTTACGATAATGGCACCGCCCTTTTTCAGGAAGTGTGCATACCGCAGTGCTTCCAGCCGTTCAAAAGCGATCAGAATATCTGCCTGTCCTTCTTCTACGATCGGTTCTGCCACAGATTCGCCGTAGCGGACGAATGTTACTACGCTGCCGCCACGCTGTGCCATGC
>ERZ1035032.1772-NODE-1772-length-12794-cov-5.112411_pt1 | contig 12794 bp, 10 predicted proteins | sample MGYA00520693_ERZ1035032 | MGnify/ENA primary metagenome ERZ1035032 (study PRJEB33766, sample SAMN09781740) | gut metagenome | biome: gut microbiome | host: Homo sapiens | place: Madagascar | study: EMG produced TPA metagenomics assembly of the PRJNA485056 data...
CTTAAAATCCCTTGGACAGAAATGTCCGTGCGGGTTCGATTCCCGCCTGAGGCACCCTAAAAAGAGCTAACTGACTAATTTTCAGCGGTTGGCTCTTTTGGTATCTCAATTTTTGGCGACATTTTGGCGACTTAGTCCCCGACTTGGTCCCTGCTTGGTGCATTTGGAAAAGCGTTGTTAAGCGCTCTAGATACTCATAGGCTGAGGATCCAGAAAGGAAACATTATCCTTTAAGAACCGCCTGAACTTTTCCACTTCCGATATCTGCTCGTCAATGCTGAGGGCTTGAAAAAGAATGCTGCGAAGTTCACTATCTCCTTTCGCTCCCAGCAGCTCTATCTCCAACTCGTCGATGATATACAGATCCCCATAAAGATACAGCCCCGTCTTCTCATCATGGAACCGGCGGCAGGTATCGCTTCTATAGAATACGTCCATGGCTTCCGTAAGGGAAATACGGGAAAGCTCGGATATCTTTGCGACGATGCAACCGATTCTATTGTGCAGAATGATTCTGCGAACTTGACGATGCTTTTCTGAAGTCATGGGAAATCAGATAGCTTTATCGGGTTCTAAAAACAGAACCTGCTTACCCTTTTTTCTTGCATATTCTATCTCGGAGCGGGTGCTTGAGCCGATATAACCATTTACGTTGATTACATAGATTCTGTCGGCCATATCTATCTTGCGCTTATGCATATCGTCCAGCATCTCCTTCGTTCCCTCTGTCCACACCTCATCGTCTCCGGAATGCCCGAAGAGGCCCACGCTGATGACTATGTTGCCAGCGAGGGTAAGGCGCTTCTGCGCTTCCAGAAACTGATCCTTGAAGCGTGTGCTGCCGCAGAGGGTTATTACAGGGTATTTGCCGACCATGATTCAAGTGCATCTTAATTCTTTACAAACACATCTGGCTGATATTCATACACATCTAGGAAGTGTGACAATAGGATTCTGCTTACTCTCTTTAGTTCCGATATCAGGTCATCTGCATTAACTATTACCGCGCCAAAATCTGTTTTGTACCATTGAAGAAAACTCTCGAGTGCCTGAAGGTGGAGATAAACGCAAGAGAGGATAACCCTGCCATGGTATTTCTCGGGTTCAATTCTAACGGCAAAATTGCCATCAAGTTCTTGAAGATGTAGTTGTCGAATATCGCCCCAATCAGAATGAATAGAATCTGAACCAAGAGCATAACTGGATAGATATAATTCTTCTGGCTCAAACTCTTTCATGAGCATCTCGAATGACTTACCTCCGAACGCCTTCCAGGATGAGATTCTCTCAAAATCCTGTATCGTAAATCCTTCTGCTTTTATATCTTCTAGAAACTTGTATAGGAAAACATCCGTGACGCCATTGCCTTTCCTGTTGTATTTCTCATACATTTTGTAGCGATTCTTGTAGGATTTAAGCCTGTAATCACGTTGAGCGGATTTACCCTCGCGAATCAAATACCGCATCTTGATATAAGCCTCGTAGTTGATTCTGATGAAAGACCATGCAACATCAAGAGTTCCTGAATTATGTGCTTGTATAAGTTGCTCAAGACCCTTATGTTGTTTAATCAGCAGGCCAATAACAGTTGCGTCGTCCGGACCGTACTGAATATAGTTGTCGGGGTCCGGATCAATAATCTTCCGGCTACACATTAGGGTGTATGAGCATAACTCTTCTATGATTCCACTGCTGTCCTTGAATTCTTTTTGGATAGTAGCCAGGTCAGAGTAATTCTTTAAATGGGCTATTAATTCTTCAAACACAGACATTTAGCGATTAATAAACTGAATTTAATATGGGCTATTCCTCGTTGAGTTCGCTGCCCATTCTGAACTTAATGTCAAAGTTAGCAATATAATCCACTTCCTCTTGTGTAAAACCATAGTGTTGTGCAATAGCCTCATCAATAATATCAATCAAACGCTTAGATAACTTAGGGTAATACTCATAATAAACTACATTTCTTCCTGTTGTTTGATAGAATGTATCTTTTTTATACTTATTCGCCTCATAATCAGCGAAAAGGGACTTCCCCTTTACTGCGACACTTGTGTCGTTCAGTAAGGCTCCAGGAATCCTAAAGTTATTGATGAATGACTTTGTAAGATTACGACAATCGGTATGGGCGATATAATCCCAATAGAACAGAGAAGAGGATAGAACAGCTGCGATGGTGGCATTATCTATCTCTGGCTTTATCGGGATAGATTTCTCAGCTTTGACGTCTTCCAAGACATTATCTATATACGTAATACTCTTCTCGGTCTTTATTAACAGGAAATAACCACCGCCGGCCGCTCTATAAAAAACATTGTTTACGGATTGTTTTATTCCGTAAGTGTATGAAATGCATTTATCGGCTGCAAGCATCTTTTTCTTGATACTCAATTCAATAGGATAAGAATACTTCGGAACAACAAACTCTCCAACGAAATCTGTCACCTCTACATAACTAAGGTTCCCGAACAAAATATTCCGACACTCGGAGTACCATCTATTATACTTGGTCGCGAAGAACCTTGGCGTTGTCGCTCTGTCACATTTATCAACGATGAAAATTGTAGCTCGGAGATGTTGAAGCATCTCAAATAATTTGCCCGGTCTATCGTCAAAATTAGCAAACAGAGCCATGTTGGCCTTCTCCCTAATCAAGGAGATTACCGGAGTCATACGCTTGGAACAAGTAATTGCAACTGGAACAATAAAACTAAATCTTCCATTAGGTTGGCTAATCGATAGTGCCCTCTCTGTACAGCACCCATATAGATTCCCGCAGTCTGCGGTCACGAGGCGGTCGAAAGAATAGGGGACATCATCACTGGGATATTCAACATATGGCGGATTTCCTATCACAACATCGAAGCCGTTTGCACCATGCATTATTTGATAGAATTCAGCCAGCCAATGGAAAGGTTGATGTAATGACAGCCACTTATCGTAATCCGAATAACCGGAAGCCGCATATAAATGCCTGTTTAGCAAATTATTCAATGAGGCCAACTCATTATTGAGAGACTGTTTCGCTTGTTTTAGTACAGCAACATCTGCATCTTTGCTCAATTGCTCTAACCGGAAAATCTCGCAAGTATCGGCTACGTCATTGAGTTTCGACTGCAACTGATCTTTGAGATCCTGATTCGCAAGTTGCTGTAAGAAATCTGTTGCAATGTCAAGGTCGTGGTAGAGTTGCTCTTCAGTTGAATATCCAACGAGAGTATTACCACATCTTATATTGAAATCAATATCCGGAAGCGGGTCAAGTCCCATATTGTCAGCCCGTTTATCGACCTCAACAACAGCCACCATCTTCAAGAACAAGCGAAGTTTGGCGATTTCTACGGCTTCAGCCATAATGTCAACGCCATAGAGATTCCTAAGGATAATGCTCTTGTAGATGAAGTATTGTATGTTGCTACGATACTTATTCTGTATCTCGGCCAGTTGCTCCTTAAACGCATTTGAATCTTGGGCGTTGAACTCCTCCATCCGGGAAATACAAACCTCGTACAAAGGCTCCAAAAGGTTGAGCGCAGCAAAGAGGAATGCACCAGAGCCGCAGGTCGGATCTAGGATGGTTACTTTTAGCAATTCGCTATAGAAAACTTCTATGAACTTCCGGTCGTCAGTTGTATTTAGGAAATCGTATGCAATTCTTGGGATATTGAGGTTATAGGTAATGAAATCATTGAATGAAGTGAACTTGTCATCTTGTAGTTTGTCAACAATTTCTTGATAATGCTTGAAACGAGCGATAGTTTCACGCCATATCTCAGTAGGTAGACCCAAGTTTGAAGGCGTAGGATTATTCCATGATTTACGGAGTTCCAACAAGTCGGGCGCATCAGTATTGAGGCCCTTCGCAATATCTTCTGGTATCGTTTCATGAACTCCCTTCTTGACAGCATCATAGATAAAGTCCTGGCCGTTACTGCGTATAAAGTGCCAGAATGGTGCATGAGGGGCGAACGCCTCCGGATACTGCTTCTCCGTTGCTTCCAGGAGATATGGAACGATGGTATTACGGCCTATGTATTCGGTAATATCCTCTTTCGTGTAATAAGCACCCATCTGAGCGCGGTCATTGATGTACTGCTCGAAGATGTAACCCAGAACATCCGGGTTGATATCTCTGCCAGAGGCCGTCATACGTGTATCCAGATGCCAGCGCCATTTATCGAAGAACTCAAAAAGCGAAACGAAAGCCTCGTCTTTTATGTCTATGTCGGCGTATTCTCTCTCAATCTGGTGAAGGTCGAACATGCCGCCATTAAGGTACGGGATACGACCATACATGTTCTCAAACGATCCTTCATGCTTGGGAGAATTGAGCCCATCCCTGAATAAGTGAACCAGAAAGCCCTTGTAGAAGGATTTGAAAAACTGGTCTTTGCCACGTTGCTCTTGCACCCAACGAAGTTTGTTTCGCAAATAATGCTCATCGCCATTAAGGAAACCTTTCTTCTGGATGAAATAGCAAAACATCAAGCGATTGAGCATAACAGATGTATACCACTGCTTGCTCTTATTGTTTTTGGTGGCAATCTGATCGTCAATACCTGTAATGAACCCAGCAAAAGACTTATGTTCCTTCGCAAACCCTGAATAAAAATCCTTGGTAATCTTTTCAGAATTAATGGCAAAGGCACCTTGGACTCGCTCTTTCACATCAACAATGGTCGTAACCTCGTCGAGGTCGAAAGAAAGACCAGCTATCTTCTCAAATAAGAACTGTGCCTTTTCAGCCTCGGCATACTCGATGATTACGATGTCCCGTTTTTCATTAGTCTTTACAGGGGCGACCCACTGATGATGTTCTGTACCAGGAATAACGAATATGCAGATATAGTCATTTGCCGCCTTCCTGAGTTTCGTGTCCAGTTTTTTGCACACCGAATTTGTGGGCAACTCAGGGACATTGCACACAAGCACCTGGAAACCATTACGATGTGCAATCGTTTTAAGGCTGAAAGCCTTCTCCTCGACATACATCGTAGGCACATCGGCAATTGATGCGTTGTATTTATTCCACCCCATCTCCTCGATGAAGAGTGTGCGGAAGTCAGCATCTTTCAGGTATTGGACGAATTGTCTCTTAGTCAGTGCCATAAGCCATTATTGTTTAATGAGACCCATTGAGCAAAGAATCTTCGGGGATTTATCCTTGTAATCACTGTCCTGCTTGCGGCAGAGTACTCCCTTCTTGCGGAAATCAAGAACCGCTTCAACAATTTCTTCCTGTGAATCGCCTTTGTTCAACATACGACCGATTACGGTCTTCGTGGTTTCTATTAACTGGTAGTTGTATATGTCGTCTATTGCCAATTTAACTTGCTGTTTGTAATCAACGTCGAAGAATAGATTTGTTTGCTGGTCATAGAAATTCTGCAGCAACTGAACAAGCCTAAAGCGAGTGCTGAATCGATTACCCAAGACACCCATTGCTGAAGGTACATCATCAGCAATGTCGTCAACCGACTTCTTAACCAGATCGAAGTGGTCTGGCATCTGGTTCAGGCCAGGCTCCTTCGGGCCACACTCCATTGCTGTCAGAATCTTCTTCTGAGACTGGCTGACAAGATTCCCTGCGCGGTCGTACCAGCTGAGAATATCGAAGTCGTTGTATGTGCGGCAGAAGGTGATGACGCCATCAGGGCGGTCCGGAGATGCAGCCTTCGTAGCATAGATCATATCGCTAAGACTCGGTATGATTTCCTTCAACTTCGAATTAGACTTGATGGCTTTCTGCCATATCTGGTACGCCTGTGAAGAGAGGTCAACATCGGAGTCGCCCTCCTCCTGGTCAAGAATGCCGCTCTGTTCGTTGTAGAGGTTCATCAAGTTCTTCTCGTTGCCCTCGAAGAACATCTCGTCAGATCCAACAACATTGGCGTTCTCGTTGATGCGCTTGTTGAGGCGGCTGCGGAGCCGGATAATGTCTTCGATGCCATCAGCCGGGAAGAAGGAGTAGCAGTATATTTCTTTGGACTCCTGCCCAATTCGGTCAACACGACCCGCACGCTGGATGAGGCGGATGATGGCCCAGGGCATATCGTAGTTTACAATGACATGGGAGTCCTGCAGGTTCTGACCTTCGGAAAGTACATCAGTAGCGATGAGGACACGGTACTGGTCAGCAGATTCGATTTCCTGACCATTGCTCTTGGGAGAGAATCGATCCACTGATGCCGTCGGATTCTTGCTGTCGCCCGTCACGTAGTAGAGTTGCTTCATGCCCATCTGTTTGAGCTGGGCATATAGGTACATAGCCGTATCTGAATACTGGGTGAACACTATGACCTTCTCCTTTGCGTGGGTCTTATTCAGCAGGTCGTAGAGACTCTGAACCTTACGGTCGGCATTGGGATTCCAAACACCGCACAACTCAATCATCTTGATGATGGTGTCCGAATCCTTTCTGAGCTGCTGTTTCAGTGTGCGCTTGAAGTAGGTAGGCTTCAGCCAAGAAACATTATTCTTCAGTTTGATGACCTCATAATGCTCTTTAGCCAGGCATTCGTACACTGAAAGGTCTGTCGGTATCGGTTTAGCAGCCAGGATACTTCCGTTTGCACGATACTGATCCGGATTGTCGCCGAAGATGGAGATGTTGGTATCTTCATCGTCAATGAAATCGTCGGGCAAGGAATTCTCGTCACCAATGGGAAGGTCGAGGCTGTTGTCAAGCGCATACATAAACACGGCGTTGCGTAGCAAATGGTGATAGAGCGTCAAGAGGAAGGAGTAGCCGCAGCTATCCATACGCTTGAAGAAAGTGCTCTTGCAGAAGCCCATCATGCGCTCACCGGCTCGGGAGAGGTTCTCTATGAGAAGTTTCTCCGGCTTGGAAGCATCCACAGTCCTCTCTTCGCTGATGTAGTGAATAAGGCCGTAGCGAGGGAGTTTCAACGACTCCATCAAATCTATCATTTCATCCGAGTAGAGGCAGCAATACTGGTCACCTGGTTCTGTCGGAAACTTAATAGACTTTGGGATACGGTCAGGGAAATAAGACTTTGAGCCATCTGGGAACTCGAGGTACCGGCGGCCATTGCTATCATCCTTCTTGGCGTAATTGTCCTTAATAAAGGTACGGGTACGGCGTACCAGGAAGAGTTTCATCAACTCGTTCCAGTCCTCAACGAATGGACTCTGCTCGAATGCCTTGATGCTGCGGATGAATACCTCATTATGGCGCATTAGGAACTCACGTTCTCCTCCCAGTGATTTAATATAGATTTCTGGACGGATGCCAAGATCCTGATCCTCCTCGATGAACAGCTTAAGCTGGTTGCTCAGGTCACGGAAGTCCATGTTGTATGGCGTAGCCGTGAGCAGGAGAACGCTACTGTTCTGTTTCTGTATCAGGCTTTGTATATTCTGGTAACGGGAGCCGGTGGAGTTGCGAAGGTTGTGACTCTCATCAACGATAATCAGCTTGTAGTACCGCGCGTTGGCAACATCAATGGGTTTGGCCATTGACATGATATCAGCCTTGAGGTCGTATTTTGTCCGGTATTTTTTCCACATCTCTTGCAGGTTAGCCGGACAGATGATGAGGGTATTGCTACCGTAGGTATTCTCGTATAACTTGGCGATAGCGCAGGCTGTAATGGTCTTACCAAGACCTACGACATCACCAATCATAGCACCACCTCTTTTTTCGTTATGGAGGTGACGGGCAGCAATCTTAACAGCGGTCTGCTGGAAGTCGAACAGGTCCTTGCGGAACTCCGGCGGGAGGGAGAACTCCTTTACGCCCATACGGGCTTCTTCGCTAAGGTGGTATGCAGTTTTGAGATATATGTAATAGGGCGGAATTTCGTTGTCGCTGGCCCAACTCTCGTCAATCACTTTGATTAACTCATCCGTGATGTCGACGCAGAAGCGGTCGTTCCAGCGATCCTCAAACCAAGTGGAGAGTTTCTTTGCGCTATCACTGTCTGCGAACTCAGCATTTAGCTCGCCTTGTTTTGTCAGTCCAGAGTATGTTAGGTTGCTGCTACCGAGGATTGCCGGAATAGGATTGAAGTGGTCATCCGGACGATAAGCCAAATACAATTTGGCATGAAGCGGCTCCCGCAAGTAAAGTTTCACACACACCTTTTTCTCCTTGAGTTGACGAGATAGTTTCCGAAGTGTAGCCTGGTCGGCATTAGTCGGCAGACCCAGGAGCAACTGGCGGCGGAAGTCCTCAGCTATCTTCAACTTAGCATCCTGTACGTCATTTGAATCGGGATGATATTCTTCGCCACTATAAAGCTGTCGGATCAATTCCTCCGGCGGGCGGTGCATCCCGATAAGGAGGCGGCAGGTGCGGAATCTCTTTTCATCATTTTCATAGACGTTGTCGCCAGGAAGATTATCAATCTGGTCAACTACAAGATTCCATCCACGAAGGTTGAAATATCCCACGCAAAAGTCCACGCGCTTCACCCCAATGCTGGAGATAATACCCCTTAGACCTTCTGTGAACTTAACCTCGATATTATCGTATATCTGGGCCATAGATTCAACTTGTCTGCTCTGGCCCGATGAGCGAATACCTATTATAAACGCGAAAGTGCGAGCCTCCTTTAGATCTTGATCTCCAAGTCAGGCTCGCCAAAGCCCCGGGTACGAACAAGTTAAAGTAATAACGGCTCGCACTGCTATAGTGTGAGCCGAAGCCCATATTATAGCCAGCGCAAGCGTCTCACTTGAACTCCGGTACCCTTTGAATTGGCGATTCGACTTGGTCGGAATCAAAGCTAAACGCTTTCGGTATGTAAAAAAGCTTTCCTTGTTGGATTGCAATTACAAATTTAGCAATTAATTTCTATACAAGTCTTTAAAAAGCACTTTTGTTGAGACCCAACTTCATTATAAGTTTAATAGGTACACAAAGAGGCGACTATTTCCAAAATGGAAACAGTCGTGGTTCTTTCCATTTTGGAAACAACCACTGATAAACAATGAACTGCCAAGAATATCCTGGCAGTTCAACACGTTAATTAGGCTCATCGCCTTCTACTCCACCTTATCACCGGCGTAGTAACCATCTCCCGTGCCTTGCGGAAGCAGCGGCGGACCCAGAGGATGTCGTCCTCATTCTGGTCGCGGCCCCAGTTGGGGTCGGGAGCGGATCCTCCGCCTCCGCAGTTTTGTGCAAAGGAGGTGGCAGCATCGACTTGCCCGACGAAAAGAAGGAAGGCAGTTCGAAAGATGTTGCCTGCTTCTTCCGGCGAATGGGTTCGCTCGATCGCTCGGCTCTCTTCATGAAAGGCCTTCACGGCTTCCCCGGAAGCTTTCGTCTCATATCTCTTCCCATCCAAGGTTAAACCCAACGGGAACAGATAATCCTTCCCTTCATCGGACGTGGCAAAAGCGAGGCGCTCTTCATAGGTCATCTGCCCGTATCTGTTCTCCGGACGCATCTTCTCCCAGGTCTCCTGGATTTTCGCCGGCATCAGGTCACGGCTGATGATGGAGGATTTATAGGCGGAGTTGCCACTCAGGATTGTGTATCCCCGGACAGTCACAGAGGCATCCAGCTTCAGCTTGACGGTATATCCTTTTGCCTCCAGTGCTGCAGTGTACTTCTCCCAGGAGAACTTTTTTAATCCGGCCAGGACCGCGAGGCAATCCTTCTTGATGCCGGCTTTGTTCTCCTCGAACCTGTCTTCCGTACGTTTCCAGCCGCGCAGACGGTTGATCTCCTCGGCAGCGGTCTTGGCCCGGATGCCGATCCGGTGGTCGCTGTTCAGGCAGTTATCCATATCGACACGGTTGCAGTCGAGATGGAGGTGAGGGATACCGGACTTGCTGTCCGTGTGGAGCGTGATGATGTACTGGGAGTTGGGGAGGCGGCAGGGAGACCTGCGGAGCTTCTCTTCTCCGGGCAGCCTAACCCTGTCGAAAGCCTGGACGAAATCTTCGGCCAGCTGCTTCCAGTCTTCCAGGGTCCAGCCCTTGGATTCTTCCTTGGACGGAGAGATCTCCATCCGGATCATGTTGTTCTTCAGCGGTCGGCGTTGGAACTCTTCCTCCCTGAGTTTCTGGTGCAGCTTCATATACCCATAGATGGCCTGGGGGCTGGCATCCTCCGGGAGGTGGTTCAGTTTTACTACCTGTGCTTTTCCTTGACGGGTTATATACCCGAGGGACACGCCGCCGTGGGCGATGGATTTAGCTTTTGCTATCATGGCTTACTCTGTTAAGGTTCGTTCAATCTCTCTCCAATGTTTGATAAGTTTGTTCGCGGCAGCAATCCACCGGCGCATCCTGAATGCATCCCCGAAACACAGGAGACGGTCTTCCGGTTTCATAGCATTCAGGGCGTTTTTGATATGGATCAGGTCGCCCCGGGCATCGTTGAGGCTGATGTATGCCTGGGCCTGGCTTCGGGTCATCCGGAGCTTGGGCTTGTGGCCGAGGGCGCATTGGCGGATGTATTCGCTGATGGATTTACCGCAGGCCTGCGCCTTTGCCTGGATGGTGATTTGCTCCTGCTGGGTGGCGCGGAATCCCATCCTGCAGGTCTTGTTGACCTTGAAATTGCTGGGATCAAAATATTTCTTCTTCATAACTAATGGTGTTTAAATTCCGCCACGGATGCGAGCTTGCGAGCAGGCTTCCCCGCCGGGAGTTGGACAATCGCGCAGCGGAATTGTTCGACATCGGCACAACTAGCATAGTGTTTCGGGAGGGCATCTCCCCGAAACACATGCGGAGTGTGCCACTCATTACTTCCGATAGGAATCACCCTTGAACCGGAGGATGGAGAACATCTCATTGATGCGGTCCATCATCCGGGGGCCATAGCGGTCCAGGATCTTGTCATCGGCAAGGTTGGTGGTGATGATGGTCGGGAGCTTCCGGTCATAGCGGTAGGATATCAGATTCTGGATGGGTGTGTAATCCGTACCATAGCTCTGGCATCTCTCCGGTTCCGCGCCGACCTCTTCCACGAAGAGGATCTTCGCCCGGAGGAATTCCTCGTAGTGGGAGGCCTCTTTCTCCTGCTGGTGCTTGAACTGGGTGTGCAGGTCAAAGGCAGTGGTGAAAATCACGGGCGAGACGAGCTGCTTATAGAGCCCATACATCGCGTACATGAGAGTCGTCTTCCCGGAACCGATGGTTCCCTGGAGGAGCAGGCCGGAGCGGACGGGGCTTCCCATCATCCATTCGGCAACCTTCTGGATTTTGATGCCGACCTCTTTCCCGGCGATATCTTGGAATTCGATACTGCGGGACTCGACGGCCTTGCGGTAGATCTGACTGAGCGCTTCCACCAGTGCCTCTTTTTCCATTCCCTCTATTTGAGGCGGAAGTTTGGCGACAAGGTCATTCCTTGTCGGCAGAATCGAATTGGTCACGAGAGCTGATACAATTTGATTGATTTTTTGTGAATGTAGCATAATTCAATTCAGTTTTATTATTCTTATTATTACTGTTTATTTTGGGTGCCATCTCTGCACCCGTATTGTTTTGATACCGGTACCCATTCTGTTTTTGGACGGGTTTCCGTTCAGACTCCGTACCCGTCTGGTTTGCGAGCGGGTCCGGAATCAGGACTACATAGCGGGAGGGCTTGCCACGGGTTTCATGGGCGGCGATCAGCTTCCTGCCGAGCAGATTCCTCTTTGCCATAAGGACTGCGGTCCGGCTGAGGCCGGTGATGTCCATAACGGTTTTGACCGGGACTTCGACCGCAGCCTTTCCTTTCTTCCAGAAGCCATATATCACGGCAAAGACTTCCTTCTCTGCACCTCGAAGCCGCAGGTCTCTCCACATGAAATCATAGATGATCGTGTAAAGCATCGCTACGAAGGGCTAAGGATTTTGTCGAGGTCGGAGCGCCGGTAGCGCTTCTGTCCGCCGACAAATACAGGGATGAGAATCTTGGCTTTCGCCATACGGTAGAGCGTGCTCTCCGAGATCCTGAGCAGGGTCTTGACCATCTCAGGGGTGAGGAACTCCTCCTTCTTTTCCTCCGCGATCGCAGCGCGCTCGCGCTCGAAGTCCTGACGGGCTTCGGCCAGGAGCTCCCGGGCGAAATGGCCCAGGTCTCCGGCGTGGACGGTCAGTGTAGCTTCGGGAAATTCCCGGAGGAGCTCGAGTAAGTCCAATTTCATATCCATAGTCAAATATGTTTTGGAATTTTGCCTCTCTTGACCCCCTTTCCGATGGGGATCTCACTTGGCTTCGGGCCTCCGGAACACGTGGTCGGAAATCTCACGGCTCCTGATTGGCCGTGACAAACATAGATAAGATTTTAGGGGATAAGAAAGATCCGGATTAAACGAAAATGTCGGCAATTGAATGATAATCAATCAATTGCTAGCACAGTCCGGATTATAATTCCGGATTATTCCCGGTAAACTCCGGATTATTCTTTCTTACAGAAGGTAGTAGAAACGCTTCTTGACTTGGTTGGAAATCTCTTGAGGATTCTTGATGTTTTCTCGTTTCGGCGCTTCAAGGTGGAGACACTTGAACAGCGTGCAGCACCAATCAGTGAAAGAATTATATACCCGCCTGAAATACCTATCCTTATGAAGAATACTGGCGATTTCTATGACATGTTTTGAGGCGAAATGCGCCTCGTCCTGTTTGGATCCTTTCACATAATTGTCCCGGACGAATTGCAAATCCTCAATGACCTGGTCGAGATAGTTTTTACCATCGCTGGCCCATTCGTGCATGAATGGAGAGTCAAAGATATCTCGCAATTTGGCCTCATTGATGATGACTTGAACTGAAAAAAGTGGTTCTTCCGCAATTTAGTTGAAAGACGGAGTTTGTACTGTTAG